>Ga0209344_10002469_pt1 | contig 20526 bp, 23 predicted proteins | sample Cruoilmetagenom6_FD_187293 | JGI IMG/M metagenome (GOLD analysis project Ga0209344, IMG submission 187293) | Oil polluted marine microbial communities from Coal Oil Point, Santa Barbara, California, USA - Santa Barbara Oil Seep Sample 6 (SPAdes)... | ecosystem: Environmental > Aquatic > Marine... | reverse complement strand
TGCCATCAGCACCCGCTTTTTCGGCCAGCAGCGCTGCACGCAAAGGATCGGGGTATGCCCCGCCACGCGCATTACGCACGGTTGCAACATGGTCAATGTTTACGCCAAGACGTAATTTATTTTGGTGGTTTGTCATATCTTTTCAAAGCCTTTTTACAAACGATCTAAAGCTATCGTGTGTTTATAGTTCTTTATTTTCCGCCAGTTTACGCGCACGGCGTTCTGCCAACTTCAGCCTACGCCGTTTTTGATATCTGGCAATAAGAGGTTTGGAAAAAAAGTAAAAAATACCTGCAGTAATTATTCCAGGAATGATACCGCCAATAAAATAAGGTAAGAATACCTCTTGGGCAAATTCCAAAAGACCATCCCATGAGCTTTTTTCATACCCGAATATAGACCTTATATTGATCCAAAGGGTACCGAACGCTTCTTGAAAACCATGGTGTATTTTACTCCAGACCGTTTTTTCGTGTCCCAATCCCAGAATTTCCAACCCCAGTTGGTAACTGGTTGCCGCAATAAACGGAAACGTAATCGGATTGCCGATAAAAGTCCCCAACAATGCTGCAAAAACATTCCCGCGAAAAAGTAGGGCCAACAGCCAGGCTGCTAGAAAATGCAATCCAAAAAGCGGTGTAAAGGTCACGAATACACCACACGCAATACCCATTGCAATTTTATGCGGCGTATCAGGCAGTCGTTTTACCCGGTGGCCAAGATAATCCATTCCACGTCGCCAGCCTTTGCGCGGGTAAAGAAACTCTACAATCCACTGCCAGTAGGTTTGTTTATTCCTGCGCTTGAATACCACGCTTATTTCACTCCGTTTGCGCCTTTTGCGGTTCCGCTTGCATACCGTGTAGGCGTTGACGTGTCCGTTTCACGTGTGCCACATCCGAATCAGCTTCGACCGCAGTGATTACATGATGCAGGTGTTCCACATCACGCACCTGAATTTCAATCGTCATTCGATAAAAGTCGGGTTTTCGTTCGGTAAATTGTAAATCTGCAATATTGGCGTTTTGTTCGCCAATCAAGGTGCATATGCGCCCGAGAACACCGGCGTCATTTGCCATCGTCACTTCGATAGTCACATTGTTGGTTGGGTCATTGCGGCCTTGGGTCCAACGCAAATCAATCCAACGGCTTGACTGATCTTCATATTCCGCAAGCTTTTCACAATGGATCGTGTGGAAAACCACACCTTTACCCCGCGTGGCGATGCCGACGATACGCTCACCCGGCAAAGGTTGGCAGCATTGGCCCGGTTGGGCATTTTGTCCGGGATTCAACCCCAATATTTCAGCGGCAGGCAAATCCGTTTCGGGTTTGCCATTTGTTAAAAGCTCCGGATATAACGCGCCGACCAGATCTGCCCCTGTCATCTCGGCGCTGCCCAAACGGGCCAGCAGGGCCTCTTTATTCTTAAGCCCCAGTTTTTTGGCAGCCGTCGTCAAAGCTTTATCGGTAGATTTTTTGCCCACATGTTCCAATGCCACCCGCGCCAATTCTGTACCGAGACGTACATAACCATCGCGATGTTCTTCGCGCAAAGCCCGCCGAATTGCAGATTTTGCACGCCCCGTCACCGCAATATCGATCCAGCTGGATTGCGGCCGTTGACCTTCAGCGGTCGTAACGTCTACCGATTGGCCGTTTCGCAAGCGCGTCCAAAGCGGTACCCGCCTGCCATCCACCTTTGCCCCAACGCAAGCTGCCCCGATACGGGTATGGATCGCATAAGCAAAATCAATCGGCGTCGCCCCGCGCGGCAACTGGATCACATCACCCTTCGGTGTAAAACAGAACACCTGATCGGCAAACATATCCAATTTCACATGTTCCAGAAACTCTTCGTGATCTTGGTCATCGGAATTGCTGAAACGTTCCGTCAATGAAGCCAGCCACGCAAACGGATCAACGGCAAACGGGTTTTCCACCCTATGCCCATCTTTATACGACCAGTGTGCAGCCACACCTGTTTCAGCAACATCGTGCATTTGGCGGGTGCGGATTTGAATTTCCACCCGCTTGCCATCACGCCCCGAAACCGTGGTATGAACCGAACGATAACCGTTTGATTTCGGTTGGCTCAAGTAATCTTTGAAGCGCCCCGGAACGGCCGTCCAGCGCTTATGGACGGCACCCAATGCCATATAGATATCGTCTTCTTCATTGGTTAGGATACGAAAAGCGTAAATATCACTGAGGCGCGAAAATCCTTCGCCCTTTTCCTGCATTTTGCGCCATACAGAATATGGCTTTTTCTCGCGCCCAACCACTTCAGCCTCGATATTCGCTTTTTGCAACACATCCCGAATATCTTGAGTAATCTGCGGAATGACATCTTCGGTTTGGTTGCGTAAAGTCAAAAAGCGGCGCAGGATAGAGTTGCGGCCTTCCGGGTTCAGAACCCGAAACGATAGATCTTCCAGTTCATCTCGCATCCACTGCATACCCATACGGCCCGCAAGCGGCGCATATATATCCATGGTTTCGCGGGCTTTTTGTAGCTGTTTCTCTGGACGCATATGTTTGATCGTGCGCATATTATGCAACCGATCCCCCAGCTTGACCAAAATTACCCGCACGTCCTTGGACATCGCCAACAACAGCTTGCGCACATTCTCGGCCTGCTTTGCATCATTTGATGATAATTCCAGATTTGTTAGCTTGGTGACACCGTCAACCAGTTGTGCCACTTCAACCCCGAATTTCTTCGCAACATCTTTATAAGACGCTTCAGTATCCTCAATCACATCGTGTAAAAGCGCGGTTACAATCGTGGAATCGTCCAGATTTTGCTGCGCAAGCAAGGCAGCCACTTCAATCGGATGGGTGAAATAAGGTTCGCCTGAATGCCGTGTCTGGCCGTCATGCATTAATTTACCATACTCATACGCATCCGTAATAAGCTTGGCGTTGCTACTCGGGTTGTAGGTGCGGACGTGATCTACAAGTTTCTCAACGGGGATCATTTCGGCTGCTCCTTATCTGGGCGCCGTGCCAGAGTTGCCTCTGGCTCACGTGTCCTTATTTCATTTCTTGGGCTTCCATCAAAGCGCGCAACAGATTTTCCTCTGACATATCATCGTCAGCTTTATCTGGTTCTTCGCCCATCAAAAGTGCCATTTGGTCTTCTTCCGGTTCATCCACCTCAATTTGGGTCTGATAGCTTTCTATTGCAGCTTCCAACAAATAATCCGCAGTCATGGTTTCTTCAGCAATTTCACGAAGAGCCACAACAGGGTTTTTATCGTTGTCACGCGGCACAGTGATTTCTGCCCCGGTCGACAATTCACGCGCACGGTGTGCGGCCAGCAAAACCAGATCAAAATGGTTTTCTACTTTATCAACACAATCTTCTACTGTGACACGCGCCATAAGGAAACTCCGATAAATGGTGTGAATGAAACGGCTGCTTACGCCTTTTCCCCAATAATGGCAAGGGTAATAGATGCAAATTCACCCATTTGAAATCCGCACAATTTTTTGCAACTCCTGCAGATCAATATCCCCAACCAAGGTATCAATATCCACACCGGTTACCGGGTGCACCCAATCGGGTGCAACCGCCTGTAGTGGAATTAAAACAAAACCGCGATCCTGAATGCGTGGATGGGGCAGAATCAAACCTTCCGGCCATGTGGTTTTTTGCAATTCCAACGGCATATCACACCAATGGCGATAAGTTTCCAATGACGGAAAAATTTGCCCGTCATAATCCAGCAAATCAATGTCGATGACCCGCGAACCCCAACGCTGGTCGCGTGTGCGGCCCAACCGGTTTTCAATATCATGTATTGCTGTCAACAATTCGTTCGGGCTTAAACTTGTTTTGGCTTTGATGACCGAATTCACATAATCAGGCCCATTGCCAGCCGGAAATGCCGGTGTCTGATAAAATGGGCTATACTCAACTTTTGATAAGTATTCCTTATGCAACAAAGAATAAGATAAGCAAATTATATCAAGAACCTGCTCAAATTGCCTGCATTCATTGGATCCAAAGGCCAAATAGACTGTCTTTTGGTTATTTCTGTCATTTTTTGCTTGAAGCATGTACTATTAGCCTTATGGTCACGCCGTTCATCCTTAGGCACACGCAACTACCCTAGTCTACCCGGTTGAATGAAGGTACGAAATATAATTTAAAAAGGGAAACTTTAATGTTTTACCGTGATGAGCGCCTCGCTCTTTTTATTGATGGTTCTAATCTGTATGCGGCAGCAAAATCGCTTGGGTTCGATATAGATTACAAGCTTTTACGATCTGAATTCATGCGCCGTGGCAAACTGTTGAGAGCATTCTACTACACAGCACTTTTGGAAAACGACGAATATTCACCGATCCGCCCTCTGGTTGATTGGCTGAATTACAACGGTTTCACAATGGTAACGAAACCAGCCAAAGAATATACCGATTCGATGGGTCGTAAAAAAGTCAAAGGCAACATGGACATTGAATTGGCAGTCAATGCGATGGAACTTGCCCCGCATGTGGATCACATGGTGATTTTCTCGGGCGACGGCGACTACCGCCCCTTGATCGAATCACTGCAACGCCAAGGCGTTCGGGTATCGGTGGTATCCACAATTCGTTCACAACCGCCGATGATTTCGGATGACTTACGCAGACAGGCCGATAATTTCATTGAACTGGATGAATTGCGCGATGTTATCGGGCGCCCAATACGCCCTGATGACGAGCAAACCCCTGCGGTACCCGCCACGGAAACAACTGACTAACAAGTGTTAAGCCCCAAACCCTAACGTTTGGGGCTTATGTTTTCTATGGCATCTCATCATAAGCAGTCATCACCTGAACTGATGCGCTGTCGCGCAATGGCACCAACGCTTGATACTCTACCGATTGATACCAATCCATAAGCTTTTCTATACTTGGAAACTCAGCGATCACAGTAAATTGGTGATTACTCAATTGTCCGTGCAATGCCACTGGCTCTTTTCCCTGAAACAGCAGCTTTGCACCGTATGTGCCGGCAAGCTGTTTGGTTTGCCGTAAGTAATCTTGAAACCCTTCAGGGTTCGTTACTTTAATCTGTGATATCATTATTGCAGACATAGTGTTCTTTTCCTCTTGTTTTAGATTTACGCCTTAACGGTCGTAGTTTTGCGGATAGGGTTAGTGTCATAACGGCCCAGCCATTCAGCATTCTCCAAACAAAATTCAGAGGCCGCCAATTGCACGAAATCTTTTTGCTTTGCTATAAATGCGGGGTTTGGTGCAGGTGTGATTATAATTTTGGCGAAATTCACCAATGCGCGCGCACGGTTTAAAAAGCTTCTCATCGCATCCGGATGATTTACAGCGACGCGTCTGACATAATCTTCAAAACTTTCAGGTGCCATTCCACCAACGGTTTGAACCACGTCTGTTGGCCCACCAAGGGCAAATGTTCCACGTCGGTATTCTTCAGAATAGATGCGCAGTTGCGTAAGGTTGCTTTCTGAATACATCGGTGGCCGCAGAGCAGCAAAAGCTTTTAGAAACATATTTTCAGAAATATTCAGATACCGTACTTTGCGCTCAAATACCCGCCCGATCGCGGCCGCCACATCATTGGGGGACAACAACTTTGGCCCTGTGGGACGATATATTTGTCCCGCATGCGTATCTGGGTCGATTAAAGCCCCAACAACAACCGATGCAATTGCTTCATTTGATGGGCCAACATCTCGTTTTACGTCTCCATCCCCAAGCGGCATAGGTAAAACACCCAATTGCACGGCTGGCTCTAACACCATCAAATAGTTTTCTGCAAACCATCCAACATTTATTGTGGTCAATGATGTGTCCGGCAAAAGGCCAAGTATCTGCTCATTCATCCAAACTTCACGCGTGAAATGGGACGGATGATCTGGCTGTGACAACCATTGGCCAAGCATAACCACATGCTCTAGCTTGCTTTCATAAGCAGCTATGGAAAACGCCGAACCGAATTGTAACCCGTTTGGGGCAGTTGGTGCACAGTGATATGCCCGATGCACCCCATCCATAGCCCTGCGCATATCTGATATTGCATATAGGTTGCCTGCAAAAATTTCTGCGCCGGCTGCTTTTAACCTGTCAGAGCGAGTATCAACTTGGCGCACGAACGCACGCACAGAATATCCCTTTTCCAGCAATTGCAGCACCACGTGCTGTCCAGTTTTACCAGCAGCGCTAGTTACAAGTATTTTGGGCCTTATGGGCATTATCTAACCTTTCTTGGTTGAATTCGTTGACAAACCTGTCACGTTGTAACGACTTTAAATATTAAAGTACTTTATAAATTAAAGCAATAACTTTAATTTATAAAGTATAAATGGGTGACAAATGACAAAACCACGAAAATACAACCTGTTATGTCCGATCTCACGTGCATTAGATCGCGTCGGAGATCGATGGGCTCTATTAATCTTACGTGATCTTCACGCTGGTCCAGCGCGATTTAAGGACCTTCAGACAGGGCTGACAGGAATTGCTACGAATCTATTAACGGATCGGCTGCGGCAACTGATCGATGACGGATTGATTGAAAGGCGTGACGGCGATCATGGTGTAACATTATATGCCTTAACAAAAGTTGGTGAAAAATCTCGGCAACTTTTATTTGAACTTGCTCTCTTCGGCGGGCAATTTCCTGCAGATGAAAGCCCGCGAAAACCTGGCAATTTGCGTACAATTGCAGTTACGTTAAGTGCCGCTATAGAACGGGTAATGACATCCGATACCTGTATACATGTTGCGTTCATTGTCGATGAAGAACACTATGTGTTAACTGTCAAAAATGGTGATGTGACGATGCAGGCGGGCAAAATTGATACCCCCGATGTAACATTCGAAACTGAATACGAAGCAATGTTGGCTGCCAGTGATGGACAAATGTCATTAGAGACATTTACAAAGCAACACACAAAAATACATGAACATACAAAAGGTAAACAGAATGAATTTCTTCTATTGTTAGCCTCCGCAATGACCCAGTTTGCATAATTTCACCTCAGACGCGAATTCAACGAACAATACAATGGATCAAACAACATCAATACGCTAGTAACGACATAACAAACGTCCATTAAAGTGCAATATGACCAAGCAACTTCTTAACCTCTATCTTGCAGCGCCACGCGGGTTTTGCGCAGGTGTTGATCGCGCCATAAAAATCGTCGAGATGGCGATTGAGAAATGGGGCGCGCCTGTTTATGTGCGCCATGAAATCGTTCATAATAAATATGTTGTCGACGGATTGCGTGCCAAAGGTGCGGTTTTTGTAGAAAACTTGGACGAATGCCCCAATGACCGACCCGTTATTTTTTCCGCACACGGCGTACCAAAATCCGTTCCTGCCAAAGCACAGAGCCGTAACATGATTTACGTGGATGCAACCTGTCCATTGGTATCCAAGGTTCATATCGAAGCCGGTCGTCACCATATGAATGGCTTACAGATGGTCATGATCGGTCATGCGGGGCACCCTGAAACCATTGGCACTATGGGGCAGCTGCCTGAAGGTGAAGTCCTTTTGGTTGAAACCCCGGACGATGTCGCCAAACTCAATCCACGCGATGCCGGCAAATTGGCCTATATCACGCAAACCACATTAAGCGTAGACGATACTGTCGAGATTGTAAAAGCCCTGCATAAACGCTTTCCGGATATCATTGGCCCCCATAAAGAAGATATTTGTTATGCCACGACCAATCGCCAAGAGGCTGTCAAAGCGGTGGCCCCCAATATTGACGCATTACTGGTCATCGGCGCCCCTAATTCATCCAATTCAAAACGATTGGTGGAAGTTGGAGCCAAAGCAGGTTGCAAATATTCGCAACTGGTGCAACGCGCCCGCGATATAGATTGGCGGGCAATGGACGGGGTGAAATCCGTCGGCATTACGGCCGGTGCGTCTGCCCCCGAAGTTTTGATAAACGAGGTTATCGACGCATTCAAAGATCGTTATGACGTCACAACCGAAATCGTCGAAACTGCCGTGGAAAATGTGGAATTCAAAGTACCGCGCATATTACGAAAAGGATTGATCGCAAATGGCTGATCAAAAAACCATCGAAACCTATAACGCAAGCGCTGATGATTATGTGAAGCTTGTCAGCCGCACCACACCTGACAAGGATTTGCGCAGATTTATCGACGCTATCCCCAAGGGTGGTCTGGTTCTGGATTGGGGCTGCGGCCCTGGAAATTCCGCCGCCATGATGCAAACGGCAGGACTGGTGGCAGAGGTAGTGGACGCTTCGGAAAAAATGGTTGAACTGGCCCGTACTAAATATCATTTGAATGCCAAACAGGCAACATTCGATGCGTTGGATGCAAAGGACCGTTATGATGGTTTATGGGCGAACTTCAGCCTGCTGCACGCCCCGAAAACAGATATGCCGCACCATCTGCAAGCGGCCCATACCGCTCTTAAAAAAGGCGGGTATTTCCATATCGGCATGAAGCTGGGAACAGGTGAAATACGCGATAGTTTAGCCCGCATGTACACTTATTACGAAGAAGATGAACTGAAAGAATTAATCGAAAACGCAGGCTTTACCATTGCCACCACCCGCAAAGATGCAATGAAGGGCATGGCAGGCCCTGTCGAACCCTTTATCATTATCACCGCCCATGCCTGAATTATTTGCTTACACGGACGGTGCCTGTTCCGGCAATCCCGGTCCCGGTGGTTGGGGTGTTTTACTGCAGGCACATAATGGCGATACAGTCGTCAAAGAACGCGAACTCAATGGCGGCGCCGCTGACACCACCAACAACCAGATGGAATTGATGGCCGCGATCAGCGCACTGGAAACGCTAGCAAAACCCAGCACGATAACCATCGTCACAGATAGCGTATATGTCAAAGACGGCATCACCAAATGGATACACGGCTGGAAAAAAAACGGCTGGCGCAACGCGTCCAAAAAGCCTGTGAAAAACACCGAACTGTGGCAGCGGCTAGATGAAGCAACCAGACGGCACCAAATCTCGTGGGAATGGATCAAAGGACACGCCGGTCACCCCGAAAACGAACGTGCAGACGAGTTGGCGCGGATGGGTATGGAACCCTACAAACCGCAGTAATCAATCCAAACTTCCCATAAACTTTTCCAATAAAGCGTTCAGGGTCGCGCTGTCTTCTTTTGACAATCCCGCAACCAACCTTGTTTGGGTTTTCACATGGTCCGTCACTGCTGTATCAATCACGTCATATCCCTTGCCGGTCAGGGCAATAAGCACACTGCGCCCATCCTTCTGGTTATGTATCCGCTCAACCAGACCAAGCTTGCATAATTGATCAATCCGGTTTGTCATCGTCCCCGAAGTCACCATCATAGTTGCCAGTAAATCCCCGGGTGACAGCCTGTAGGGTGGACCCGAACGGCGTAATGTTGCCAGAACATCAAAGCTTGCAGCGTTCAACCCATGTGCAGCATATGTTTTTTCCATTTCACGTGACAAAACTTGCGTCACACGTTTCATGCGGCCAATTAGGGCCATTGGGGCGACATCCAGATCTGGTCTGGCAGTGTTCCACTGTTTTAGAATGTCATCAATTTGAGTCATGGGGTTTCTTATTTGGAATTATATCTTGACGTCAAGCTATTTTTTATTATCTTGACATCAAGATAAATGATTCGAGACAACTATGACCCGCAAAACTGACATTCTGCTCACAGCCCTTGCCCCCACGATCTGGGGAAGCACCTATTTGGTCACAACCGAATTCCTGCCGGCAGGCTTTCCGCTGACAGTCGCAATGTTGCGCGCTTTGCCCGCGGGCATTTTGCTTTTGCTGGTTGTCCGCCAATTGCCGAAAGGTACATGGTGGTTCAAAATAATCCTGTTGGGTGCATTGAATTTCACCATTTTCTGGTGGCTGCTGTTCGAAGCCGCTTACCGCCTGCCGGGCGGCGTTGCGGCAACGGTTGGCGCAATCCAGCCTTTGTTTGTGATCTTCCTAGCGCATATCATATTAGGCTCAACCATCCGCGCCCTATCCATTATTGCCGCCCTCACAGGCATCATTGGCGTCGCATTGCTAATATTGGCCCCAAACGCGGCCCTTGATCCTGTCGGGCTTGGCGCAGGCGTTGCAGGCGCGTTATCCATGGCTTGCGGCACTGTTCTAAGCCGTCATTGGCAACCACCCGCTTCACCCCTGACGTTCACAGCATGGCAACTGACTGCAGGTGGTATATTATTGTTGCCCGCAGCCATGTGGCTAGAACCACCTTTACCACCTCTCGACACAGCCAACATATTGGGTCTACTTTATCTTGGCCTGATCGGTGCTGCCTTAACTTATCTTTTATGGTTCAAAGGGCTGGCCCGAATTGAACCTTCAATAATCGCACCCCTTGGCTTTCTAAGCCCGGTAACTGCCGTATTGTTGGGTTGGTTTACCCTGAACCAAAGCTTAACCCCCGTACAAATCACAGGAATGATAATCGTTCTGTGCAGTGTTTGGCTTAGCCAGCATGCAGCACACATACGTATAAAAACCCCGGTCAATCCTGTCCAAACACAATCATGAAGAGGAATATAAAATGAAAATCACAGTATTTGGTGCCGCAGGCGACGTCGGTAGCCGCATCGCAACCGAAGCCCTGTCACGTGGGCATACCGTTTCTGCCGTCGTGCGAAACGCAAACCAGTTCAAAAAGCTTCCAACAGGGGCCATTCCATGCATCGGTGATGCTATGAACAGTCAGGATGTTTCACGCTTAACGTCTGGACAAGACTTGATTATCAGCGCCCTGCGCCCCCCTGAAGGACAAGAACAATTGCTGGTGCCGCTGACCAGATCCATCCTTGACGGGGCAATACAATCCAAGGCCCGTGTGTTGATTGTCGGGGGTGCGGCCAGTCTGAAAATGCCCGGACAAGATGATATCACGGTCTTAACTGCCCCTGACTTTTTACCCGATGATGTTGTACCGATTGCCCAAGCCTGTTTTGCACAGCATGAAACCTGTCTGAACGATACACAGGCTGATTGGACTTACCTGAACCCGCCGGCAATGCTGACACCCGGAAAACGCACAGGGGCATATAGGTTGGGCCACAACGAACTGATGCTTGACGCAAATGGTAATTCTGCAATTTCTATGGAAGACCTTGCCGTTGTACTGCTAGATGAAGCGGAAAATCCTAAACACAGTCAAGTCAGCTTTACCGCGGCCTATTAAAGCGCAACCATTTTTACCCGCAAAAAAATCGGCTTGCACTTCCGTTTATATTTGTCGTTTTTCTGTTAGTCGCAGCCGGTTTATTACGCATAGTGATCAGTATGAAAACACTTTCCAAGTTTAAGTAACCTTGTTCAAGGACACACATATATGCTCGCCACAGCTATCCGTAAAATCAAAGGCTCTCCGATTTCCGCCATTTTTGATCAGGCAACGCAATTGCGCACTGAAGGGCGCGATCTGATTGATTTTTCAGTTGGCGAACCGGACTTTGACACGCCCGAACATATTTGTAGCGCGGGCATTCAGGCAATCCAACAAGGGCTAACACGCTATACACCTGTCGATGGCACCGCTGCATTGAAAGATGCGATTGCACGAAAATTCCAGACCGATAATAACCTTATATTCACCCACGCCGAAATTGTTATCGGTGCGGGTGCAAAACCGCTTTTGGCAACTGCGCTGCAAACAGTGATCAATCCCGATGATGAGGTAATCGCTTCCACCCCCGCATGGTCATCCCACATCGGAATGATTGAGGTTTGCAGCGGCCAGCCTGTCATGGTGCCGACAACACAAGATGACGATTTCAAGCTTGGGGCTGCAGCACTAGAGGCCGCAATTACCCCCCAAACCAAAATGCTGTTGTTGTGTTCACCGTCCAATCCGACGGGCGCAGTTTATTCCGCACAAGAACTGGCAAAGCTTGCCGACGTTCTGCGACGCCACCCAAATGTCCTTGTCGTTTCGGATGATCTTTATGAACATATCGTGTTTGACGACAATCGCTTTGCAACTTTGGCCGCAATAGCACCTGACCTGTCTGATCGTATTCTGACCGTGAACGGCGTGTCCAAAGCCTATGCTATGACAGGGTGGCGCATCGGCTATGCGGGTGGTCCAAAATGGTGGATGGATGGCATTCGCAAAATTTCATCACAGATCAATGGCGGCCCGTGTTCTATCAGTCAGGCCGCCAGCATTGCCGCTTTGGATGGGCCGCAAGATTTCTTGGCAACGTGGCGCGAGACATATCGCAAACGCCGCGACTTGGCCCTAGAAGGTCTTGCCAAAATTGACGGGCTGAAAGTTGGCAAACCCGAAGGTGCATTCTATTTAATGCCCCATTGCGGCGGCTTGCTGGGTAAAAAACGACCCGATGGACAAATCATCGAAACATCCAGTGATCTGGCATCTTATCTGCTGGATAAAGGTGTTGTTGTTGTGCCGGGCGCCGGGTTTTTCTGCGACCCTTATTTTCGCATGTCGACGGCAACGTCGGATGCAAATATTATCGAAGGTATCCGCCGCATGACGGCTGCCTGCAACGCCTTAGTATAGGAAAAACCATGCCATTAACCATGTCCGCGTTTGCTGAAAGTTTAACTTACAAAGATTTACCGGACCCATTGCTGCGCGTCTTGCGACGCAGTTTTCTGGATACGATGGGCGTGGCCGCAATCGGATCAACCACTGAACTTTCCGACCTTGCCCGCAAAGGTGCCTTAGCGGTTTTCGGCACAGGCAGTGCAGGTGGTGCGCGTATGTTAATGGACGGCCGCACACTTAGCCCCGCAGGGGCCGCAATGGCAGGTGCCTTTATGGTCGACAGCATTGACGCCCATGACGGCACATCGCCCAATAAAGGTCACGCAGGATCGGCCATCTTTCCGGCCTTGCTTGCCGTTGCAGACGCAATGCGCGCAAACGGCACGTCTATAACAGGTCGCGATTTCGCCACATGGCTGGCCGTCGCCTATGAAATCAGCTACCGCGCCGGCCAAGTGCAGCATGCAACTTGCGCAGATTACCACACATCCGGCGCATGGACAGCCGTGGGCGTGGCAGCCGCTTGTGCAAAGATGTTGGGTTGCAATGGTGAAGCCATTCGTCATGCTGCGGGCATCGGCGAATATCACGGGCCGCGCAGCCAGATGATGCGCTGCATTGATTTTCCGACCATGCTGCGTGATGGCGTTGGCTGGGGCGCGCCGTCAGGTGTAACAGCCGCGTACCTTGCCCGCGAAGGCTTTACAGGTGCCCCTGCCCTGACCTGCGAAGGCAAAGATGCCGAACCCTATTGGAACGATCTGGGCAACACGTGGTTAACCGTTGAACATACCCATTACAAACCCTACCCCTGTTGCCGCTGGGCACATCCTTCTCTTGATGCAGTGCAGGTCTTGATGCATGAAAACAACCTGACACATGACCGCGTGAAAGCCGTGAACATCAAAACCTTCCACAATGCCACCCGGCTTGCAGGCCATACCCCGCAGTCACCTGATGAATTCACCTATGCCATTGCATTCCCCGTGGCCGCAATGATTGTGCGCGGGCAGGTCGGCGTTGAAGAACTGACATCCGAAACCCTGCATGATCCCGAAATCTTGCGCATCAGCCGTGCAACGCATCTGATTGACGACCCGCACCTGACCAAGATCAGTGAAGGCAAACGCTGGGCGCAGGTCACAATCGTCGATATGGATGGAAAAGAGTACATCGATGCACCCCGCACCCCGCGCGGGGATACCGATTTACCACTAAGTGACGCCGAAATCAGTACGAAATTCCACAATTTTGCAGATCCCGTACTTGGGCAAGAACGGGCCGACCGCATTGAGTATCTATCAGCCAATTTCGATACCTTGAATGTTAACGATTTTGGCGAATTGGTGGATTTGTGTCTTTTAGCTCCTTAGGAATACGTAATGAATTTGAAAATCAGATTTTTTGAATCTAAAGACGCCACACAAGTCGAGGCTCTTTTCATAACAATTAACCGCGCCATTGCCCCACCTGATATGGCGGATCGGTTCGAGGCGTATATTAAGGCTTCAATCGACGAAGAGATTGGTCAGATTGAAACTTATTATGCTGCAAAGAATGGCCAATTCTGGGTAGCTTACCAACATGACATTCTGGTCGGTATGGTCGGTATAGAGCAACAAGGGGATAATACGATGGAATTGCGCCGCATGTATGTGTCGCCCAACCATAGGCGCAAAGGGATCGCACATAAGATGCTCGGTTTTGTTGAAAACTGGTGCCGTAATGCAGGTGTTTCTAGAATGGTACTAAGCACATCGGAATTACAACCAGCAGCCATTAGGTTTTACGAGATGTCGGGTTATCAGCTTACGGGCGAAAGCAGCGCGAAGGTCGCCAGTAACAAAACCATCGGTGGTGGCATTCGTCGGCGATATTATTCGAAAACCTTATAAAACCGTAATCGGCCTATGTCAGCCAATTTCGATATTTTGATTGCTAACGACTTTGGCGAACTGATGGATTTTTACTGGCGGCCTTCGCGCGTAATTAAGGGCCGGCATTGCCGACCCTTAATGTTCTTTTTACTATGCTTTATCTTTCAAGGGCATGTATAATTCCCCGCCAACGCGGAATTTTTCGGCCATAGCCTCCAACCCTTCTTTTTGGGCTTCGGCACGAATATCATGGCTGATCTTCATAGAACAAAACTTCGGCCCGCACATAGAACAGAAATGCGCTACTTTATGGGCTTCTTTTGGCAAGGTCTGGTCATGAAAATCCCGTGCCGTTTCCGGATCAAGTGACAGGTTAAACTGATCTTCCCAACGAAATTCAAACCGTGCACGAGACAGCGCATCATCACGCGCTTGCGCGCCCGGCATCCCCTTGGCCAAGTCCGCCGCATGGGCTGCAATTTTATAGGTGATCACACCGGTTTTCACATCATCGCGGTCCGGCAGACCCAGATGTTCTTTCGGGGTCACATAACACAGCATCGCACAACCGAACCAGCCGATCATCGCCGCCCCGATACCAGACGTGATGTGGTCATACCCGGGTGCGATGTCCGTGGTCAGTGGCCCAAGCGTATAAAACGGGGCCTCGTCACAGCATTCCAACTGCTTGTCCATGTTCTCTTTGATCTTGTGCATAGCCACATGGCCCGGCCCCTCGATCATCACCTGACAATCCTTGGCCCAAGCAATTTTGGTCAACTCGCCCAGCGTTTCCAATTCCGCAAACTGTGCCTCATCATTGGCATCTGCAATCGATCCGGGGCGCAACCCATCGCCCAACGAAAAGCTGACATCATACTGACGGCATATATCGCAAATCTCGTCAAAATGCTCATAGAGGAAACTTTCCTTATGATGATGCAGGCACCATTTCGCCATGATAGAACCGCCCCGCGATACAATCCCGGTTACACGGTTCACTGTCATGGGCACCATGTGCAAACGCACACCTGCATGAATGGTGAAATAATCCACTCCCTGCTCGGCCTGTTCAATCAACGTGTCACGGAACACTTCCCAAGTCAGGTCTTCGGCAATGCCGTTCACCTTTTCCAATGCTTGGTACATCGGCACAGTACCGATCGGCACAGGTGCGTTGCGAATGATCCATTCGCGTGTGTTGTGAATATTGCGCCCCGTGGACAGGTCCATAACCGTGTCAGCCCCCCAACGGATCGACCAAACCATTTTATCCACTTCCTCTTCCATAGAAGAAGTCACCGCAGAGGTTCCCATATTCGCATTGATCTTGACCAGAAAATTCCGCCCGATGATCATCGGCTCGGTTTCGGGATGGTTGATGTTGGCCGGAATAATTGCACGGCCCGCTGCCACTTCATCACGCACGAATTCAGGCGTCACATAATCGGGAATATTCGCGCCCCAATCATTACCATCCCGCGTCAGACCCGCCTCGCGTTTCTGGTTTTCACGGATCGCAATAAATTCCATCTCAGGTGTCACAATCCCTGCACGCGCATAGGCCAACTGGGTCACGGCCTTACCGTCTTTGCCGCGCAACGGTTTTGGTTTCACCGGAAACTCTGGCGTCAATCTCTCACCGGTTACAAAGCCATTATCGGCCGATTGAATATCGCGGCCTGTATATTCTTCCACATCACCACGCCCGACAATCCAATCGCGGCGCAATTGTGCAAGACCCTTGGTGATTTCGGTTTTCACATCAGGATCCGTATAAGGGCCGGAACTGTCATAAACCGGCAACGGGTCTTCCCCTGCTGTTGGATGCACCGATATTTCGCGCATGGGCACGGCAATACCTTCGTGCATGTTACCTTTGACATAAATCTTGCGCGATGCGGGCAAGCCACCTGTGGTGATTTTTGGATTTGGGATGTTCATTTGTGCCTCCTCAAGCATTTCACTTAAAAAGACCCGTTTTATAAACATAGGTAGAAAAAGGGGCTGTGCCCTTACTGGATAAAATAGCTGAACTGTAGCGACCCTATCACTTGCTTCCTACGCCAGTATAAACTGGGTCAGGTTCAAAGGGTCGCGTCACTGCACATTACATGCTGTCTGCCTCTCAGTCCCCAAAGCGGGACCCCCCTGCGTGATACTTGGGTAGAACACCCGTTCAGTGGCGTCAATTGAAACCGTCACATTTTGTTATTGTGTAGATACGCACGGATTTTCCGGAATTACCCGCCAAAAAACCGCCGATAAATCCAGATCAAAGCTATCGCACCCAGCAGGCCACCTATAAACATGCTTAACACGCTAGAGGCACCGACGAATAACACAAACAAGCCGCGCAAAGCGATCCCGCCGAAAATAGCACCCAACACACCTATGGCAACCGCAACCAAAGCATTGACTTGCAACCCCATGAAACGCACCGCCAGAAATCCGGCAGCGGCACCCACAATAAGTGTTAAAATAAATGGCATATAAACCTCCTGATCTTGTTCTATATATAGGGTGTTTTCAGGAAAATTTAAGGGGTTATAACTGTTTTCCCTTGGGTAATGGCATGCCGCGCAGGAAATCCGTGGCTTCCATAGCGCCCTTGCCTGCACGTTGCAGGCGCCGCAATTGAACCGCCCCGTCACCGCAGGCAATCGTCAACGCATCGTCCAGAACGGTGCCTGCTTGCCCTTGCCCTTTGGCAAGTGCGCTGTTCAAAACCTTTACCCGTTGACCATCCACTCCAAACCAGGCACCGGGAAACGGCGATAGGCCTCGGATCAGACGATCCACCTCCGTAGCAGGCTTTGACCAGTCGATTTTCGCTTCGGCCTTATTTATCTTTGCGGCATAGGTCACACCTTCTTCAGCCTGAACAACCGCCGTTAGGCCCGGTAATTCATCCAAAGCCTGCACAATCAGGTTTGCCCCCATATCCGACAATCGGTCATGCAACACAGCCGTCGTATCCGTCGCCAGAATATCTGTTGCGTCCCGCAGTAAAACAGGCCCGGTATCCAACCCCTTTTCCATCTGCATAATACAAACACCTGTCTGTGCATCGCCCGCCATAATCGCACGGTGAATGGGTGCAGCCCCACGCCAGCGCGGCAGCAAAGAAGCATGGATGTTCAAACACCCCAGCTTCGGTGCATCCAGCACCGCTTGTGGTAAGATCAGTCCGTATGCGACAACCACAGCAATATCCGCACCCAAATCGACAAAAGATTTTATAGCAGCAGGGTCTTGAAAATTCACCGGGTGATACACATGTAAACCTAGACGCTCCGCTAACGACTGTACTGGGGAGGGTCGTTCTTTGTTACCACGACCTGCAGGGCGTGGGGGTTGGCAGTAGATGGCCACCAGTTCATGTCCTGCAGTCACTAATGCTTCCAGCACAGGTACAGAAAAATCAGGGGTTCCCATAAAGACGATACGCATGGGCTTAACCCTTTCGCTTGGCAAGTTTCGCCGCTTTGGCCAACAGCATTTTGCGTTTTACGGGGCCAAGGTGGTCAAAAAACATCTTACCGTTCAAATGGTCGATCTGATGTTGCACGGATGTCGCCCACAGACCGACAAAGTCACGTTCCACCATATCGCCTGCTTCATTCATATATTCGACCGTCACAGCACGAGGGCGTTCGATCTTTGCCCAAACATTCGGTAAATTCGGACTGCCCTCTTCATGTTCACGCATTTTGGCAGAAGCATGCAAAACTTTCGGGTTTGCCATACGAATAGGCTGATCATGCATATCGGAACAATCCACCACCGCCAAACGCAGGTTTTCGCCTATTTGGTTTGCACCTAACCCCACACCCGGCATCGCATACATGCTGTCCAGCATATCTTGCCAGATTTGTTTGATGTCATCGGTGATCATATCGACGGTTGTGCAAGCACTGCGCAACCGCTTGTCCGGGTATGCAATAAACCGACGTACCGCCATCAGGCACTTGCCCGTTCTTTTTTCAGTTTCTGCATTTTCTTGGTAATCATCGATCTTTTCATGCGACTAAGGTAATCGATAAACAAAATACCGTCCAAATGATCAATCTCGTGTTGTGCACAAGTGGCCCAAAGCCCTGAAAAATGCTCTTCCTGTTCCGCACCTTTCATATCCATGAACGATACCTTTACCTCGGCAGGGCGTGTCACTTCTTCGTACATTCCGGGAATGGACAAACAGCCCTCTTCATGGGTGCCTTCCTCTTCGCTGGACCATGTCACTGTCGGATTGATCAACACCATCGGCGATGGGTCTTCTTCTTTTTCCGTACAATCCATCACGAACATCCGCTTCAATTTACCCACTTGCGGGGCCGCCAACCCAACACCGGGCGCGTCATACATCGTCGCCAACATAGCTGTACCCAATGCACGTGTATCATCGTCAACGCCGTCAAACGGGGCGCATAGCTTTTTCAAGCGCGGGTCGGGGTGGATCAAGATCGGTAGTATCATACCAGCGATTTAGGTGAAAGCGGGCTGGGGTTCAAGATGCGATCATTGTATCACCGATACTGGTACAAAAATCCCCTTGCCCCTGCAAACCCATTTAGTAATCTCCGCATCAAAGGAGACCCTAATGAATTTTGACGAAATCATCGACCGCCGCAACACCCATTCCAGTAAATGGGACAACATGGAAACGAACTACGGTGTCAATCCGAAAGATGGTATCTCCATGTGGGTCGCCGACATGGATTTCAAACCACCGCAATGCGTTTTGGACGCCATCACCGATATGACCAAACATGGTGTTTTTGGCTATTATGCCGATGAGACATCTTATAGGGATGCAATTTGTGGCTGGATGCAACGGCGGCACAATTGGACTGTGGATCCTGACGGAATTTTCACTGTACACGGGCTGGGAAATGGCACCGCTTTATGCGTAGATACCTTCACTGATCCGGGCGATGCTGTTGTTTTACTAACCCCGATTTATCACGCCTTTGCAAAATACATAAAAGCTGCAGGTCGCACCGTAACCGAATGCGAGTTGAAGAATGATGCAGGCCGCTATGAACTGGATTTTGACGCCTATGAAGCGGTGTTAACGGGCAAAGAAAAGATGATGATTCTTTGCTCGCCGCATAATCCCAACGGACGGGTTTGGACACAATCAGAACTACAGCAAGTTGCAGATTTCTGTGTGAAACATGACCTGATCCTTGTGTCCGATGAAATTCACCATGATCTGGTTTATACGGGCGCCAAACACATCCCGATGCCCAATGCGGTTCCTGAGATTTCCGATCGTCTGGTAATGATGACTGCACCAAGTAAAACCTTTAATATAGCTGGCAATCATACGGGCAATGTCATCATTGCAGACCCTGCATTGCGTAAAAAATTTGCAGCAAAAATGGTTGCGCGCGGCATTTCCGCCAACAGCTTTGGCTTGTTTATGGCCGAAGCCGCTTACAATAACGGGGATGATTGGGTAGATGCACTTGTTGCCTATTTGGCCGAAAACAAACGTGTGTTCGATGAAGGTATCAACGCCATTCCAGGCCTGAAATCCATCAAATTAGAAGCTACCTATCTGGCTTGGGTGGATTTTTCGGGCACAGGCATGACCCGCACTGAGTTTACCGACCGCGTTCAAGGCACCGCCAAAATCGCAACAAACCACGGCCCGACCTTTGGCAAAGGCGGTGACAATTTCCTACGCTTCAATCTGGGCTGCCCGCGCAGTGTTATTGAAGATGCGGTCGGACGGCTGCAAAATGCTTTTGGGGATCTTCAGTAAGTCACCACCGCACCACACCGATGGAACTGCTGACGTTTCTGGCAGGGGGCGGTGGTGCTAGAGGGGAGCTGATTACCAAGATCGGCCGCCCGAGCTTTGTTAGCGGGCGGGTGGAGGTGGTGGTTTTGCGGTAGAAGCCCTATTTATTTTGCTCAGTGCCCGTCCTCATAAAAGTAAATTTCATCTATCTCAAATCCATCACTATGCTGCTTTAAAATAGCTCTCCATATTTTAGCTTCGGATTTTACAACAATTTCTGGGAAAGTTTCATATTTTGGCGTAAATACGGTTTCGATGCCTATATAAAAATCCAATTCAGTGATGCCAGCTTTTGCGATGATTTTTT
>Ga0209344_10002468_pt1 | contig 20530 bp, 12 predicted proteins | sample Cruoilmetagenom6_FD_187293 | JGI IMG/M metagenome (GOLD analysis project Ga0209344, IMG submission 187293) | Oil polluted marine microbial communities from Coal Oil Point, Santa Barbara, California, USA - Santa Barbara Oil Seep Sample 6 (SPAdes)... | ecosystem: Environmental > Aquatic > Marine... | reverse complement strand
GTAGAGCCAAATGACAATATTATTATTGTAAGACTCGGACACTCGAAAGGACCTGGTAATCCGTTACAAACATTTACTGACGATATTTCTTTATATATTGAAGAAGCTTATGAAATGCTAAATAAATAGTAATTCTATATACTTATTTTATTAATCATTAAGTATTAAAGAAAAATTATTATAGAATATATTCTGTAATTTTATATCTTTAGTGCTAGATAGTCACACATCTATGAAATACATTAAACTCATTACATCACTTTTAGCTACGATAGCTATATTTTATGTTTTAAACACGAAACTTGACAGCCTTCCTCCTCTTGGAAAGTTTTTAGCTCCAAATGAAGGTATTTGGCAAAATGAAACCGATGATGCCACTTCAGGCAGTGTTTTAATTAGTGGTCTTGAAGATGAAGTTATAGTGCATTATGATGCACAACAAATTCCACACGTATTTGCTAAAAATGATTATGATCTATACAAAGCACAAGGCTACATTACAGCCAAGCATCGTTTGTGGCAAATGGAATTTCAAACTTTTGCGGCTGGTGGACGACTTTCAGAAATTATAGGAGAAAAGGCCTTAAACTATGACAGAGCACAACGGAGAAAAGGAATGCTTTATGCTGCAGAAAACAATTTAAAGGTAATAAAAAATGATCCAGAATCCTTAAAATATCTTGAAGCTTACAGCGATGGCGTTAATGCTTATATCAGTCAACTTCAACCAGAAGACTATCCTATTGAATATAAATTGTTAGGTTATCAACCAGAAGCATGGAGTATTGAAAAAACAATGCATTTACTAATGTATATGACAGATATGCTTTGCGGAAGAGATTCTGATTTAGAATACACTAACATGCTCAGAACGTTGGGAAAAGAACGTTTTGACCTTTTATTTCCTGACTTTTTTGATGTGAATGACCCTGTAATTCCAAAAGAACAAGATTGGAGTTTTATAGATGTAAAACAAACTGAAACTCCACTAAGTGAATTACCTCTCGATTCCATTTCAGAAACAATGGAGAAACCTCATCCAAATAATGGAAGTAACAATTGGGCTGTGAGTCCGCAAAAATCATATTCTGGAAATGCAATTTTAGCTAACGATCCACATTTAGGTTTAAACTTACCTTCTATTTGGTTTGTGATGCAGTTAAATTCACCAAATCAAAATGTATTTGGAGCAACACTTCCTGGAGCCTTAGGAATTATTATCGGGTTTAACAATGATATTTCTTGGGGTGTTACAAATGCTACAAGAGATGTTAAAGATTGGTATAAAATTGAATTCCAAGATGAAACTAGACAAGCTTATAAATACAATAATGCTTGGAAAAAAACTACAGCACGACTTGAAGAAATAAAAATTAGAGGCAAGGAAACCTATATCGATTCTGTAATCTATACTCATCATGGACCAGTAAGTTACGACCATACGTTTAAAAGTGATGATGAGAAAAAAGGGTATGCCATGAAATGGGCAGGCCATAAAGGTCACAACTTTACAGAACTGTTTTTAAAACTCAATAAAGGAAAAAATTATGACGACTATTTAGATGCCATTTCAAATCATGTTGCGCCAGCTCAAAATTTTGCTTTTGCTTCCACTAAAGGTGATATTGCATTATGGGTTCAAGGTGAATTTCCAAATAAATGGGAAGGCCAAGGTAAATTTTTATTAGATGGAAGTAATCCAGAACACGATTGGCAAAGTTCAATTCCAAAAGAATTTAATGCACATATTAAAAACCCAGAACGTGGCTTTGTGAGTTCGGCTAATCAACATCCTGTTGATCAATCGTATCCTTTTTATGTGTTTAATGATGGCTATGAAACGTACAGAAATCGAGTCATAAATGATTATTTCAGAGCAAGAGAAACAGTTAGTATTCAGGATTTTAAAAACCTTCAAAACAATAATTTCAATCTAAAAGCAAGTGAACTTGTTCCTTTTATGTTAGATAGAATAGAAACACCTTCACTTACTAAAGATGAACAACTACTTCTTAACCATGTTAAACATTGGAACCTGAATAATACTACTGACAATGTTGGGCCTAGCATTTGGTCAACATGGATTAAACATTTGTATAAATTAACTTGGGATGAATTTGATGTCGAAGATGAAGCTCTTAAAGCTCCTTTCATGTATCAAACCATTTATATGCTGAAAAACCACCCTAATGATCCATTTATGGACATTGTAGATACTCCAGAAAAAGAAACCGCTATTGACTTATTTAGTATTTCATTTAAAGCAGCTGCTAAAGAGTTAAGTGAATGGAAAAATGAAAACGGAGACTACGAATGGAAGAACTACAAAGGTGCTTATGTTGGGCATTTATTACAAGCATTGCCTGCTTTCTCAAGATTTGACATTCCTATTGGAGGTGATCGCAATACTGTAAATGCTTCAAGCACTAATCATGGTCCATCATGGCGAATGATTGTTGAAATGTCATCTCCTCCAAAAGCTTATGGAATTTATCCTGGTGGACAATCTGGAAATCCAGGAAGTACTTATTACGATAATTTTATTGACGATTGGGCCGCTGGAAATTATCATGATATGTTATTTCTGCAAAACAAAAACACAACAGAAGGTATTACCTCAACTCAAATATTAACACCAAAACAATGAAAACCAATTTAATCAATTTTATAGCCACAATCATCATTGCTTTATTACTCTCTCAATTTTTGCCTTGGTGGTCTGTTATGCTTGCTAGTTTCATTACTGCAGTTCTTTTTAGTTTAAAAAAGAGTGCCGTATTTTTTATTCCTTTTTTAGCGATTACAATCTTTTGGATGGTTTTTGCATTTTGGTTGAGTAGTAATAATGATTTCACACTCTCTAAAAAAATCGCAGTCTTATTACCACTTCATGGCAATCCTTACTTATTAATTTTAGTTACAGGACTTGTTGGTGGAATAGCTGCTGGAATAGCTGCAATTTTTGGAAAACAATGTGTAACCTTATTAAAAACATCTAAAACCTAATACTATGATTTCTAAACTCAACTTAGCGAGCATTTTGTTTTTAGATATTGAAACCGTTCCTGAAACTGAACACTTTTCAGATTTAGACGCAACAAAACAAGAACTATGGGAATCGAAATCGCAATATCAAAGACGTGACGATTACACAGCTGAAGAATTTTATGATCGCGCTGGTATTTGGGCTGAGTTCGGAAAAATTGTTTGTATTTCTGTTGGCTATTTTACCTATCAAGGAGACGTTAGAACGTTTAGAGTGACTTCTTTTTATGGAGATGAAGTCAAAATTCTGAAAGATTTCAAAAATCTTTTAATCTCACATTTTAGTCAGACCAAACATTTACTTTGTGCTCATAATGGAAAAGAATTTGACTTTCCATACATCGCAAGACGCATGATTATTCATCATATTGAATTACCATATAAATTGAATCTCTTCGGAAAAAAGCCTTGGGAAGTACCACATCTTGACACTTTAGAATTATGGAAATTTGGCGATTATAAAACCTATACCTCATTAAAATTATTGACCAACGTTTTAGGCATTCCTTCGCCTAAAGATGATATTGATGGCAGTGAAGTTTACAGAGTGTATTATAAAGACAAAGAAGCGGATCGGATCATTACGTATTGTGAAAAAGATACGATTGCTGTGGCTCAAATTTTCTTGCGATTACGAGGCGATGAACTTCTCAATGACAACGAGATTATTCATATTTAAATACGTTCGGTTTTAGCAGTTGTTTTAAGACCTTTCGACTGTGCTCTAGGTGACATATAGGATTATCACTAACTCATGTTATTATGTTCCGCAAAAAGGATTGAACGGTTTGTTTGAAATCCTTTTTTATTTCCAAAAAAAAGATTGAGTAGTGAAAGCCTAGTTTCTAGTTTTATACCATTTCTCATTTAAAACTCTATAAAACTAGAAATTTGCCCAAATAAAAAAAGCCCAGACATGACGTCTGGACTTTTTCAATTAGTAGTTAGTTAATAATTAGTGTTTAATAAATCGTTTAATTAGAGTGTCACCATCTGCAGTAAATTTAATTTGATAGATTGCTCCATCTAAATGACTGACATCAATTCTGTTTCCTTTAAGCTGTCCTTTAGCTACGATTTGACCAATGGTATTGTAAATTTCATAAGTCACATTAGCATAAGTAGTCGCTACATTTAATTGACTTCCTTTCACTGGATTAGGATATAATTTAATGGTCTTGATACTATCGAAAGGCGAATTAGCAACCGCTTCGTCTTTAGCTGTAGTACCAGTAGAAAGGTTAATATTATCAATTGCAATATCTGCTTGCCAAGTATTACCTGTCACTCTATTAAAGCGTAATTGCAGGCTACCACTAACATAAGCCGATAAATTAATACTAGCCGATTGCCAAGAGTTTCCTAGGTTCCCTGAACTATTCCAAATTGAAGTCCAACTTGCGCCATTATCATCACTAGCTTCTACATCTAAAGTTCCCATATTAGCTGCACCATATTGGTGATAATTGAAACTAAACGTTGCTGACGATTGAGCGCTTAAATCAAAACAAGGTGAATTTAAAATTGCTTGTTTTGTTGGATATCCAGCAGTTCCTGATGCTTCAACAAACATATAAAAAGATCCTTCAGCAGCGCTTGATGGTCCTGTGCCACTTGAAGGTGTTCCGTTTGCATCACGAGTCCAATTTAAATCATCTGCTGTAGACTGTGTCCATGCACCTAGAGAACTTTCAAATCCTTCAGTATAAGGATAAGCTGTTATACCTCCAGAACAACCAGAAGATGCCGCATTACCATCCGTTAAACTCACGTCGTCAATAGCGATATCTGCTTGCCATGTACTTCCAGTGATTCTATTAAAGCGTAATTGAATACTTCCACCAACATAAGCATCAAGATTCACATTAGCTGTTTGCCATGAGTTTCCTAAGTTTCCTGAACTGTTCCAAATTGATGTCCAATTAGCACCTTCATCGTCACTAACTTCTAAGTCTAAAGTTCCCATATTTGCAGAACCATACTGATGGTATTTAAATGCAAATGTCGCTTCTGATAATGTAGAGAGATTGAAACAAGGTGAATTTAAAATCGCTTGTTTTGTTGGGTATCCAGCAGTTCCTGAGGCTTCAACATAAACATAATACGACCCTTGAAAAGCACTTGATGGTCCTGTACCACTTGACGGTGTTCCGTTTGCATCGATTGTCCAGTTGGTGTCATCTGCATTAGACTGAGACCAAGCTCCTAATGTATTTTCAAATCCTTCGCTATAAGGGAACGTTGAAACACCACCTGAACACCCTGTTGAAGGTTCAGACACATTTATTGTTCTTACCACTTCATTTGCTGCATTACCAGAAGAATCACTCACATTATATGTAACATTGTATGTTCCTACAGACGCTGTGTTAACTGTTCCTGCTATTACAATGCTAGACGTAAGATTTCCATCTAAATTATCGGTTGCCGTTGCGCCTAATTCGGAATACGCATCTCCAACATTTAAATTAATCGTTGATGCTCCAATCAATGTTATTACAGGAGCTGTTGTATCTGGATTAACGGTTACTGTTCTTGTAACTTGTGTTGCTGCATTTCCAGCTGCATCACTTACATTATATGTAATTACATAAGTTCCAACTGCATTTGTATTTACAGTATCGCCTCCAACCACAATACTGGACGTTAAATTACCATCAATATTATCTGTTGCAGTTGCACCTTGATCCGCATACGAATCACCAAGTTGTAAATTTATATTTGAAGAACCAATAAGGCTAATTACTGGAGCAGTAGTATCTGGACCAGAGCCTTCAATAACAACAGAATAGTCTTCAACTTCACCATAAGTGAAATTATCACAAGGTCCAGGAACTTGGTTATAACGCATGATAACTCTCATTCGTGTTGCACTTTCAACAGCACCAGAAGGTATTGTAAAACTTCCGCTTACAGGTGTTGTTTGAGTAGCAGCTTGTGTAAATACTTCTTCTCCAGCATCAGTAAAATCGCCATCTTTATTATAATCAATCCAAACACCATAAGCTTCGTTATAAGTTGTACCTGTCCACGTTGGTGTTACTGTAATTGTGTATTGCGAGTCCTTAGTTAAGGTTGTAGAAACACTAGTGAAATCTGAATAAAACTGTGGTCCTGAACTATTATCAATCGTATTTAATTGAACTCTACTTATGTACTCATCATTCGTATTTGTACTTGCAGCATCGCAATAGCTAATCTGAACCGTTGAAACATTTACTGTTCTTACCACTTCAGTAGCTGCATTTCCAGCAGCATCAGAAACATTATAAGTAACAGCATAAGAACCAACAACAGCAGTATTAACAGTTCCTGCAATGACAATGCTAGAGGTTAAGTTTCCGTCTATATTATCGGTTGCTGTCGCTCCTTGTTCAGTATACGTATCTCCAACATTTAAATTAATGGTTGAAGCACCAACTAACACAATCACTGGAGCTGTAGTATCAGCACTAACGACTACAGTTCTTGTCACTTGATTGGCAGCATTTCCTGAAGAATCACTTACATTATAATTCACAAAATATGTGCCTGCTGAAGCTGTATTTACAGATCCAGAAATCACAATACTAGACGTTAAATTTCCATCTAGATTATCTGTAGCAGTTGCACCTTGTTCATTATATGCATCTCCAATATTTAAATTAATTGTAGAAGCACCATTTAATGTAATTACTGGAGCAATGGTGTCTGGATTAACAGTAACCGTTCTCGTGACTTCAACGGCTGCATTTCCAGCTGCGTCACTCACATTATATGTAATTGTATATAATCCAACGGCGTTCGTGTTAACAGTGTCTCCACCAACAACGATACTTGAAGTTAAGTCACCATCAATATTATCTGAAGCTGTAGCACCTTGATCTGAATAAGAATCACCAAGTTGTAAACTGATAGCTGAAGAACCTATAAGACTAATTACTGGAGCAGTTGTATCGGGAATCACATTTACAGTTCGGATAACTTCAGCAGCAGCATTACCTGCAGCATCACTTACATTATAAGTCACTACATAAGTACCTCCTAAACTAGTATTAACTGTATCTCCACCAATTATAATACTTGATGTAAGATTTCCATCTACATTATCTGTAGCAGTAGCTCCTAATTCTGAATAGGTCTCTCCTACATTTATATTTAATGTAGACGCACCATTTAATGTGATTACTGGAGCTTCAGTATCTGGACCAGAACCTTCAATTATTACCGTATAATCTTCAACTTCTCCATATTGAAACGACTCACAAGATGTTGGTGTTCCATTATACTTCATGGATACTCTCATACGAGTTGAGTTTTCAACTGCACCTGAAGGAATTGTAAAGCTTCCATTTACTGAAGTATTTTGAGTAGCAGCTTGAGACCAAACTTGCTCTCCTGCATCATCAAAATCTCCATCTCTGTTATAATCAATCCAAACAGCATAGCCTTCACTATAAACAGTACCTGTCCATGTTGGTGTTACTGTAATTGTGTATTGAGTATCTTTAGTTAAAGTTGTAGAAATACTTGTAAAGTCTGAATAAAATTGAGCTCCAGAGCTATTATCAATTGTATTTAATTGCACTCTGCCTATAAACTCATCATTCGTGTTTGTACTTGCAGAAGCACAATAATTTAATTGAACTTCTGTAGTTGTAAAGTTGATTAAACTACTGTAGGCAGAATTACTTCCTCCAGTACATTTGCTTCTTACTTGAGCCTCATACTGTGTTAAAACAGTTAAGCCTGTCACGTTTGAAGAAATTCCATTAACAGCAGTAGTTGTCCAAGTAGACGTTCCAACTTCACGGTATCTCAAATCATAACTTGCTCCAGGAACAGCATCCCAACTTAAAGTGGCTGATGTCGATGAAACATTTGAAGCCGCTAAATCTGTTGGTACGTTAGCATTACAAACCACTGTACCTGCAATTTCAAAGTTAGAATTTGAAATATCAAAGAATACATTATTTGAACCTTTAACCATAACTCTACATTGAGTCCCTTGATTATTAGGCACAAGAATATCATGAGAACCATCGTTGGTTACACCAAAAGCTAATGCAATTGGATATGTATCACCACCATCAGTAGATAAGAAGATATCAACATTTGCTGCATTAACTCCATTTCCTGTTGTTCCAGCGACATCCCAAGTTACTGTTTGGGTAGTTCCAGCATTCCAAGTGACATTAGTATTAGGAGCATTCACTACAAATGGACCAGCTGTACCATTAACGGTAATTACAGTATCGTCACTATTATTATTAGCACCACCTGCAACATTATCTCTTACTGTCATTCTAAAGTTTAAAGTACGAGCGACATTCGGAACAGCTTCCCATTGCCAAGACGTTGCTCCAGTTTTAACCGTAGCCAACCTAGGGAAATACCGTTTAGTATCTGTAGTAGGACTATACGATCTGAATGCCACACCTGTAGTTGCTGTTACACTAGGATATGTTGTAGATGCGTTATTTTCATCATACTGTTCCCAGCAATATGTTAGTGCATCTCCAGAATTTGCATCAGACCCAGAACCTTCTAAAACAAAAGCTGTTCCTTTTGGAATGGTATAATTTGAACCAGCATCTGCAGTTGGAACTGCATTGCCAGTATTTGTATTGGTTTGACAACTAGTTGTCTTAATATAATCTGTGACTTGTTCTATAGAACGTGCATGAAAATAAGGATCACTATTAGACTGCACATCTGTCGCTCCTGTAATTCCTGCATAACCCATAATAGTTGAACCACTACCAGGTTCCATTTGAGCATTTGTACCTTCATTTCCATTAAAAGTCCATGTATGATTTCCTCCAAATTGATGTCCGATTTCATGGGCTACATAATCAATATCGAAAGGGTCTCCTTCTGGATCTGTACGAGATGTAAATCCACTACCTTTTTGTCCATTCACACAAACACAACCAATACAACCAGCATTACCATTATTTGAATCTCGTGCGAATAAATGCCCGATATCATAATTTGATTCTCCAATGACACTAGTCAGAGTCGATTGAAGTTGCGAGTTATAAGATGCTGAGCTTGTATAAGGATCACTTCCAGAGTTGGTATAAATAACACTAGTATTATTCGCGATTAATACCATAGTCACATTAAAGTCATTTTCAAAAACCCCATTAACTCTAGTCATGGTAGCATTAATTGCTGCTAAAGCTAGAGCTGTTGTCCCTCCATGATAAGCTGTATATTCACCTGTTGTAGAGACTGCTAATCTGTAGGTTCTCAATATGCTATCATCTGCATTTCTATACATACTTCCAGAATCCATTTCTTTGTTCATAGTATCTGTAACAGTACATTCAAAATCATCTGAATAATCTAAACGCTGAGCTCTTGTAAATACTGTATATTGTGAAGAATCTTCAGTATAAGTCTCAATAAAAGACGCTGGTTTAGTAGCTGACAAGCGCATACTTTGAAAACCAAGAGGAGAAACACTAAACCTAATTACAGCAGTTGGATCATCAATACCTTGTCCTGCATAAGATTTAATATTTGGGTATTGTGCTGCTAAATCTGGATGAAGTACAGAAGCTTCAAAAATTCTAAAACGTTCAAATTCGCCATCAGCATTAGGAAATGACAAAACCACATTAGATACCTTAGCTAAACCACCTCTTTGTGGTGTTTTTACTAAAGCTTGTCTCAAACCATCAGTATCTAAACTAAACGTATGTGTTCTAGGAAGATTTTGCTTGTTTGATTTTACTTTAAGATTGTTTTTAAAGGATTGTTTTTGCCAAAGAGTTTTACTTTGAGACATAGCAATGCTTGAGCTCATCAGAAAGATGAACAGGAGTAATTTAATTTTCATTATTTTGAGGGTTAAAATAGATTAATTTAGTAGTTAAAAAACTCAAAATAGTATTTTTCATAAAGAAATTGTTAATTTGTTAATAAGTTTACATAAAAAATAAGATTTTTACGGTTTTTCCATATCTTTTTAGGTGAAAAATACTACAATTACAAAAAACAAAAACCACACTTAATGTCTATAAAAAGTCCAATTGAAAAACTAAACTTTATTATATATTTAAAAATAAAGAGAAATGAATGTTTTTTAGTGTTTTTGTGGTCTCTAAAATTCCCTATTTTTACATATGCCAAATAGTACTTTACTTGAAATAGATAATCTTTCTATCTCATTTTTTAACAAAAGAAAAGAGACTGAAATTATTCATAATATTTCTTATCATTTACATCCCAATGAAATCCTTGGTATCGTAGGCGAATCCGGTTCAGGAAAATCTGTATCATCATTAGCTGTTTTAGGATTACTCCCGAAGAAAATATCAAAAATAACTGATGGAACTATTCATTTTAACAACCGAGATTTAACTTCAATTTCTTCAAAAGAATTTAAAAAAATTCGAGGAAATGATATTGCTATGATTTTTCAAGAACCGATGAGTTCTTTAAATCCATCAATGACATGTGGAAAACAGATTATTGAAATCCTTCTTCAACACACAAATTTATCAAAAGCGGAAGCAAAAGCCGAAACGTTATCACTTTTGGAAAAGGTAAAATTACCGCTACCAAATCGTATCTATAAAGCTTATCCACATGAAATCTCTGGTGGACAAAAACAACGAGTCATGATTGCTATGGCAATTGCATGTAAGCCAAAACTTTTAATTGCAGATGAACCTACAACAGCATTAGATGTTACCGTTCAAAAAGATATCATTGAACTTTTAAGGCAATTACAAGTCGATGAGAAGATGAGTATTATATTTATTTCTCACGACTTAGCTTTGGTTTCTGAAATTGCAGATCGCATTTTGGTAATGTTTAAAGGTGCTATTGTTGAGCAAGGAGATGTAACTGATATATTCCACAAACCTCAACACACCTATACTAAAGCATTATTGCGTTCTAAACCTTCTTTAAAAATTCGTTTAAAACGTTTACCAACTATAAAAGATTTTATGGAAGGAAATTCCATAACTGAAACTATTAGTACATCACAGCGTAAAATAGCACATAAAGCATTATACAATAAACCGGCTTTACTTGAGGTCAAAAACTTAGAAAAAGAATATTTATCAAAATCGGGCTGGTTTGGAAAACTAGAATCATTTAAAGCAGTAAATCAAATCAGTTTTAAGCTTTATGAAGGCGAAACCTTAGGTTTGGTAGGTGAATCTGGATGTGGTAAATCAACATTAGCAAATGCTATACTTTTATTAGATAAATCAACTGCAGGACAAATTTTATATCATGGTATAGATATTACCAAACTAAAGACTTCTGAGGTTAGAAAGCTAAGAAAAGATATTCAAATTATTTTTCAAGATCCCTATGCTTCATTAAACCCAAGAATTACAGTTGGAAGAGCCATTATGGAACCTATGAAAGTACACGGCATAGGCGCATCAGATCCTGAAAGAAAAGAAAAAGTTATAGATTTACTTCTAAAAGTTGGCCTTGACAACAGTTATTTTAATCGTTATCCACATGAATTTTCTGGAGGTCAACGCCAGAGAATTGGAATTGCTAGAGCCATTGCATTAAACCCCAAACTGATTATTTGCGATGAATCGGTTTCTGCTTTAGATATTTCGGTTCAAGCCCAAGTATTAAACTTACTGAATGATTTAAAAGATAATTTTGGATTTACGTACATTTTTATCTCACACGATCTTGCTGTAGTAAAATATATGTCTGATCAACTTTTAGTAATGAATAAAGGAAAAGTTGAAGAAATTGGCGATGCCGATATAATTTATGAAAGTCCAAAAAAAGAATACACCAAAAAACTTATTCATGCTATTCCAAAAGGATTATAGCATGAATATTTTTTTAGTTAAGGTTAAGATGTTTTTAAGCAATCTTAATGTGTTTCTAAAATTAAGTTTTAGCTTATTTTCAGAATCAGTAGGTTTAAGTAGATTTGGGGCAAAAAGATTCATAGATTAAAGTTTATGATAGATTTGGGGCAAATCATAAAGTTAGGTTTATGGCAAATTTGGTTAATTGTTTGTTTCGATTTGGTTTTGCTAATATGTGACCATTTTTTTTATTAATCAGCTTAAATACATAATAAATCGACAAAATGCACAATATTTTAACATATAATAAGTTTTTTCTTACTAATTATTATGATTTTACATCATTTGTTTTCATTAAAAAGCATAAAAAAACCACTAATAAAAGTGGTTTTTAAAATATAATGGTTCAATTAGTCTCAAATTTGCATCTCAGGAATATCGCCTTCAATAATTAAAGTTCCCTCAGTAGCATTTTTTATATCTTCAACTGAAACTCCAGGAGCTCGTTCTAAAAGCTTAAAACCTTGATTTGTAACTTCAATAACAGCTAAATTAGTCACAACCTTTTTCACACAGCCAACACCTGTTAATGGCAAAGAACATGTTTTTAATAATTTAGATTCTCCAGCTCTATTAGTATGCATCATGGCTACAATGATGTTTTCTGCACTTGCAACAAGATCCATTGCTCCACCCATACCTTTTACCATTTTTCCTGGAATTTTCCAATTGGCAATGTCTCCATTTTCAGAAACTTCCATAGCGCCTAATATTGTTAAGTCTACGTGCTTTCCTCTTATCATAGAAAAACTCATTGCCGAATCAAAAAAACTTGCTCCAGGCAATGTGGTAATGGTTTGTTTTCCTGCATTAATGATGTCTGCATCCTCTTCGCCTTCAAAAGGAAAAGGTCCCATTCCTAAAACACCATTCTCACTTTGAAATTCAACTTCAATATCATCTCGTACATAATTAGCTACTAAAGTAGGTATACCTATTCCTAAATTAACATAATAGCCGTCTTGAACTTCTTTGGCGATTCGTTTTGCGATTCCGTTTTTGTCTAACATATTAATTTCTTTGTCTTACTGTTCTTTGTTCAATTCGTTTTTCATAATGCTTACCTTTAAAAATGCGTTGCACAAAAATACCTGGTATATGAATTTGATTCGGATCTAATTCACCTACAGGCACTAATTCTTCAACCTCAGCAACAGTTATTTTAGCTGCTCCACACATATTTGGATTAAAATTACGAGCAGTTCCTTTAAAAATTAGGTTTCCTGCCGCATCTCCTTTCCATGCTTTCACAAAAGCAAAATCAGCTTTAAAGGCATGTTCTAACACATACATTTTTCCATCAAATTCTCGGGTTTCTTTACCTTCAGCAACTTCAGTTCCATAGCCAGCTGGTGTGTAAATTGCAGGAAAACCTGCTTGTGCTGCTCTACAACGTTCAGCTAATGTACCTTGGGGAATCAATTCAACTTCTAATTCACCAGACAACATTTGTCTTTCAAATTCATCATTCTCGCCAACATAAGACGAAGTCATTTTATCTATTTGCTTACCTTGTAACAATAAGCCTAATCCGAAATCATCAACACCTGCATTATTAGAAATACATTTAAGTCCTTTAACACCTAATTGAACTAATTTTGCAATAGAATTCTCTGGAATTCCTGACAAACCAAATCCACCAAACATAAAGGTCATATTGTCTTTTACGCCTTCTAAAGCTTCGGAAACATTAGCTACTTTTTTATTAATCATTCTTATTAAATTTTAATACTGAAAAATACGAAATATATTTATCATTCAGAAGGAGGAGTAACTGAAGAATTTACATTTATCATCTTATAAGTAAGTGATTCTTCGCTTTACTTTGAATGACATAAAAAAAGCCATTCTTAAATGAATGGCTTACAATTATAATGTAAAAAATATCATGAAATTCCTGTCTCTGGACAGGAATAAATCAAAAATCAAGAACATCTTTTAAAGCATCTTCTGGATCTTTTTCTACGGAAGCGTCTTCTTTAAGTTTATCACAATCAACTTCAATTGAAAGTTCTAAAGGTTTTTCAAACTCATCTTGTGAGATGTTTAACTCAGAATCTGCATAACAATCTTTCATATACAAAGCCCAAATTGGTAAAGCCATTGCAGCACCTTGACCGTAAGTAATACTCTTAAAATGTGCTGCTCTATCTTCTGCACCAACCCAAACACCTGTTACTAAGTTTGGCACTATTCCCATAAACCAACCATCACTTTGGTTTTGTGTTGTTCCGGTTTTACCAGCAATAGGATTTGTAAAACCATATGGATATCCTGTTATTATTTCCTTGTAAACACCTTGATCGGCTCCCCAAGTTCTTCGTAATCTAGCTCCAGAACCAGATTCTGTAACACCTTGCATTAAGTTTATGGTTGTATAAGCAACTTCGTCGCTTAAAACGTCTCTACTTTCAGGAGTAAACTGATATAAAACTGTTCCGTTTTTGTCTTCAATGCGAGTCACCATTACAGGTTTGTTATATACACCTTTATTAGCAAATGTTGAGTAAGCCGCAACCATTTCATATACACTTAAATCTGGAGTTCCTAATGAAATTGCTGGAACAGGAGGTATCTCTGATTCTACACCTAAACTTCTAGCCATATCAATTACAGGTTGTGGACCAACTTTATCCATTAGTCTTGCAGTAATAGTATTAACCGAATTGGCTAGAGCATCTTTTAATGTTAAAAACCCGTCGTAACGACCATCAGAGTTTTTGGTTGTCCAAGGATCTGGATTTCCATATTTATTTGCTTCTATGGTTATTTGTTGTCTTGGCAATGTATCACATGGCGACAAATGCAATTGATCTATAGCTGTGGCATATACAAATGGTTTAAACGTTGAACCTACTTGTCGTTTTCCTTGCTTTACATGATCATATTGAAAATGTCTATAATTCATTCCACCAACCCAAGCTTTAACATGGCCTGTTTGTGGATCCATAGACATCATTCCTGGATGTAAAAATGATTTATAATAACGCATAGAATCAATAGGCTTCATAATTGTATCAATTTCAGATGGGTTTCCATCTTTCCAAGCAAATACAGACATTTGTGTTGGTTTCTCAAATGAAGCTTCAATTTCTTTTTCAGTTTTTCCTTTGCTTTTTAAAACTCTCCAACGTTCTGAGCGTCGCATTGACGTTTTCATTAACGCATTTATTTCACTTTTATCTAGATCTAAAAAAGGTGCGGTTTTATTTCTATCAGGCGTATTTTGGTGGTCAAATTCTGCTTGTAATCTTGGCATGTGCCTTTGTACTGCATCTTCTGCATATTTCTGCATCCTAGAATCTATAGTCGTATATATTTTAAGTCCGTCATTATACAAACTATACTTTTCTCCATCAGGTTTTGGATTGTTTTTAATCCAATCTTTCATAAATCGATCTAAGTATGCTCTAAAATATGTCGCTATGCCTTCGCGGTGAGATTCTGGAGAATAATTTAAATCTAATTCTGTTTTTTGAAGTGAATCTTTTTGGTTTTCAGTAATGAACTCATACTTTTCCATTTGACTAAAAACTACATTTCTTCTGTTTTTTGTGCCTTCAGGATTGCGATGTGATCTTGGATTGTACAGAGAAGAATTTTTAAACATCCCAACCAACATTGCAGATTCTTTTATATCTAACTCTTTAGGTTCTTTTCCGAAGTAAATTCGAGCTGCACTTCTAATACCATCTGCGTTATTTCCAAAATCGTAGATATTGAAATACATGGCAATGATTTCTTCTTTTGTGTATTGACGTTCCAATCGAATAGCTATAACCCATTCTCTAACTTTTTGAAATACACGCTGTATTTTATTTGAAGACACCTGCTTAGTGAACAATTGTTTTGCCAATTGTTGCGAAATTGTACTTGCTCCTCCTCCTTCTCCAAATTTAGCAATTGCTCTTAGCGTTCCTCTAGCATCAATACCTGAGTGATCATAATATCTAATATCTTCAGTTGCAACTAAAGCATCTACTAAATGTTTGGGTAGTTCACTGTAATCAACAGGAGTACGATTATCATTAAGATAAAATTTACCCAGAGTTTTATCATCTGAAGAAATAATTTCTGTCGCTAAATGCGTTTTAGGATTTTCTAGAATAGTATGATCTGGCATTTCCCCTAAAAATCCCCAAGACGCAAATAAGAACATGAGAATGAATAACAAAACTCCACCTGTAAATGTGATCCAAAACCAACGTATGTATTTAGAAAAATCAACAGTTGTAGTCGATGTTGATTTCTTTTTTGCTGCTTTTTTTGCCATAATCAATTTGTATTATCTTGCTCAATTCTAAAACCAACATCTGTAATGCCTTCAAGATTTAACACACCATTTACTTCTCCATTTTTACGCATGGCATGTTGCACTTTTATTTGATAATCTCCTGCTTCATTAAAAACAAAAGATTTATCGTATCCTTTATACCAAAGTTTGTTTTCTTTTACATCTGTAAATCCTGACCCTAAAAATGTGCCATCAGGTGCAGCCATTCTATACTCTAATGTGTCTTTTAAAGTTTTCCCATTGGGATAATTTAACTCTACAACTAAGTACAAATTACTGTACTTATAATCACTTGTATTTCTTAAATTAACAAACAAGTTATAGTTATTAATTGTATCTGGTGGTGTTACCTTAAATGAAACAACTGAATCTTTATGCCATTGATCTGGTATGGACTTATATTCGTCATAAACACGATTAGAATCGCATGAGACAGCAACTAAGAACATTAAAAAAACAATGCAATATTTACTTTTTGGCATTATTCTGAGGCTTTTGACGACGTCTTTGTTTTCCTTTATTATTTTTACGTTTGTTTTTACGTTTTGGACTATCGAAACGCGTTAAACTATCTTGACCAACAACGTTTTCAAACTCGGTTTTAGTATCTTCAATAAGTTCTGCAGCATATTCTTCTAAGCTTGCTACTTTTTGTTTCGCCTTATTTTTATCAATAATTTCTTTGACTTGATCTGTAGTGAGTATATGCCAATTCATCCATTCACCTTCATAAGCATACCAAAGATGTCCTTTAAAAATATCGGTTTTTTGACAAACAGCAGTTCCTTTTTCAGTATATAATTTTGTATCGTTTTTGGGAAATGCTTTTAAAGCATCTAAATAAGCATCAAGCTCATAATTTAAACAACATTTTAGCTTTCCACATTGTCCAGCTAATTTTAACGGGTTGAGTGATAATTGCTGATATCTAGCTGCAGACGTACTCACTGATCTAAAATCGGTTAACCAAGTAGAACAACACAATTCTCTACCACAAGAACCTATACCTCCAAGTCGAGCAGCTTCTTGACGAAAACCAACTTGTTTCATCTCAATACGAGTTCTAAATTCACGAGCAAAAAGTTTGATAAGCTCTCTAAAATCTACGCGTTCTTCAGCAGTATAATAAAACGTAGCTTTACTAGCGTCTCCTTGGTACTCAATATCTGAAATTTTCATTTTGAGTTTCAAATCAATAGCAAATTGACGCGCTTTCACTTTCATCGGCTCTTCTTTATCTCTTGCAGCTGACCAAATATCAATATCTTTTTGAGACGCCTTTCTATAAATTTTTAAGACGTTTTCTTCATCATTAATATTTATTTTTTTACGCTTCATTTGTACTCTTACTAATTCTCCAGTAAGTGTAACCATTCCAATATCATGCCCAGATTGTGCTTGTGTAGCAACAATATCACCTATATTTAACGTAAGATTTTCTGTGTTTCTATAATATTGTTTTCTTCCGTTTTTAAAACGTACTTCAACTCCAATAAAAGGCTCTTCACCTTGGGGTAACGACATATTAGACAACCAATCAAAAACAGTTAATTTATTGCAGCTATCTGTACCACAAGTTCCATTGTTTTTGCATCCTTTTGGTTGTCCATCTTTTCCAGTTGAGCAACTTTGACAACTCATAAAATTTTTATATAAAATTCGAAAAACTTAGACAGTTTACGAATGAAGATTAATATTTTTCTAAAACGTAAAGATAAGATTATTTATTCAGTTACATAAGTGAATGTCATCAAACTGAATTGAAAGATAGTAATTGACTCAACGTATTGATATCTATTAAAATTAAGAAAAGATAAGTTATTGAAACTAGCATTGGTTAGAGCAACAAAAAACAATAAAAAATTAATTCAATAGCTGTCATTTTGAAAACAATCGAAAACCTTAGGTTTTTATTTTAAGCGCATTTCGATTGCTTTCAAAATGACATTTATCTAAATTTTTGTCTTCATGGTTTCAAAAATATTTCTCAAATCTTTTTTATATGGTAAATGATCTGCCCTTCCTTTTTTGAAAATGTCATTACTATTACCTTGTCCTTTTCGCAATGCTTTTTGCTCTTCAAAAGGCAGTCTGTTAATTTCCATACAACTTGAAGAACAGCAATTTTCCATTTGCTCTTTACACTCATCACATTGAATAAATAACAAATGACAAGCTTCATTAGCACAATTGGTATGCATATCTGCTGGTTTTCCACATTGATGGCAATTTGCAATGACATCATCTGAGATGCGTTCAGATCGTCGTTCGTCAAACACGAAATTTTTGCCTAAAAATTTATTTTCTAAACCTTCAGCTTCAATTTGTCTAACGTAATTTATAATACCTCCTTCAAGTTGAAACACATTTTTAAATCCTTTGTGTTTATAATAAGCACTTGCTTTTTCACATCGAATTCCTCCAGTACAATACATTACTAGATTTTTATCTTCTTTGTGTTCTCTGAGGTCTTCCTCTATTAAATCTAAAGATTCTCTAAATGTATCTACGTCTGGAGTTACTGCATTTTTAAAATGACCAATTTCACTTTCGTAATGATTTCGCATATCTACCAAAACCGTATTTGGGTCTTCTATAAGCTCATTAAATTTTTCAGCACCAACATGAACACCTTTGTTTGTAACATCAAAAGCATTATCATTTAAACCATCTGCAACAATCTTATGACGCACTTTAACTTTCAACTTTAAAAAAGCAAAATTATCATGCTCTATGGCAATGTTTAATCTTACATTTTCTAAAAAAGAAATCGTGTCTAAATGGTTTTTGAATGGTTGAAAATTTTCTGCAGGAACAGAAAGCTGAGCATTAATCCCTTCGTTAGCTATATATATTCTACCTAGAACTTCTAAATCGTTCCAAGCTAAAAACATATGATTCCTGAAAATTTCGGTGTTGCCAATTTTGGCGTACTTGTAGAAAGAGATAGTTAAGCGATCTTTTCCCGCTTTTTCTATGAGTTCTGCTCTTTCCTTAGCACTTAAGTTATTGTACAGTTGCATGCTATACTAATTTTTAAGGTTAAAGATTATTACCATTTCTGGTATTGAACTGCAAAGGTATGATTTTTAGAATAATTTCAAATTGTAGCAATAAAAAAGCCCTTTAGATTGTCTAAAGGGCTTTTTTGAGGACTAACTCGTTTATTAATATTTTTAAAATGTTTGTCTTAAAAACACTAAAAAAGCTAACCTCCATCGGCTTTACAGCTGCTGTTTGTGTTTACAGCTACTGAAACACCTAATGCATTGTTTAAAATAATTTTCCTAAAAAATTTCATCTTAATTATAAAAATTAATTTTAAGTGGATAAGTCATGTAACTGACCTTTTTCATAGCAAGATTTCCCAATCTCAATTAGTAGATGCAAAATGTTTAAAAAGGTTGCGTCAGAAGATTGAAAAAAATTAAAAGTTATTGTAAATTAGCAATCCTATCAAATAAAAACAGATTGAAATGAGCAGTGAAAAAGACGCAAAATTAAAAGCCTTAAAATTAACATTAGATAAACTTGACAAAGCCTACGGAAAAGGGACAGTAATGAAAATGAGCGACCAAGCAGTTGTAGATGTTGACGCCATCTCTTCTGGCTCTTTAGGTCTAGATATTGCATTAGGAGTTGGAGGATATCCTCGTGGTAGAGTTATTGAAATATATGGTCCAGAATCTTCTGGTAAAACAACATTAACGCTTCACGCTATTGCTGAAGCTCAAAAAGCTGGAGGCATTGCAGCTTTTATTGATGCCGAACATGCTTTTGATAGAACTTATGCTGAAAAATTAGGAGTAGACATAGACAACCTTATTATTTCACAACCAGATAATGGTGAGCAAGCACTTGAAATTGCAGATAACTTGATTCGTTCAGGAGCTATCGATATTGTAGTCATAGATTCTGTCGCAGCATTAACTCCTAAAAGTGAAATTGAAGGTGAAATGGGAGACTCAAAAATGGGACTTCACGCACGTTTAATGTCTCAAGCTTTAAGAAAACTAACAGGTTCTATTAGTAAAACTAATTGTACTGTGATTTTCATTAACCAGTTGAGAGAAAAAATTGGCGTTATGTTTGGTAATCCAGAAACAACAACTGGAGGAAATGCATTAAAATTCTACGCATCTGTAAGATTAGATATTAGACGATCAACACAAATTAAAGAAACAGATGGTAATGTTGCTGGAAACAAAACAAGAGTTAAAGTTGTAAAAAATAAAGTAGCTCCACCATTTAAAATGTGTGAATTTGACATCATGTATGGTGAAGGTATTTCTAAAGTTGGAGAAATCTTAGATTTAGCTGTTGAGCACGAAATCGTCAAAAAAAG
>Ga0209344_10002466_pt1 | contig 20546 bp, 19 predicted proteins | sample Cruoilmetagenom6_FD_187293 | JGI IMG/M metagenome (GOLD analysis project Ga0209344, IMG submission 187293) | Oil polluted marine microbial communities from Coal Oil Point, Santa Barbara, California, USA - Santa Barbara Oil Seep Sample 6 (SPAdes)... | ecosystem: Environmental > Aquatic > Marine... | reverse complement strand
CATGAACATGGATCAAGGATCGCAGTTCACCGGAGCTGTCTGGATCACTACGCTGACCGACGCCGGGGTGCGCATTTCGATGGACAGACGCGGACGGTACCTCGACAACATCTTCATCGAGCGCCTGTGGCGATCCCTAAGACAAGAGGCCATCTATCTCGAAGAAATCGCCGATGGCTTCAAGGACTGGATGGCCTTCTACAACACCAAACGCCCCCATTCCGCGCTTGATCGGCTCATGCCCGATGAGGCATATTGGGTCGGCTTGGAAGAGCAAAAAGCAGCATGAAACCTAAACCCGATACACCTTAGAAACGCTGCAAACTTGTCCGAAAAACCGAGATCACTTCACCGTATGGGGGAAGAGAAAGTCCAGCCGCAAAAATCTTAGTGCAATATGCTGGTGGAAGGCATCGCACTGGCGGCATATACCAGCATTTTCACATGGGACTACAATGTTCAATCGGGACCGCAAATATTTGCGCGATGGCTAGAAGCTTAATCCGAAGTAGATACGTTGTTTTAAGAGCGCGGCGGAGCGGCGATATGAGTAAGGTACTGGTAACCGGGGGAGCGGGTTATATCGGCTCGCATGCTTGTAAGGCATTAAGGGCAGAGGGCTTTATACCTGTGACCTTCGATAACCTCACTACAGGGTGGCGAGACGCAGTAAAATTTGGCCCATTTGAACATGGTGATCTGCAAGATCGAGGCCGGCTGGATGAAGTTTTCGCCAAACATCAGCCGGTGGCGGTCATGCATTTCGCAGCGCTTAGTCAAGTAGGCGAGAGCATGATCGATCCCGGCCTGTACTGGCGTAACAACGTGGGCGGTTCACTGGCGTTGATCGAGGCCGCGGTGTTAGCGGGCTGTAAACAATTTGTATTCTCATCCACATGTGCGACCTACGGCGATCAGGATAATATCGTGCTGAACGAAGACAGTGCGCAATATCCGATCAACGCTTATGGCGCATCCAAACGTGCGATTGAAGATATTCTGCGTGATTTCGAAGCCGCGCATGGGCTACAGCATATAATCTTTCGCTATTTCAATGTGGCTGGAGCAGATCCAGAGGGCGAGATAGGCGAGTTTCACCAGCCAGAGACACATCTGATTCCGTTAATACTGGACGCTATATCTGGAAAGCGGCCTGCACTTACCATCCATGGGAATGATTATGACACACCTGACGGCACCTGTATCCGGGATTATGTGCATGTCTGCGATCTAGTTGATGCCCATGTTTTAGGTCTAAAATGGCTCCAGAATGGTAAGGTTAGCCGGGTGTTCAATCTTGGCTCCGGCAGCGGTTTTTCGGTGCGCGAAGTGTTGGATTACAGCTGTGCTATCACTAATCAGGCAGTGCCCCATGACATTGGCGTACGCCGACCGGGCGACTGTACCAAGCTAGTTTCGAACTCTTCCCGCGCCGCCAAAGAACTGGGCTGGCTGCCAGAGCGCTCTACCTTAAAGCAGATAATCACCGACGCTTGGCAGTGGCACCTAGCCGGACATTACGATGACTGAATGCAAGGCTGTTCTATTAGTAGGGGTGAGCCTTATGCATTAGCCGTGCAACCCAGTAAAAATCCACCTTTTGAACGTTCGCTTAAGATGGCGCCATTTAATGGCGATACAACGTTCTGCGATTAAATCGACAATGTCCGTGACCTGCCCCCGATCCGACAGCGGATAGCGCAAATACCGATACACCGGGCAAAGTATGATGCTGCGAGGGCAGGGGTGATGTTTGAACGGAATTCCGCTCGGCATGCCTAACTTCAAAACCCTGCAACTGGTCAGTCCAGCCGATTGATGCCACAATAGCATCTTGACAATGGGTAATTCTATACGGCCTCCTACCTAAGGAAATATATATGACAAGACGAATTTATCTGGCAGGTCACCGTGGTATGGTCGGCGGCGCCATCTTACGGCAGCTGGAAGCACGTAAGGCGGCCGGCGAAGCGCTTGAGTTGATCACCCAGACTTCGAGCGAATTGGATTTGCGCAACCAAGCGGCTGTTCGCAGCTTTATGGCAGAGGCGCGGCCGGACGCAGTGATCATGGCAGCTGCGAAGGTTGGTGGCATACATGCCAATAACAGCTACCCGGCAGAATTCATCTACGAGAACCTGATGATTCAGTGCAATGTGATCCATGCTGCCTATGAGGCCAAAGTAGAGCGGCTTCTGCAGCTTGGTTCCTCATGCATCTATCCCCGGCTCGCCGATCAGCCAATGCGTGAAGATTCGCTCCTGACGGGTAAACTAGAGCCCACCAACGAACCTTATGCTATCGCCAAGATCGCTGGAATCAAGCTTTGTGAGAGCTATAATCGGCAGTACGGCACCGATTACCGATCAGTCATGCCGACCAATCTCTACGGCCCCGGTGATAATTTTCATCCAGAGAACAGCCACGTTTTGCCGGCGCTCATTCGACGCTTTCACGAGGCTGTCCGAGAAGGACGCGAGGAAGTGGTTATCTGGGGTTCGGGGACGCCGATGCGCGAATTTTTGCATGTCGACGACATGGCCCGAGCCTCGCTTTTCGTGATGGATCTCGACCGAAAAGACTACCTGCGTGAAACAGAACCTTTTCTTAGCCACATCAATGTGGGCAGCGGAACAGATGTGACAATCCGAGAACTTTCGGAGATTGTCGCAGGCATTACTGGGTTTCAGGGTCGGATTACTTTCGATCCGTCAAAGCCCGACGGTACGCCGCGCAAGCTGATGGATGTCACCCGACTGGCGCAGCTTGGCTGGACAGCTTCAATCGGGCTGAAAGAGGGTATCCAAGCGACCTACGACTGGTACCTGGCTCAGTCCCCGGATGAGGTGCGCTCAAAGTAAGACGCGGGATCTGCAGTAAACGTCGCTTGATATTCCCTTGGTATCTACACTTGCAGAGTTGGCGAGTTGATGTGGCGACACCACATCAGCCGCTAAAAACGTGTAAGAAAGCTACGATTCAAGTTTATGAAAAGCTCGTTTGAACGTGCAGATCCGCTAAGGCCTTTATCGCTGTAGCGATGGCGGACGCCCAAATTCATATCCCAGTCTTTTGTCAGCGTGCGGTTGAAAGTAACACTGAGTGACCCATCGACAAAAGCCTCCTCGCTGTCAGTATCTTTTGCTTTGGCCCAGAGCAGGTCAACATTCACATCAGACAGAGGGGACAGCGCTTGTTTGTAGCTTATATCGACCCTTGTATTCACACGCTCTTCATCCTGAATGTTCAAGGATGATACCGCGCGCGAGAGCCCAAAGCTCAATCCGCCCCGAGGAAGGGGGTATACCGCAAAGAAAGCAGCGGTGGGTGTCACACCGCCCGACACTTGCTCGGAGACGCCAAGTTGACCAAATAACGTCACTTGGGGCAGCAAATAGCTACGTCCCGCTGCCGCTGAAAGGCGGGTGCCATCTTCGGTATCTGTAACGCCGAAGTTGAACACAATATCCCCCGCAGGCCTGTTGAAGGTCAGGGTGTTGTCAAATGTCCATGTCTGCTGGTCACCGCTCGCACCATCTTCTGACAAGACACTGTATTCCAGCAACGTTTCAAGTTGCGCGGCAGTGGTTAGATCCAGTGTGGCATCCACTCCAAGCGTCAAACGCTGTGTGTCAACAAGCGTATCCCCGTCGATCCCCAACGCTGTGCCACCGCTATAACGTGTATCGGTATAGTTGCCGAATGCCCCATAACGAACCCGCGCATCATTGTTCCATTCAAGGCGGGTCTTTACGGTGCTGTTGCGGCGGACTGCATCGCCGGTCACGATGTCAAAGCTACCGTCATCATCAAGAAACAGAGTTTGGTCGGATAGGTCGCTTTCGCTGACTTTGGTAGACAAGGTCAGCTGCGATGTTGCACCGCTCAGGCGGTAATTCAGGTCAGCGGAAGGATTTACAAACCCTTGGTCCAATGCAAGCCTGTCAGGTGCCTGTACGCCGCGCAAACGGCCTGCCAGACCAAAGCTAAGTTTTTGTCTGCGGGTTTCGCTGCTCAACCCCAAAGACAGATCGGCAAAAGCCTCCGTGGTGCTGCCAGGGTCGGCCGTTGAGAGGGTGCTGTTGCTTTTTGCCTCAAGACCCAGGTTCAGTCCCAAACGAAGTAATACCCCGCCTGGGTCATTTGTGGACTGGGCCCAGACAGATGTAACAGCGGTGCTGCTGACCAGCAGCATCACTGTGACAGCTGTCATTTTTGTGCGATATGCTGTCACGATAAACCTCTCATCGGGTGTCTCGCGCATCTGACGTGCGCATTTTTCTGACAGTGCCCCTTATTCGAACAAGCGACGCTGCGGTACGATTATGGTATCGCCGTCTTGCAACGTGGTTAGGCCAGATCTATGGCCCGCTTCGATCGCTTTGTAGTTCAGCTTGTGAATGGACTGTGTATGGTTTCGGGCGTCAATCCGACGCAGCTGGATACGCTTTACTGCGGCAAAATTTGTAAACCCGCCCATCACAGCAAACATCTGAAGGACGTTGGTTCCCGGTGATACTTCGATCTTGCCGGGTTTGCTGGCCTCACCCATCACATATACGGAAATCATTGGCGGTGGAGGCGGGGGCGTTGGCGCCCTGCGAACAACCTGACGCGGTTCGTTAAGCTTCTCGAGGGAGACAAATATATTCGGTGTATTGGCAAAATTACCTGCCAGTTTGGTCGTTATGGTGCTTTTGATGCTCTCAACAGATTGACCTGCTGCACGCACACTCCCCGCAGTCGGGACAGTAATGTTCCCGTCAGGAGCGACCAGCAAAGTCCGGTTCAGGCTTGGATCTTCAAGAACCTCGACACGCACTGTGTCACCTGCCCGTAGTTTGTAGGATTGGGCATAAGCATCAGAAGGCGCCACTGTGGCCCCGATTGCGACAACAAGTGCCATCCAGCAAAAAAACGACGGCCTCAACACATGTGTTCGCAAAAACATCCAAAAGTTCATCTTGTTTCCTTTCAAGGCCATTGCTTCTGACGGTCTATCACTTGGTTTAATGGCAGCAATACGAACTTTTGAAAGAAAAATCTTGCGTCCGCCGGCCAATCGCCAAAATAAGCTTAGCTCAGTTCCGGAGATGCAACATTTCGATGTCTGCGCTTCAGTCAGTGGCGGGCGCAGGCCCTTGTTCGAGTTCCGTCAAGGTTTGCTGCGCGATTTGCATCTGGGGCAGATTACGACCTTCATCCAAAGCCAAAGCACGCTCTAGCTGCGTTTTCGCACCTTCGATGTTGCCCAGACCTACATACGCCATGCCCAAATGGTATTGCACAAGCGCGTCATTGGGCAATCCCTTTGCCGCAGGCTCGAGATATTCAACCGCTTCATCAAGGTTGTCACGACGGTATGAGATCCAGCCATAGGTGTCCTGAAACGCCGGAATTTCCGTGCCGCGCAAGCGGCGGGATATCATGGCTGCACGGGACAGGCTTTCTGCGTCATCTTTATGTGCACTGATCAAACTTGCCAGATTATTGGCGAGGATCAGGTTGGAACTGTCGGCGGCATACAGTTTCTCATAGGTGCTGATCGCAGCGTCGATGTCGCCTTCCTGCTCCTGTATAGCGGCCTGCTCGAACAGAAGTGTGGTATTTTCCGGCATCCGGGCCAAGCTATCTTGCAAGAGCGCTTTGACCTCCTCGGATTTCCCTTGGCTTCTAAGGGCATTCAACAACAGCTGGACCGGCTGGTGGCGTTGCGGAAAATCGTCAATCAAGGCGCGGTAGCCTGCTTCAGCTGCTTTCATATCACCGCTCATTGCATAGAGGGTCGCATCAAGCATCCGCATGTCGAAGTTGTCAGGGTTTTGAGCAAGTTCAGTATCAAGATAGTTGCGTGCCGCTTCGATTTTGCCACTGCGAATTTGGGTTTGTATGATCAGTAGAATGGCCCTTACCCGCGCAGGATCGGAAGGGTCCTGACTGATCTCGGTTTCTAGAATGTTCAGACTGTCTTCGACCCGGTTCTGGCCTTGCAGAACGGCCGCTTGCAATTCTGTTGCGGTTCTGTCCGTGGCGGGTGTTTCAAGTGCGCGAAAGGCTTTTACAATATTTTGGGCTTTCTGCCATGCGCCGCTGCGCAAATGTAGCTCGCCCAACATCGCCAACAGTTGCGGATTGCGCGGATCGCGCCGCCGGGCATCTTCCAACACTGTTTCAGCGATCTGTAGCCGGTCCATGGATATAAGAAGCTGGGCGTATCGCATTGCTTCCGGAGCGGCGTTTCCAGATACTTCAACCGCAAGGGCAAGACGTTCAGAGGCAAGCTCAATGTCCCCGTCACGCTGATGGGCCTGTGCCATAATGGTCAGAATTTCCGCGTCCCGCGGGCTTTGGTCGAGCGCTCTGCGCAACGAGATAATGGCCTCGCCAGGTTGGTCCTTTTCAATCAGCCTAGAGCCCTGAATTTTCAAAGCATCGACATTGCTGGTGTCGCTTTCCAGAATGGTTGCGATCAGAGCATCTACCTGCTCTGGCGCGCCGGTCTCTGACAGCATTTGCGCCAGAAGCACCTGCATTTCGACTTTTTGTTCGGTATCGCCTGTAGCCTCGATCAATGCCCGCAGTTCTTCGATTGCTTCTGCTGTATTCCCGTTCTCATAGTTTTGGGCTGCGCGCATTGCTCCGTAGAAATGTGCATTGTCGCTCCCCGCATTCGCGGCCTCTAGTCGGCTGATCTCGAACAGCGCGGCGTCTTCGCCCCTGCGTGTGCCGAGCAGCTGGATAACAGCCACATGACCGTCGGTCGGCCCGGTATCATCACCGGCCTGCGCCCTTAGAAAGGCCTCTGCGCCGTCTATGTCATCCTGAGACAAAAACCATGTGATCATAGCTTGCTTGATCAGGTTATTCTCAGGGAAAAGCGCAGTCATTTTTTCTAGCTGGACACCGATACCCGCGACGTCGCCCGTTGTTTCAAGCAGTTGCACCTTGACCATATGGAGGTCTTCTGCTGTTGGATCCCGCTCAATCGCCTTTTCCAAAAACGCCAATGTGTCATCTGGGGGCGCATTCTTTACCATATCGTCAAGGATAAGCCGGACCAGTGCACTGTTTTCTTCGGTCTCTGTCGCGCGTATTTCCGCAAGGAGAGTTTTGGCCTGCTCAGCAACCGCTGGTGCGGTTTGAGGATCATCACCTATTCGGGCCGCCCGGTACTGCAACAGCAAATCTAACGCTTGGGTATCCAGCCGCTCTGGGGCAAGCTCGATCGCGGACGTTCCATGGCGCTCTACTTCTGACCAGTTGCCAGTTACGATAGCCAACTCTGCCAATGTGATACGCGCCTCTACTGCATCAGGGTATTGCTCCACGAGCCGCAAATATTGGCTATAAGCTTCGGACGGCCGCTCCAGTTCTATAAGTGTTCTTGCGTAGGTTTCCCGCGCCTCGCGGTGAAAGCCATCGTAGTTGAAAACATTACGCAATTCGAGAAGCGCGCGCTCTTTGTCGCCCTGTTCAATCAGGCTTAACCCTGATTGAAAATAACGCTCTGCCTTATCTGAATCGCTTTCGCAGGCAGCAAGGAACAACATGCTTGAGGTGGCGACAAACAAGAGGGTAAGGCGAACAGAGATCATCGGAGACTTTCTGTAAACTGTTAAAATCAGTGATCAGTACAAAGCTAATTTTGCACCAAAACTACAGAGTTCAGAAGGCTGGAGAACTTCTTAAACTTTTGGGGTCGACGTGAAATGCTTTTTCAGTAGCCAGTTGCTTTAAGCACCACGCCTACAGTGTCCTTAAGAATGCGGAGGTCTTCGCGCAAGGACATATTTTTGCGATAGGCCGCATCGTAAATCGCGCGGTCTGCGAAACTGGATGCATTGCGATCAGAAACCTGCCAGTTGCCACTAATACCCGGCAACAGCTCGTAATATTCCTTCCCCGGGTAGAGCGCTTCTTGGCATGTCATCATAGGACGCGGGCCAACGAGGCTCATTTCGCCGCGCACGACGTTCCAAAGTTGTGGCAACTCATCGAGGGAAGACTTCCGTAGGACATTGCCAAATTTCGTGATGCGCGGATCTGACTTCAACTTTTGATCTTTGTCCCATTCGGCCCGTGCCTGTGGGTCAGCCGCCAGATGCGCCTCAAGAATTTCGTCCGCATTGGAGACCATAGATCTCAGCTTCCACATTTTGTAGCGTTGTCCGCCCCGCCCGACCCTGTTTTGCGTGTAAAATGCCTTTCCGCCATCTCTTTTAATAAAGAGAGCTAGGATCATCACAATCGGGACAACGAACGGCGCGGCCATCAAGCAAACGGTTAGATCCAGCAACCGCTTGCCAATATGCCGGTATGGGTCTTGCAGAAAGGACGACGCTGCCTTCGTCACAGATGTCGGGTTGTTCGGGCTTGAAACAGCTTCGGGCGTGGTAGCGTTAAGAGACACTTCACGATAATGCATAGTCATAAATACTTAAATCTCCATGTCGCACAGAGCTCGTCCGAGAAAAACGACTATTTGCAAGCCGTTCTTCGGTAAACACCCTTTTTTTCTTAAGGCAGCAGGTAGAGCAGGTTCGTTAAGAGTAAAGGTTAAGCGGCAAGTAGCTAAGGTTCGTCGCGAGTAAGTTTTGTTAAGCTGTTACTAGCTAGAAGCGCCTAAAGATGAAAGTATTTAAGAAAATAAGGCGAAAAGATGGCCGCTACTGCTATCAAAGCAAACCTCTGGGCGTCATTATGTCAAGATCAGAAACATTCTGGCCCTTTAGGTTGTGTTTGTGATTCGGTCTGATTGACCTGCTTGTGAGCAAGGTTGTTTGCAGCTAGATCGGGGAACTCACCAGGGGTACCGCTTTGGCCCGGCTTTTTGCATGTTTTTGCCCTGTTCTTCCTGTAGGTGCGTGAAACATGGATGAGAAACCTATCTGTAAGTGTTTGAAACAAAGAGAAACCTGTCATGAAGACGAGTCTTGATATTTATTCAGATTTCTTCGGCCTTACCGAGCGGCCTTTCTCACTGGTCCCCGATCCCGATTTTCTCTTTTGGTCAGAGTCGCACCAGCGTGCATACACAATGCTGGAGTACGGTATATTGACCCGTGCGCCGATCACGCTGATTACCGGTGAAGTGGGCGCGGGTAAGACCACTTTGTTGCAACAACTGCTGCGTTCGGTCGGGGAAGATGTTCAGATCGGACTGGTCTCCAACGCACATGGTGACCGGGGTGAGCTGCTGCGTTGGGTGTTGATGGCGCTTGGGCAGGAGGCAGGGCCAAACGAGACCTATGTCGATCTTTTTGCGAGGTTCCAAGACCATTTGATCGAAGAATATGCCCGCGGGCGACGTGTAATTCTAATCTTTGACGAGGCTCAAAACCTCACGCGGGAGTCTCTCGAAGAGTTGCGTATGTTTACCAACATCAATGCCAACAAGGATGAACTGCTCCAGCTTGTTCTCGTTGGCCAGCCAGAGCTGCGGGAAATGATTCACCGTGATGACCTGCGGCAGTTTGCGCAGCGAGTATCTTCGGCATTTCATCTACCTGCCATGGATTTGCGGATGGTGCGCGGATATATATCCCATCGGTTGAAGGTGGCGGGGGCCACCAAAGAGTTTTTTCAAGTGTCGGCGCGCGACTTGGTCTACAAAGCAACCGGCGGTGTACCGCGGCTGGTCAATCAACTATGTGATCTTGCATTGGTTTATGCCTATATTAAAGGCAATGTTAACGTGACGCGTCTGACTGTGCAGCAGGTTCTTGATGATGGTGCATTTTTTGTGAAGACGCTCAAAACAGATGCCTCTAATACTCAAAACGAAGACGCGGCTGTGACAGAGGGCAGCACTGAAGCAAGTTCGTCTGTTCTTACGCTGGAACCGCATCAGCAGACAAAGGCGAAATGAGCATGGATCTCAAATTCTATTTTTCACTCTTTTTACGGCGCCTACACTGGTTTTTGCTGTTTTTTATAATTTGCACCGTGGCGGGGCTGACCTTGGCCAAGGTCCTGCCGCCGGTCTATGTGGCCCAAGCCCGTCTACTGGTCGAGTCAGAGCAAATACCAGGCGAGCTTGCTTCATCGACGGTCAATACCGAAGCGACAGAGCAACTTGAGATCATTCAGCAGCGTATTCTGACGCGTAATACTCTTGTCGATATGGCTGACCGCTTGAATGTGTATCAAGGCACGCCGGCGGAACGTCAGATGACGACCGAAGATCTTGTAGCTGACATGCGCCGCCGGATCAGCATTGTAACGACGGGCGGACAAGAGCGCCGGGGACCAGTGCGCGCGACAATCGTTTCGGTGAGCTTTGAAGCGCCTACCGGTCGTATGGCTGCCGCGGTTACAAATGACCTTGTCACATTGATCCTGCGCGAGGATGTGGCCATGCGCACAAATTCAGCGCGTCAGACACTAGAATTTTTCCAACAGGAAGTGGACCGGCTGGACGATGAACTGGCGGCCCGTGGCGCCGTCATTCTGGCCTTTAAAGAGAACAATCAGGATGCTTTGCCTGATAGCCTTGCATTCCGGCGTAGCCAGCAGTCCGCGGGGCAGGAACGGTTATTGCAGCTTGAGCGCGAAGAGGCAGCACTGAGAGACCAGCGTAGCCGACGCCTGCGCCTTCAGGAATTTGCCGAGGCAAACGGGCAGGTGGATGTCGGCGGCCCTCTGACAGCCGAGCAGCAACAGCTGCGCGCGCTGAAGGATGAGCTTGCCGGGCTGTTGGCGGTTTTGTCGCCACAAAACCCGAAGGTCAAACTACTAGAAGCGCGTATCGCCGCTCTGCAAAAGACTGTTGACGCGCAGATGAAGCGTCAGGCCGCGGTCGCGGGTCCTGACGCAAGCAGTGTACCACTTACTGATTTTGACGCGCAGCTGGCCGAAATCGACGGACAGATCGATTTTATCGTGAACCAGAAAGAGCAAGTGAAACGCGCTTTGGAAGATCTTGCAACCTCCATTGAGAAGATACCCGGGAACGCAATCACACTGGAAACGCTTGAGCGCGATTATGCGAACGTAAGGGCCCAATACGATCGCGCGGTGAACAATATGGCGCGCGCCGAGACTGGCGACGTCATAGAAGGATTGCGCCAGGGGCAGCGGATTTCGATTGTGGAGCAGGCGGTCGTACCAAATTCACCTGAAAGACCTAATCGTGTTTTGGTCGCCGCTGCTGGTGTCGGTGGGGGATTTGTCCTGGGGCTGGTCGTAGTTGTTTTGCTCGAACTGTTGAACAAGGGTATCAGGCGGCCCGTCGAGATTACCAATTCTTTGGGGATCACGCCCTTCGCAACCATACCTTATTACCGAACAGATTCGCAGCGGCTGCGGCGCAGGGCAATCATATTGAGTGCGTTTGCGATCTGCTTGATCGGTGTTCCGCTCCTCCTTTGGGGGGTGAACACTTACTACAAGCCTTTAGACCAATTGTTTAGCTCGGCCGTTCCGTTGCATGACAAGATAAATCCAAGCGCGTAAGGGAAAAAGATGGAAAAGATACAATCAGCCCTTGCCAAGGCACGTGCAGAACGCGGCACACAACAACCCGTAGCACCTACTGCGAGACCAGAGGCATTGATGTCTCAACCTAATAGGTCTGCGGATGTCTCTGACGCTTGGCGGGCACTTCCTTCTCTCGAGCTGGATCCCAAACATCTCAAGCGCAATCGTATTCTAGCATGGGAGGGGGGTAAGGATGCGATTAACATCGACATGATGCGGACGCGCGTTCTTCAGCAGATGCGTGACAATGGTTGGCGCAGACTAGCAATCACATCTCCTACAGCGGGCTGCGGAAAAAGCACTATGTCGCTCAATCTTGCGCTCGGCCTGCAACGTCAGTCTGACCTGCGCACTATTTTGATGGAACTGGATCTGCGCCGTCCGTCGCTGAAAGATATGGCGGGAATCCGTCGAGATATGAGTTTTTCGCAAGTCATAGATGGCAAAAGCCGATTTGACGAAAATGCGTTACGCTATGGAGGCAATCTCATCATTTCTGCCAATAACCGCCCGCATAAGAACGCGGCGGAGCTGTTGGGGGGCAACACCATGCCGGAGGTTCTTGCCCAGATTGAAGAAACCTATGCACCCGATATTATGCTGTTTGATACGCCACCGATGCTTGCAACCGATGATATGATGGCCTTTGCACGGCACATGGATTGCGTTTTGCTCGTGGCTGGTTCTGAAATGACCACAACTAAAGAAATCGACATGTGCGAGAGGGATTTGGCCAGTCAGACTAACGTGATGGGTGTGGTGCTGAACAAATGCCGCTATATGGGGCCTGAGTATGGGGATGGATACTATGCGTAGGGTACCATCTGTTCTGAACGAGGCTGTTGCATTGTTTAGGTGAAGCCGGGTTGAGGCGATGTAGGTTTCCCGGATCATGCGTTGGCAAACAACTAGCTGATGAATTTTATCTCCCCTCGAATGCCTAGTTGCTTGTAATGGATGTTGCCGCGTTTCGCGACTTTCTGTCGATGTGTCGGATGCTGTCAAAATATGGATCATAGCGATGATTGATTTCGCGAATGAGGCGTCGATAGGGCGTAAGCGGTGCGTTAACCCCATCCTTCCGCACTGAGGTTTGTTCTGCGATTGAAGCCCTTCATTGATTTGAGGGAGTTTCCCGATAGGAGCTACAAGCGAGTTTCTCACACCTGTGCCACGGCGATCAGATGGCAAGCGGGAGTGGCCATTGGATCTGAAGGCCCGGATTGTTGCGGAGACGTTGATTGAGGGTGAGGCGGTCAAAGGAGTCGCTGAGCGCTATGATCTGATCCCGAGCACGGTATCGGATTGGCGTCGTATGGCGCGGCAGGGCAAATTGGTGTTGCCTAATCTGGATGGCATGGGATTTGTGCCTGTTGAATTGGATGTAGCGGCAGTGCCTGCGGACGCGCTCGTCGGTGCGGGATGTTCGGGCACGCTCGATATCATCAAGGGGAACCTGGTGATCCGGCTGGATGCCTCGACTGCGGCCGAGCGCATTGCCGAGATTGTCACGGCGCTATGATCCATCCATGGCCCGGGGTGAAGATATTCGTGGTGACCAGTCCTGTGGACTTTCGCAAGGGTCACGATGGGCTGGCGGCTTTGGTGCAGAGTCATTTGAGACACAAGCCCTTTGACGGCGCGGTCTATGTGTTCCGGGCTAAGCGTGTGGATCGGCTGAAGTTGATCTACTGGGACGGCTCCGGCCTTGTTATGTCCTACAAGCGACTGGAGCAGAACAGCTTCAAGTGGCCGAAAGTAACGGACGGCGTGATGCGGCTTGATCCGGCGCTATTTGCGGGGCTTGACCGGCGGCGCGTGACAGCCCGAGAGGTCACGCCACCAACCGCGGCAGAGTGAATCAGGTTGCCTTTTAAGGCGGCGGTGGCTGACCGTTTCTGGTATGTTTGGCCCATGAGTTTCCCCGCCGATCTTCCCACGGATGTTGCTGCATTGCAGGCGCTTTTGCGGTCCGCAGAAGAGCGCGTGCCATCATCGAGCGCAAGGAGGAGCGGATTAACTGGCTGGAAAAGCTCATGTCGGACTTCAAGCGGACGCTGTTTGGCTCCAAGTCTGAGAAGGCTGACCCAGATCAGTATCAGTTGGCTCTGGAAGATATCGAGACGGCGATTGTAACAGTGCATGCGGAAGACGAGGCGATTGATCCGCCTAAAACGAAGCCGAAGACGCGGAACGCCAACCGTAGATCCTCGCCCAAGCATCTGCCGCGCATTGAACAGGTGATCACGCCAGAGAGAACGGTTTGCGATTGCGGCAGCGAGCAGCACGTAATTGGTGAGAACGTGAGTGTAATACGCTTGCTGACTTTGAGCCCGGTTCAGCGTTAGATCGCGCCCAGACAAATGTTTTTGGGTCCCTTCCAAACTAGTCCAGCCTTCTTTTCCACGATTTTAAGATTTCCAGACAACTTGCTTTTTGGAGGCCGAAACCAGTGGGCAGGCAATGCTAATGTAATACGCCTGCTCGGATCGCGCCTCTGAACAAGAGGTAGAAAGATGAAAAACAACAAAACCAAAAGGGTCACAACAATCACGGCGCGCGTCACCCAAGCTGAACGAGACATGCTCACGAGGCGCGCGGCGGGGAGGTCACTCTCTGATTACATTCGCGCCATGTTACTTGGACGACGATCCCGGGCACTTTTGCAGCCTTCGGAGCGGGTCGCCCTCGTAAGGCTGGGCGAGGTGGGAGATGACGTTGGCGCCTTCACTCAGCACGTTGCAACACATGAGAGCCTAAAGCGTGGAGAAGTCATGGAATTTCTGCGCAGGATGGAAGAGGATCTGGATGCCCTCCGGCTCGCCATCATCAAAGGGGGTGCTGACAATGGCACTAGCTAAGATCTCCCGCCCCCGCAGGGCGGGACCCACAGCACGCTACCTGTTTCAATCGACCGACCATACTGGACGCAAACGGGATCAGGTTGCTGTTGTCGGCAGCACAATCGGCAAGACACCAAAGGCTGCTGAGAAGTTTCTCCGCGCAATTGAGCAATTGCGCCCGCGACTACAGCGCCATCTATATCACGTGTCTATTTCTGTACCGCAAACCGAGCGGGATCTATCCCACTCTGAGTGGGCCGCGATCGGTCGGGCCTGGTGCACTGGCATGGGCCTCGACCACTATATGATCGTGTTGCATAGCGGTCATATTCATATCCTCGCATCTCGGATACGCAGTGACGGTACAGCGGCATCGGACAGATGGGACTACCGACGCGGCGAGCGTATACTTCGCAAAATCGAACGTGACTTTGATCTGATAGCCGCTTCATCTTCGCATGTGGTAGATATAACCCGACGCTTTCAGCATCGACGCGCCCAGTCTTTGAGCGAAATACATGCAACTGCGAATAATGGTACCTTGCACAAAGATTTTGTACGTCGAGCGATCGATGAGGCGCTGATTGGAACGCCGGATGAAGCACAGTTCAACGCCAAATTAGCCGAGGTAGGCATCGACGCGACAATCGAACAGCCGCAAGATCGCGCTGCATATGTTTTATTTGGTTTCGGGGGGCGCCTATATGGGCGGCGCGCTTTGGGGCAGGGGTATGCCCTTGATAATCTAGTGGAAAGGGGTCTGCAGATAAACCGATCTCAGTGTATATCTGCGAACATACCCACCCCTCCCTGGGCACTTCGCGCTTCGTCTGAGGGTCAAAAGATACTGGATTCTGAGAACAACGATGAGTCCGTACAGCGCTTGAAGTCATTCGGCGAGAAGGCTCATCAAACCATTGAAAGTTTTCGAGATCGAATGTTGGCTCGCGATGGACCGCCTGAGGACGATGTCCACCGTCCAGGATTAGAGCCGGACGATGAACCGCCAGATATTACCTAGCGGTTCTCCCGGGGAAGGCTCTGCTCACTAATTTTGGGAATGAAGGGGGGGAGATCGTAAAGAAGAATTTCATATTCCTAGAAGATCATATTCTTATTTCATATTTTCCTTCTCCTTGATCCAATCTTTGATCATGCGCCGGACCATTTCTGGTCTTGTAGGAAGGTCGTCTTCTTCTTTCCGAAATTCATCTATTTTTTTTATGATTTCGTTATGGAGCCGAAGCATAATTGGGCTGGAATCCACGGGAGGGCGGCCTTTTTTTACCATTTCGCAATAGTTCCTCGAATAAAGAGTTGACTTATTGATATAACGGTATCATAATGAGGCAAGCGGGACAAGGGCGGCTACCCTCGCCCCGCTTTAACACAACGATCTGTTTGAGGAGATCATTATGCCTAAAGACTATTTTAATCCTTCTGTAGCTGCAGCAACAGGGCAAAACCATAAAATTTCGCCGCAAGCTTTGATGTTTGAGCGCTTGATCAGTGACGTCCAATCAACATTCGAAGAAGAAGTCTTTTTTGCCGATTCCGACTGGCCAAATGGCTTTGATTGGATGTGCGAGGCTGAAGCGGTTTGGGAAGATCTTTCGGAAGAGGCCAATCTGATCGCCAAATTTCGGACCCGCAGACCGGCAGACCGGCTGCTCTGTCGTGCAGCTGGCGTCATCCATCGTGCCATCCGTGCAGGATCACCGATCGAGTTGGATGCTGCGCGTCAACGTTTGGCCGAACTTGCGGATGCTTTCCCCCCGGCCAATGTGCATTTCCTGCTGGAGAAAGCTCAAGCCTGTCTGGATCAGATGGCCGAGCGCGCAGTGGCGGATGATCGAAAGCAGCCAGAAGCTGATCTGGGCGCCACGCCCGCCCTGTAAGCACGCAAACATTCAGGATGGGTGACCTGACCGGCGCTGCCGTTGTCGGTTAGGGACCCTTTCGCCCAAAAAGAGGATTATCGGATGACATACCAGCCGCCACTGGCGGGGCTAGAAGACGTGTTTCGACTTCAGTTGCCCGCACAAAACACAGAATTGCTGCAATTTCCGCAGATTGATACAGAGACACTCCGGCGCCACGGCAAACTGTTCGGGAGGGCAGGGGAGCTGGTTGTGGAAAGCGTGCTTTTAAGACTCGGCCTGGAGAGCGTATCGCTTCCCGAGCATCTGCCTTTCGATTACGCAATACTTCATGAGCGCGGCATTATCCGTGTACAGGTCAAGACGGCCTCCCGTCCGCGGGATGGCAACTTTCACTTCTCAATCTCACGAGGATATCACCGCTCGCCGGGCGGCGTTCGGGAGTACGCGCAGGAAGATTTCGACCTTCTAGCTTTGGTCGGACTCTCAGAAGACGTGGTCAAATTTACTGCAGATCGACGGCGGTCGCAGGTCATTGGCATGGACGAAATCGAAGATCTGAGACGGCGCCCGGGAGCGAGCCTTGAGAGAACTCTGGCCGACATGGGGATGGATCAGCGGCCTCCTTCCCCCTCAAACATCATGCCATTTTGCTATTAAGAGGGGTACACGTATGACAAATATGTTGAACGTATCGACGTTGTTCGCGAGCAGGTTTTCAGCCCAACTGGCACAGTCTACGGTGAGCGCCCTGCGCGAAGGCGCGCTGTCGGAATGGAAGTCGAACCTCGAACGTTTTTACGATTATGACGATTGTGAAGCGAATGGGGAGGTATCCATCGATCTGTTGCAGCCGCCCGTTCGCCAAGTCTTTCAAGAGGATGTCACGCGCCAGCCAGATGGAATGGAAGGGCCCCCAGCAGCAGACGTCATGACGGCGGCTGAAATTGAGCAGTGTTTCGCAAATGGCAGTGACCCTTTCGCCTGTGTCGACATGAGTATTTCACCGATTTGGCACATTAAACCGCGTCCTGTCGCTGTTCTCGTGACTGTTTTGATGTGCGCCATGATCAAGGACGATAGGGCCTTAGCGGAGGTTTTCCGTCCGGGCAGCATTACGGTGATGCTTTGCCCGTCAGACCGAATGCGGTCTGAAATTGAGAGCGTCGCGAAAGAAGTTCTGACCCACTGGCAGCAGGCGGTCCTTTCGACAGGCCAGCAAGCCGCTCATCAAGTACATGACAGCGGCTCCTCCCTCGTGGCGGGGGAGCAAAAGCGCGCTCTCAATAAGTTCCGGCAGGCCATCGATAAGAGCCTCTTTAAGCATGTCCCCGTCGTGGCGGTCTGTGCCACGCACGAGCAGCTTTCCGCTGAGCAGAAAACTTTGGTCATTGAATCTCTTCAATGGCCGGGGATCAGCGTAGAGGCAGTCATCGAGGTGCTACGATGCACTCATAGTAACACTGGACAGGTGGCTGCGACCGAACTGATGAAGCGATTGCCCACCGATGCCGCGCTGCGCCGCCTTGAGCCGATCCAGGTCGCCGCGGCTTTTGAGGAAGACACAACTCTTCGGGTCGCGGACCGTCTCGCACAGATTGCGCGCACGCAGAAAGGTAGGATCAAAACGACATTGGAAGACGTGAAAGGTCTCGGAAACGCTGCGCTTCCCCTACATCAGCTCTTGGCGGATCTGGCGGATTGGCGGGAGGGCACGGCGGCATGGTCCGATGTCACCCGCAGCGCGCTACTTTTTGGGCCGCCGGGCACTGGAAAGACAATGTTGGCTCACGCGCTTGCCGGTTCTGCCAGGGTGCCGCTCATCGCGACATCGTACTCAGATTGCCAGCGGCACGGGCATCAGGGTGACATGCTGGCCGCGTTAAATGCCGCTTTTGATCAGGCAGCACAGCAAGCTCCTGCAATTCTCTTCATCGATGAAATCGACAGTTTTTCGAACCGTTCGGGAGATTCGAGTTCCCACGAATACCTACGCGGAATCGTCAACGGTTTGCTCGAACAAATCAACCGAGCGGCCGAGGTTGAGGGGCTCATCCTGCTTGGGGCAACCAATCACCTGCAGGACGTGGACCCGGCGGTGGTCCGGAGTGGGCGATTTGATATGAAGATCGAGATCCCATTGCCAAACAGCGCGGGGCTGCAGTCGATCCTTGCATCCAAGTTGAAGCTTAATACGGTTTCCAGATTAGACCTGCGCGCGATCGCAGACCGCATTCTCGGCGAACCTGGCGCCACCGCCGAAGCCATCGCCCGCGGCGCGCTCGGTAAGGCCCGAATGGAACGGGAAGTCCTCACCCAAAGGCATCTCGAGGCGGCAGCTGATCAAATCGCGCCGCAAATTGACCCGGCGTTGTTACATCGGGTTGCGGTCCATGAAGCCGGGCATCTTCTTGCGGCCCTATTGTCCCCTCTGCCAACTCCGAGACGTGTGTGGGTGACATCGCGCGGTGGGCGGGTCGAACCTGGTTTTGTTCATTCCATGACTCCGGAGCTGGCCCATGCCCAACTTCGCCTCTGCTTAGCAGGCCGCGCCGCCGAGAGATTAATCCTCGGGGAAGCTGCCAACGGAGCCGGGGTCGGTCTCACGAGCGATCTTGCGCAGGCGACACGCCTTGCACTCAAGATCGAGCTGAACTGGGCTTTCGACGGCGCAGACCTGATTTGGCAGGATGTTGATCACGTCACCTTTGCCAGCCTCCACAGCGAGCAACAGCGCCGGGTAAGCACGCATCTGCAGAATGCGCATAGCGAAGTCTGCAGATTATTGAAGGCAAACCTCCATAGCCTCGAAGAGATCACCGCCGAACTCATGCGGAGAAGGGAATTGACGCGTGAGGATATTGCTCAGCTTTCCAAGTCCCTATCCTCTGCCCCTGCGCAACAGGGGAACTATGAGACGGTCGGTACATCGGCTGGTTAACCCGTTGCTGTCGTTCAGTATGGAGGTCGGGGGAGTTCGACCCCGACTTCCATACACTCCTTATCGTCTCTTGCGGGGCGCCGTCACAGGCGGGGGCATACCGTCATGCGACTGGACCTTCGGGCGGTTTCTTTGGAGGAGCATTTTTCCAGACACGGACGTTGCGTGTCGCATGGCGGATCATATCGTCGTATGCCGCAGGGTGCACGATTATGTCCTTGAACTCAGTTTGGTTTGCGTAGCAATGATCGCGTTCTGCATAGACAAGGCGCCAACCATCCTGCACTCGGCGCATGACGACTCGGGTCGTGATGCTCATGCCAAGCTGTGAACGCGAGACCTTCCCTGCAGGTCGAAATTCAACTTCCGTCCCGGGCCGGTTCTTCACCCTGACGCCCTGTGTATTTAGATGGTCCTCACTCTCTTGGGCCAGATCAATGAGGTCTTCGGCACAAATAGTCCACGCCCGCGCCTTTACGTTCACCTGACCTAAAGCGGCCGCAAGTTCAGCCTTAAAGCGCACTTCCATACACTGTTTTTCGAGTTCAATCTGTCTTACAGCTTCTTCAAGCTCGGAAACCTGCTGCGATTTCGCTTCATTCCAGCTGAACCCTTCCCTAATTTGGATCTGCTTTCGCTTGAGTCTCGCAATCTCTGTTTCTAGTGCGAAAAGCTTATTTTCCACTTTGCGGCTGGTAATTATCTTCATGTATAAATTCCTTTCTATATAAATGCGTCGTTGAGCGTTGGTAAATTTGTTGGCGCCCTTACAGGAATGAACATATCGGTTTAAGTTTAAATGCGCGTTAAAGGTATGGGCGTTTTGAATTTCTGTGAGCGATACCTGAACTACGATTCTTGTTGAATTCAGGGTAAGGGGGTCATCGCATTTCCTCCAATATCTTTTCGCGAAAGACCTCGGCTGGCGTTTTCCATCCAAGGCACTTGCGCGGCGTGTTGTTGAGGCGATCACAGATCACCTTCATATCATGATCTGTGCATTGTCGGATGTCGCGTTTGCAGGGCAGCCACCTTCGAAGGCGTCGGTTTGTGTTTTCGACTGTGCCTTTCTGCCAAGGGCTGGAAGGATCGCAAAACCACGTCTGGGTTCCAATCTTGACTTGTAGGTGGGGCCAACTGACAAACTCGGTTCCACGATCAAAAGTGATGGACCGTCGGGCGATAGATGGTTTCCTGACAGACCCTGAGGGGAGCGCGCTCTTGGATAATACGGGTTACTGATCTGCTCTGGTGTCCAGCCGTTCTTGATACGCTCGATCACACGCTTGCGAAGCTCAGGATGTTTGATCAGTTTGCGCTCTCGAGAACGCCGTTCCGCTTGCATCAGGTGGGCGGCGGCACCGTAATAGCCGTCGCATCCAGGCATGTTTTCGTCCGAGAAAT
>Ga0209344_10002465_pt1 | contig 20546 bp, 11 predicted proteins | sample Cruoilmetagenom6_FD_187293 | JGI IMG/M metagenome (GOLD analysis project Ga0209344, IMG submission 187293) | Oil polluted marine microbial communities from Coal Oil Point, Santa Barbara, California, USA - Santa Barbara Oil Seep Sample 6 (SPAdes)... | ecosystem: Environmental > Aquatic > Marine... | reverse complement strand
ATTGATTTTTTTTCCGAAAAGAGAAAACAGTAATCAAAAGAAATAGAAGTGCAGGCGACCACAGTAAAATAACATTGGCAAAATCCAAGAAATGATTAAAGCTGAATAAATTGTATTTATCCAATGGTGCCTCCGGAGAAACCATAGGAAGAAACAGTCGTTCAATGTCGGTGAAGTCAGTTAATTTTCGGGGGTCGTTGTAATCTTTAAAAATAAAAAAGTAAGCGACTAATCCCACGACCAACAGAGGCAAATAGATATATAGAAAAGTCTTTTTTAGTGTACCTATTCTCTTTGATAATGATGGAGCGTAGAAACTGATTGACAAGATTAAAAAGGCAGGAACCAATAAAATAAAAAGGGTATGAAACCGAAGTCCAATTAACCCAATCATCAATAGTGGAATGAGCAAACCTTTATTATTACTTCGTATGGCTTTAACATAGAGTGACAACCAAACTAGAAGCAAGAAAAAGACTGGTGCATACGTTTCTATGTGACCAAAATAAACCAGAAACATAGGAGAAGTAATAAACACCAAAGACAATATTATTCGATTCTTAACTTCCCGTATAAAACTAGAAATCAATTGAATTAAAACCATTACATAGAGTCCACCAAAAAAGGTATTCAATAGTATAAATGATTGCTGTAAACTTTGTTCAGAATAGAATGAAATCACGTCAACGAGTAGTTTCACTCCATTTCTACCTTGCCCCGGAATGAACTCAATTTTGAAAAATGAGAGTAAAATATCCTGAGGTAGTTGAGTTATTACAGTATCTTTTACAAAATAGAAATTTCGTGCATTTCCATAAAAATCATTGGGAATTGGAAAGTGGTAAAAGGCCAACATTGCCGCTATCGACAACAAAATCGCACCTATTTTCCATATTTTCTGATTGACCGAAATGGAATTCTGAAAACTAAATTGTGATCGTATAATTAATAAAAGTGGCAGCATTAAGAAGGCGAAAGCCAATCCATCACTTAAAAATGAAGTAAAATGAATTCCCCACATTTTTTCAGGAAAGAAGAATCCGAAGATATAAATCAGGATTATGACGAATGCAACAATAAGGTCTGCGTTTATTTTTGAGAATGGTACTTTCATTTGGCTCATCAAAAGTAAAACAAATCCTTCGCTTTGACTTTTCTACTCTTTCAACTCGTTAATCATTGATTGTTCAACAGGATAATTCAAATCCATGGCTTTTTGAGCGTCAATTAATGCCTCCTTCTTCATTCCAATTTGCTGAAACGCTTTTGCTCTTAAAAAGTAAGACAGTCCATCTTTGGGTAAAAACTGAATCGCATGGTTGAAATCAGCAATAGCCAAATTACTGTTGCCATCTGCTAAATAGTTCACTCCCCTATAGCGATAGAAAAGACCATTTTCGGGCTCTAATTGAATAGCTTGGCTATAATCTAATCTACCCTTTTCTTTCTTACCTAACATTTCGTGAATAACTCCCCGGTTTAGAAAAGCGGTAGCATAAGTTGGATTTAAAATTATAACTTGATTCAAGTATTTTAAGGCTGCATCATACTGTCCGTCAGCACCTAAAATTCGAGCCAAATTAACGTACGAAGGTCCATAATTCGGAGTCAATGCAATTGCCTGTTCATAATCGTTTACCGCTAACTGGAGCTCCTTTGATTTTTCATGCAATTGCCCTCTAAGTTGATATGCCACACCAAAATATGGAGAAAGTGAAATACTCCGATTTACATCTTCTAAAGCAGCTGACCAATCTCCTTGTTTAAAGAAATAATCCGCTCTTGAATAATAGGCGAAATAATCTTCAGGGTATTGATCTATGACCCTGCTCCAAAGCTTTTCTCCATTTTCCCATGACTTAGCGTAAATATAACTAATCGACGAAAAAATCAATATAACAATTGTAAAAACTCCTATGCTAATTCTCCGTTTAAGTCGATTTTGATTAATCCATTGAACCAACCCAAAACCTATTAAAATAAAGAGCCCTAAATAAGCGAAATAAGTATATCTTTCCGCCATCATGGCTCGCCCTAAGGGGATTAATTGTAATAAAGGAATCAACGTAACCGTAAAAAACAAGATACCAAATACTGCCACCTTCCACTTTTTACGAATTGCTATCCAACAAAACACTATGAGTGCAGGAATCAATAATAGAGAGAAATAGTAATGAATTGGAAAATCACTTAACTGTTGAAACGGATAGGGATGAAACGGCGACAAAGTGATTGGAACAATCGATTGAAAAATATAAACCAAAAATGAAGTTGTTGCAATTGCCAATCTGTCGATAAGCGGGAACTCTACTTCAGTAATGAATGCACCTTCCAATTGCTGCGAATAGAAAGAAATAAAGACAAAACTTGCACTCAAAAGGATGAATGGCACCTTTGCAATCAAGGTCGACTTATCCATCTTTTTGTCATTTAGATAATCAATCAAAAATAGATACGCTGGAAAAACCATAGCGACTCCTTTAGAAAGCAACGAGCAACTAAAAAGCACAAAACTCAAAACGTACCACCCTCTTCTTTTGGCAATTGAAGAACAGTCGATGTATTTTAAATAGACCAACAATCCCATCAACAAATATGCAGTGTATAATAAATCCTTGCGGGCTGAAATCCAGGCGACCGACTCTACATGCATGGGATGAATCCCAAATAGCAGAGCAACAATTAGCGCCATTTGATGACTCTTAAACAATCTAGAGATCAATACAAAAACCAATACTACATTCAAAAGATGTAGTAATAAATTGTGTAGATGAAAAGTAAAAGGGGCCTTTTCAGAAATGGCATAATCTACCGCTAATGACAAAACCGTCAGCGGATGATAGTTCCCTACCACATTTGGCTCTTGGAAGATTGAAACTACTCCATCTAAATCTATGGAAGTAATTAGGCTATTCTGAAGGACATAGCCGTCATCATCCCAATTCACCCAAGTATTATTTAATGAGGGTGAAAGCGCTATCATTGTGACAATGACCGCAATTATCCAATAGTATTTTTGCACAGAAATAAGTTGTTTTACATCTTTCGTACTCATCTGTGATTGCTTTTACTAAATAGATTTTTTAGGCTTAAAATATTCAATGGGAACTCTAAAATAACGTGAAGGAAACTGAAAAATAAGGCGGTCAAAATACCAATCTTAAAATCGTAATAAAACAATCCCAAAAGGCCAATCCAAAAAACGCCAATAAAGGCCGTTCGCCTTAAAGTTAGATTTTTATGCCAAAAAATAGTCGTTGTTTTAGAAAACCAATTCAAATAGTGATAGAGGTAAATGAAAGAAATAAACATCATCAATCTCAACTCCAATTGTTCATAAAAGAAGAAACTAGTGCCATCGGATAAACCGATAAACTTGGAGAATAAAACTGGAATTCGATGCAGCTGATTGTCGATAAAAGTGGACTTGAAGAAATCGCTAAAAAAGTAGTTGCTAGCTTCTATGGGAATAAAAATAAATGCTACAGGAACCAAAATCGCTAATGCAATTGAAAGATAAGCCGGTTTACTTCTACTCTTTCGAGCGCCATACAACATAAACAATAGAGTAAAAACGTAAACGTGAATTATGGTGGGAATCAGTACTCCAACTAAGATCGCATAATTTTCAAATGAATTCAAAAAGTAAGTTCCCAATACAGCAAGGACAATTAAAATAATCCAGTCTCTTGATTTTTTTATGAATTGCGACCCCATTGCCAATAGGAAACACGTAAAAATAGCACCGTTAGACCATTGATTAATGGAAAGAAAAAAGGTGGAGATAAAGTCGGTTGAATCGGTGTCAAATAAATGAAAATACAGCCTGGGCAGAATGAGTATCAACGAGGCTAAAACTCCAATAATTAAACCTATTCGTTTAGAGAAACTAGTAAAAAAGTTATTGTTGTTGAGCCAATTGATCTCTGTCAGATAATGTAGTGGCCCAAGAATAGCGAACGACAGAATAAAGACTCTTAATGGAAAGAAATAAGCCAATGTTCCACAAAGGAGTACCAAAAAAACATTGAGCCAATCTATACTATTTTTTACTTTCAACAAGAAGGGAGTAACTAAAGTGGTAAATTTAAATTTTTATGCTAAAACAGCCAATTTCTGAAGTCTATTAAAAATCAAATATATACTTTCGTTCTGTTTAATTGTCCGAAATACACCAATAATAAAGTACTGTTCCCATGCCAACTTCCCCACAAATAAATATCATTATTCCGTTGTTCAACGAATCTATGGTTTTTGAGGAGTTGATGAACAGAATTTTAAAACTAATCGCAGACAGTGACCTTTCCATTGAAGTGATTCTGGTAGACGACGGAAGTACAGATGAAACTGGATTAAAAATGAGAGCATTATCACTCTCCAACCCCAAAATTCAATCGTATTTCTTATCCAAGAATTTTGGTCAGCAAACGGCCATTGCGGCAGGTTTACAGCATGCTAATGCAACTGAAGCGGTGTTGATTGTTGATGGCGACCTGCAAGACCCTCCAGAGTTATTACACGACTTTTATGCTCATTTCAAAGATGGTTATGATGTGGTATATGCGGTTCGAAAAAAACGGAAAGAGTCTTTCATGAAGGTACTGCTTTACAAAGTGTTTTATCGCTTTCTGCACAATGTTTCAGAAAGTGACATCTTCTTGGATTCAGGCGACTTTTCATTGATCAGTATGCGTGTGGTTAAGATTCTAAATGCCATGCCTGAAAAAGGAAAATTTATAAGAGGAATGCGCTCTTGGGTAGGATTCAAACAAAAAGCAGTAGAATACGAAAGAGATGAACGTGCATTTGGAAAAAGTAAATATTCAACTCGAAAATTACTCGATCTAGCCTTTGATGGACTGTTCAATTTTAGCGATTTTCCTATAAAATTTATTGCTCGATTTGCCATATTTATAATTGCAATTTCGTCGACCTACTTTGGATATGTGGTCTTTAAAAAGTTCTTCTTGGAAGGCGTTCCTGATGGATTTACAGCATTATTGTTTATGATAATTCTGTTCGGAGGCATCCAATTATTGGCTATTGGAATTTTAGGGCAATACATTATTCGTGTATTTTTTCAGGTAAAAAACAGACCTGATTTCATCTTAGAGGAAAAGATTGTAAACTCAGTTAGCTCCAAAACCACATAAGATGAGTGCAAAACTCAAAAATGGATTGTTGTTTCTTGTAGTATTGCTGTTTCTCCAAGAGGTTGTTCTTCGATTGGCATTCCCGATTCCAGAACTTTCTAATTTTGATAGAGCCAATTACATCCCAGGAACAGAAAAAGGATTGACCTTTCCATTTTACAGAAATTCAAAGTGGATATGGGAATCAGCATTGGATACCAATTACCAGTTTGTACATGAATTGAATCGTTACGGTTTTAGAGATGAAGAATGGAAGACGGAGAAGCCTTCTGGTAAAAAGCGGATGCTAGTCATTGGTGATAGCTTTACAGAAGGCATTATGGCTGAGCAAGATCAAACGATTAAATCTGGGTTTAAACAAAAAGACAGTGAAGATCGCTATGAAATTCTGAATCTAGGGATTATGGGAGTTGGGATGAATTCATATTTGAAACTCACTGCAGATGCCATTTCCATTTTCAAACCCGATCTAGTTTGCCTACTCCTCTACTCCAACGATTTGACCGACAAAAAACCGGTCATTTCCGAGAATAAATTGATTGCCGTGAAGTATAATTATTTCACTCCACGCTTAATCGAGGTTTATAGGCAAATAAAAAATGGCTCCCCTATCCCCTTTCGATTTGATTGGAAAAAGAAATCCTTTTTACCTGCGATGACTGATAAAAGTTTCCCTTGGTACGGCAGAGAAAATGTGCTGTTAGATCATATGATTAAAGAAGTTCGAAATAGCATGATTGAAGGGAAAACCAATCCGTTTAAACTCAATCAGATTTTAAGAGAAAGAGCTGGTTTGCTAAAACAACCCAACTTAGAAGAAGCTTTTGACTATTTTCGAAAATTAACAGAAAAGAATAATGTTAAATTGGTGATTGGATATATTCCCGCAAGGCATCAAGTAACTAATTATTACTATCAGTTTGATCAATTATTTTGTCAGAAAGATTGTCCGGAACAATTAGATTTAACTGATTACCAATACAATCAACATCAGAATTATCTTAAAAATTTGAGTGCAATCAATGACTTTGAGTTTATCAATTTTACTTCATTGATTAAAACAGAAGAAAGCAACAATCACCACTTGTATTGGGATTACGACGACCACATGAAAGGAAAAGGGTATCTTTTATTGGGAAATCATTTGTACGAGAAAGTAAAAAACATACAACCTTAAAAAGCTTATTCTTTGGGAATTAAACGCTGATAAGACTCACTCTCCCACTTTTCTAAATAGATTTTCATCATCGCAATTGCTTCACCCTTCAAATTGGATTTTAGCGCACAATCAATGGAAATTTCATAAGCTCTTTTCTCAGAAGGATAGTTCAAGCGAACCAATTCTTTAGAATAATGATAAGCTGCTCGATAATCTTCCAAAAAGTAATTGGACTCCATCAAACCAATATAGTTGGCCGGTAATTGATCGGAATAACTCAAAGATCTTGTATGAAAGTTTAACGCCTTAGCATACTCTTTTTGTGCTCTATATTCCTTACCAACGGACCACAACAGGTTCGCATATTCTATATCATTTCCCTTTAAAGCAAAAGGCTCTAATTCCACTACCACAGCAATACTTCTACTCAAATATACTTCGGGATTATCTTTAATCAAATTCAATCCCAATCGAATATCTCCGGCGGACCGAATCCAATAGGTCTTGAATACATGTTTACCTAGGCTTTCCATGCGCAATGACAAGCTCTCTTTTTGGGCATTACACATAAAAATGGCGATGGAAAAAAGTGAAATCCCTATGAGCGAACCAGAGATGGATTTAGACAACTCTTCATCTTGAATTTGCTCGATTATAAAGAAACCGAAAAACAATAAAAGTGGCGCTGCCAAAGAGAACAAATCAAAATCCATTGGCATGCTTAGTAATGGATTAAAAGCAAAAAACACCATAGAAAACAATAGCAATAAAAAACCTGTTGCAACCAGTATCGGTTGATTCCAATTGATTTTTTTTGCATAAAAGAGTGCGAACACAACAAGTAAAAATAGACTTGCCGTTGACCATAAAAATGTCATATTCACAAAATCAAAAATATGATTGAAGCTAAATAGATTGTATCGATCTAACGGAGCTTCAGGGGAAAAAAGCGGCAGAAAAAGACGGTCGTACAAATCCACTTCAGGACCTAAAAATCGTGGATCGTTGTAATCTTTGAAAACAAAAAAATACAACGCTGCTCCTATCAAAACAATGGGAAGGATTAGATATTTTAGAAGGAAACTCCAATTTAAAATCTGTTTAATTCGGTCGGGATGTGTAAATGAAAGGACTGCAAAAACAAGGGTTGGAAACAACAAAATGAAAAGATAATGCAACTTAACGCACAGAATAAACGCAAGAACGAGCAGAACGATTCTCTTTTTAGTTGGCAATTCCAAACTCGATTTCAAGGTGAGTAAATACCATGTAACGGCTGGAAAAGCCAATGCATAAATTTCAGCATGACCGAGAAAAAGTTGATTAAAAGGACTGAATAAGACGACGAACAATAAGGCCACTTGCAGCAGTCCATTCTTGATATTTTGTGAGATATAAGAAAAAGACAAATTAAAGAAAAGGAGTCCAGAAATAATTCCAACAATCTGAAATGAAACCAAGTGAGATAAATTGAAGCCATTGGAAATCAATCGTACTAAACTCAATACGGTCAAGTTGCCCAACTTAGGATTGGTAAGGTCAAGAGAGAATAAAGCCGAAACAAACTTTGGAGAATACTCAATGGTACGCTCTCCCATTCGAGTTAGAAATTGAACGGAATCTCCGTAAACATTCTCAAAAATGGTAAAATGATTCAGCAATAAAAATCCAACAACCAAAAAGCCGATACGGAAATAAAGGTTCTTCCCATTTTCGAGATTTATCCCTTTCAACCGGTTGGTAAAATATGGAGTACCGACTATGAATACCAAGGATAAAACAAAGAGACCTACTTTAGTGGAAGTGCCTAAAAACGAACTAAAGTTTAATCCCCAAAAGGAATCACCACCAAACAATGCAGCGACAAAAAGTAGCCAAAATGAGATCCCTACTAGCGTTATGGCAAATGGATTTCGCATCAATTAAAACCAATTTTACCTGACAAACTATTGCCTTCAGGCACATTACCTTTACTAATTCCCATGGAATGACAAGCGTTTGCTGCAATTCGGATGGAATTATTCACACTTCTTTCATCGGGATAAACATGCGCCATATTGCAAACAAACAAATTTTCAATGGTTGTTTTGACATTTGGAACTTTAGTAGAAAAATTAAGGTCGCAAACTGTGGCTGCGGAGAAGCTTCGGAAAACATGTGTTTTTAGTAAATTCTCTTTCTTAAAATTAGGGAAAATAACAGGTAATTTCTCCAACATTAAAGTCTCTATTTCTGATTCACTCAAGGTTGCAATGGGCTCATCTAAAGCAAAATATTTAGACAAATAAACAATGTGTTTGTTGCCATAATTCTTAGGAGAAATAAACCGAGTGTGCTCAATTATTCCACCGAAAGGAAAATTATCATCGGCAACATTCAACCAGTAAACTGGACTTAAACTTTGGGTAAGTTCAAGAATGACACAAACAGCACCGAAATACTCGATTTCTGGTAATTTTAGTTGATTTCCAAGGATTTTTTGAGTGATATTGTTCGGAATGGTAAAAAGTGTTTGTTCACTGTAATGAATTTTATCCCCTACTCGAACACCAATTAGCTTATTGGCATCATAAACCAATGCATCTACTTTGGAGTTGGCCAATAATTCAACACCTAATTCTTTCAGTTTTAAAAGTAATTGATCCAACAACACGGAATAACTTCCTTCAATGTAGAGCAGCTTTTCACTGCCCGCTTCACGAGATTCAAATCGCTGTTTCAATCGGCCAATCATCCACGCCAAAGGCACTTGATTGTGAAACTTTCCAAACTTTACTTTCAACAATGGTTTCCAGATGGAATCCACTACATTTTTACCCGTCCATTTTTTGAACCAGTCTAGGGCTGTTTTTTCTTCTGCTTTTCGCCAATCGGCAAACTTTCCCAAATAAACGGTAGACAAGCCAAATCGAAGTTTATCGATTAAATTCAGCGGTTTGAATGCCAATAAATCTTTAATGGTAGAAAAAGAATACACTTTCCCCTGAGTAAAAACACCCATGGAAGTCTTGCGACTAATGATTTTGTCTTCAATACCGAGCTCTTTGATTAGCCAACTCAACTCTTTGTCATGCAAAAAGAAATGGTGGTAAAAGCATTCTACTGGAGTTTCTCCAACATCAAAGGTTTTAATCAATCCACCAAAACTATCGGAACCTTCAAGCACACGAACCTTCGAACCAGCTTTTGCTGCAATGTAAGCAGCTGTGAGTCCTGTAATTCCTCCGCCAACTACGGTCAAGTCTTTTGAATCCAAGCGCTCCATTAATTTTTAAAATATTCATTTACTTTTTCAAACGCTTTATTGCCTACTTTTTCACCCACGACTCTACCCATCATATCATCACAAGGAGGATGAATTCCTCCCCAAATTCGTGATAAACAAGTTTCTGTTGCTGCATCTCGATATGTCGCCCATTGTAAGGTAACATCCTCACTTGGGCCATTTTCAAAAAGTAAAAATTCGTTCTTTTTAGCTGTAAATTCCGCTATTCCACCGGGGAAATAAATATTGCCGGTTATCTTTTCCAGAACAGTTGCCCCCGCAAAAGAAAAGCAAGAATGTCCGGATACATATCCTGAAAAAGGAGGAGTTACGAAAGAATACCGTTGGTATGGCCACCAATTTTCCGCTAAAATCCAACCCACTCCTGCAACATCATTTTTAAGATCCTTAATATAATCAGGACCTCTCCAAGCATAAATTTTAATTTTTCCAATGTTTCTAGCATCCACTTTTGCCAAAGAATCTTCGACAGAAATGACTTCTATCTTTCCCTCCATTAACGGCATTCCATCAGGATGATAGTTGGCTAAACTTTTATCTGTACACTGCCCCTGAGAAGCCATATAGCGTATAGCGGATATTGGGCGAATATAATCGTAAGCCACCTTAACGCCCCAAGACGCTATAGCTGCATCATGCAATGCTCCGCCTAATGCAAAATAGCTTTTGATGTCCCATTCTAATGGAGAAAGAACAGCCCCTTTCCCTTCCCACTTTTTTTCAAACTCTGGATGATCTGAAACTTCATTCAACATAGAAAACCAATGTCCAGGAGGACCATACGTATTGATGCCATCTACCCAAAACTCAGCGATAACTCTGCGATAATCGGCTTCATTTACCAAGTTTTTCTTGTATGGTAAATTCGTTGCCGGATTAATAGAATGTCCTTTATTTGCAGAGCTGCCTTCTATATCATAATAGTCCTTCAGCGAATTTGGTACTTCCAATACGTTCCCCCTAACAGCTGGCGAAATATCCATCATCTTAGAGTTATTTGGGTCTAAGTGTGAGGACCATAAAGCCACCAACAAAAAATTCCACTTGTACTCTTCAGAGCTTATAGAATCCTTTTCAAAATCCAACTGTGGAGGTTTTCCAGGATCAAAATAAACCAAATGTTTCTCTCCATCTTTCAGCACATAACTAGTATCGGCTGAAGTTAAAGCAAAAGGAGTAACATTGGCCCATTGAGGTGTTAAAAAGGCATCTTCAACATCAGCAATACGTAAATTCCAATCTGACAAAGTTCTGTCCACCCCTTTTTTCTTGATGTAATCATTTGGCATAATTGGCTGCCATCTGTTTTTAAACTCTAAATTTTTATTTCCACTCGAATTTAGATTGTAGGATCCGTTGACAGGTTGGAATGAAAAATCTTCATAATCTGCTTCTTCGAAAGAGCCATCAGTGGCACCATAAGCTATGTAACTTTCGGCTATATAATTCCCTAAAGCTGCCCCTCTTCCATTTTTATAATTTGTTGATGTGTATCCAATATCATATCCCAATGCAGTAAAAGTAGAATCAATAATGTCGATGGATCTTCGCTTTCCGCTAATCTCTATATGCTTCTGAACTAAAATGCGATAGGCCGCATAACTAATTGCTTCGCTAATCATGGCCTCAGTCACTAATGAATCGGGAATTTTATAGCTCAAATCAAAATCATTGGTATAATTTTTAAGTGACTGACCCAACAAAAATGGACGATGGTCTTCTTGGTAAAAAGCCCACGCATCGTACATGGCCGCACTGGTAAAAAACAGATTTCTGGATATTACTGTAGGTGCTATTCCACTCACTTTAACCATTTGTAGAGACGTCTCAATAAAGCTTCTAGCAACGGAGGGTTGATTGGCAAATGTATTCGAGATCGCAATAAAAAACAGCAGGAAGAGAAACTTTGCTTTCAAAAGATAAAAAGGATTGGATTCTAGCCGCAAAGTAATCATAAATTAATTTATGTTTGCCCCTTGTATAGCCAGTTAATGAGATTTATAGATAACTTAAAGGAACTAATTAAAGACCATTTCGCCATTGGGGCAATTCTGTTGTTTTCTACTTTTTTGCTCTTTCCAGTCGTTAATAATGGATGGGTATTGTGGGATGACCCCGCTTATGTACTGGAAAATAAGCACTTGATAATTAACTCTTGGAGTGATTTTTTTCATCAATTTAATCTGGTCATTGTTCAAGGAAATTATCACCCCATCACGATTCTATCATTGGTGTTGGATTATTCTATAGATGGTTTTAATCCAACCGTATTTCACACCACAAATCTCATCTTCCACCTCTTAAATGTACTATTGACTTACATTTTTGTATTTCTACTTTTTAGAGTTAGATGGATCGCATTATTTGTCGCTTTTCTATTCTCCATCCACCCCATGCATTTGGAGTCTTTTGCTTGGGTAGCTGAACGCAAAGATGTTTTGTATGTCTTCTTCTTATTATTAGGGCTCATTAGTTACCTCTTCTATCAGCAGAAAAAAACGAAGCTGAATTACTTACATTGTTTGCTCTTATTCATTCTAAGTTTGCTTTCTAAAGGAATGGCGGTCGTTTTTCCAGTCATCCTTTTACTGTTGGATTATGTTCAAAAAAGAAAATTCACCTGGAGTATACTGATTGAAAAGGTTCCCTTTTTTGCACTAAGCTTGATCTTTGGAATAATTGCAATATGGGCACAAGACGGAAGTGGTGCTATTTCGAGCAATGCAGACGCACCTTTCATACAAACATTTCTGGTTCCACTTTACGGCTTATCAACTTATATAACCAAGTTATTTTTACCCATAAATTTAAGTGCACTGCATCCTTACCCACCACTTTCAGACGGTGTGGTTTCAATGGCATTTTTAGTTTCCATTCTACCTCTTTTAGTTGTCGTAGGACTAGTTTATGTTTACTTTAGAAAGGATAGAAAAGTCCTTTTTGGCCTATTATTTTTTTTGGTTACTATATTTCCTGTTCTTCAGTTCTTTTCTGTTGGGAGCGCTATCATAGCAGAACGATACACTTATTTATCCTACCTCGGTTTATTTATTGCTTTGGGATTTATTCTGAATTCAGTTTTCCAAAAACTAACAGAAAAGTCAAGAAATCCTTTTATTGTTGTGGTAGCTGTATACATAGGATTTCTATGTTTTCAAACGCATAAAAGAATTGCTGTTTGGGAAAATGATGAAACACTTTGGAGCGATGTGATTGAATCCTATCCGGATGATTATTTTGCCTACATGAAAAGAGGAAGTTATCGAGTAAAAAATGGTCAACTAGAAGCTGCTCTAGTAGACTTGAATCAATCCATTTCGATCTTTCAGGATGATTACTATGCCTTTAACAATAGAGGAATGATTTATTTATCCTTGAGAGAATACCTTTTAGCAAAACAAGATTTTACGAAAGCTATTAATCTTGATTCTACCCTTTATGAGGCAGTCTTAAATCGAGGGCTGATTTATCTCAACACTGGAAAATATGATAGCGCTTTAGTCGATTTTCAAAAATCTATACAGCTTGCTCCAAATAACGAACTAAATTACTTGAATTTAGCACTATTGTATGAAAGAATGAAACTACCTGCTCAATCGTTCTCTTCTTTCAAGAAAGTACTTCAACTGAACCCACAAAATCATCAAGCACATTATTATAGAGGGCTTTTTTATTTCAAGCAAGAGCAATATCAAGAAGCTTTAGAAGACTTTAATAGTGCTATCAAATGGAATCAAAACTCCCCGAATTATTTCTATTGGAAGGCAAAAACTCTGCGGCAATTAAATCAGAATGAGCAAGCTAAAATAACATTACAGGAAGCTGTTCAATTAGGATATAATCTAACTCCAAAAGAACATGCTGAATTCATTGAATAATTACTTCGGAATAAAGAACATTTTTTCTAATTCTTCCACCTTATCATTATTTTTCAACCGAGTATTTATTTTCCTCATCACTGTATCATTACTCCATTGAATCAAGTGATCAGATGAGTGCTGCAATGCTTCATTAAACTTTTCTGCATACAATGCGGTTTGAATACGAGTTATCGAGGCTGTCTGCGCATCAGGATACTTGTCTTGATTCAATTGAAGGCTCAATTCATAGGCTTGATCATTTTGATCTAGTAGCAGACAACTTTCTAATAGTAATAATTTGGCATAATTATCATTAGGAGAATAAGTCAACCCTTTTTCTAAATAGACATAGGCTTTCGACGGATTTTTCTCGTAATCCAATAAATAAGCTCCTTCCTTACTCCACAGCAAACCATATTCCCGATCATTACCAACTACAGCATCTTCAGCTAATTTATAAAGAATCACGTTTTTTCGTTCAAATTGGTATTGTCGATTTTCCGACAATAAAATCAGTGCATTATGAATTGTTTGAGAAGACCATTCATAATAGGTATGATAAATCCTAACTCCCAAACTCTGCAATTTCAAAGAGAGGTCCAATTTAGAATAATGAACCAGAAAAAATGGAAGTGTCAAAATACCAATAGCCATTGAAATGGGTAGCACCTTATATTTGATTTTTTCTTCTTGAATCTGATTCACTAGCAATACCAATAAAACCAACAATATTGGAGCAGGAAAAGTAAACAAGTCCCAATCCATTTGCATGCTTAATAATGGATTAAGCACAAAAAAGAAAGTGGCAAAGATGATGAAAATTGAAGCGGTAACAATCAGCTCTTCTCGGTGCCAGTTGATTTTTTTACGAAGAGAAATAACAATCACTGCTATTATAAATAAAGCGATTGGTGACCACAGTAGTAGTTCGCTAAAGTAGTCGAAGATATGATTGAAGCTAAACAAATTGTATTTATCTAAAGGAGCTTCAGGGGATACTATTGGTAAAAATAGATGATCATATTCTTTAACTGTGTGAGCTAGGTTTCTGGAATCGTTGTAATCTTTAAAAACAAAGAAATAACAAAACGCTCCCAAAGCAAAAACTGGTGCTAAAACAAAATAAGTGACCTTACTCCAGGTAATAGAATAAGTCGGATTGGATTGTTTGAAATAATGCGAAACGCAGATAAATAGCCATACTGGAGACAATAATAATGCAATGGCGTGAATCTTCAAACTAAAGACAAGAACTAAAAGTAAGATCCAAAGCGTTTTCGAATCTTTATTCTTGAAATAGCGGACGAATAAAGTCATCCAAAATAAATTAACCCACAATACGATGGCATTAATTTCTAGGTGTCCATAAAAGTTGAGTAAAAAAGGTGCAAAGCCTACCGAAATGGCAAGTATCAACTTCCAAAGTCCATCTTTAATGTTTTGATTGACAAAAGTTAGCCACGTCAACATAAAGCAAAATCCAAAAAACGCATCAAAATACAGAATACAAGTATAAATGGTTTCTCCTGTGAAAAAAGCCAAGTAGGTGATAAAAGCAATAATGGTTTTTTGTCCTGCCCATGGATTTAACCCGAAACTGAATAAATCGTTAGCTGCAACTTGAGACACTTTAGAAACCGTCTGATGTACCTGAGGATTTAGAATGTATGCTTCTCCATAATAATCTGCTACCATGGGGAATTGATAAAACAAGAACCCCATCAATAAACTGACTAACCACATTATCGAACTATGAAATTGATTTGGAACTTTAACAATGCTAACTAGTCGTTGAATTTGATTTGGAGCTAATGATAAAATCATCCAAAAAAATGCGGCTAAAAAAATGGAGTATTTTATGACTGGATTTAGAAAGTGTGAAGAGTGAGTAGACCACCAATAATCAGGAAAAAGCTCTCCCAAAACATAGAAAGTAAAAAAAAGCAATCCCACTATGATTGGAGATAAAAATGTTACATTCGTTTTTTTTGTCACTTCTTTAGTTGTGTCCCTCATTATTCTGATTACAATCTACATTTACGTAAAATTCAAAAATAGTCTAATTATTACAACTGATAGTAAGTAGTCTATTGAGAAAAGTTAAGATGAAGAAATTAAAAAATAGAATTGCATTTATAATAGGGTTGTTTCTCTTTCAAGAAATAATTTTCAGGGTTTGTTTTCCCATTCCAGAAGTGTATAATTTCAATCGTGTAAATTATCAAGTGTTAGATAATGATAAGTACCACGACCCTGACTTATTTTTAGAAAACAGGACTTGGCAATCCTCTTTGGATACCGACTATGTATTTGTTCACCATTTAAACGAATATGGTTTTAGAGATCATTCTTGGCAGATAAATAAGCAACCGAACAAAAAACGTGTCCTTTTTATAGGAGATAGCTTTATTGAAGGAGTAATGGCAGATGGTGAGCATACAATCCCTAGTTATTACCAAGAATTAGTGGGAGAAAAATACGAAGTGATGAATGCGGGAATGAACGGTACTGGAATGAGTTCCTATATTAAGTTAATGACTGATATTATTCCAATTTTTAAACCCGATGAAGTCAAATTAGTTTTATTTGCTAACGATTTTTCGCCTGAAAAAATACGTTATTTCGAACCTCTAGTTCCTCAATATACTAGTTATTATTCTCCTAGGTTATTTGAACTTGCCAAACGCGTATTGGATAATAGGCCCGTTGTTTTTAGATGGATAAAAAAAACAATTCCCTTTCTTTTCCCAGTACCTGAACTATCCAACCCCTTTTCCTCAAGGGCTCATTTACTAAAAAATGATGTCACTCCAGAAGTTCGTAAAGCTATGGAGGATGCGACTTTAAATTACTATATTATTAACCTCTTAGCAAAACAGAGTGAGGCTTTAACAGAACCCATTTCTTTTAAAAAAGAACTCTCAATCATCAAAGAACTGTGTCATAAGCACCAAGTAGAATTAACCGTTTATTATCTACCTGGTAGAAATCAAGTGACAGATAAGTATTTGAAGTTTGATCAAGAAAGCTGTCTAAGACGCTGTATTGACCTAAAAAGTTTGACGACAAAAGAGCATCAAATACATGCGAAAATCCTAAAAGAAGATTGTATAGAGCTAGCCATCAATCAATATGATTTGACATCTGCTTTAATGGAAAAAGAGAAACTCTCAAATTTACATTGGAACTATGATGAGCATATGAAGGCAAACGGATATCACTTTATTGCCAATGAGATAAAATCGTTAGATTAAATATCCCTTCATTTTCATTACCTTAATTACGTTAAGACAAGATTATTTTTGTCTACTAAATGTCTACAATTCCGTATTTTATTTGGACTCTAAGCCATAATACGCTATTTTTGGTTTTTTAACAATTACTATGAGACATTTCAAGACAAAAGCATTTCTAACCTTTAGTTTTCTGATCACATCGCAGATTTCTATTGCTCAAGTAGATAACACAGTTTACGGAACAGGAGCAGGTGCAAGTATCACAACAGGAGATTACAATTCATTGTTTGGAGATTCAGCAGGAACATCATTATCTTCTGGCCACTATAATGTAATAATTGGTCATGATGCAGGTAAATCATTAAGAACAGGATCAGATAATGTTTTAATAGGAGATGAAGCAGGGGTAAGTATGACCACCGGGACAGATAATATTTTGATAGGAAGATGGACTGGTAGGTACCTCACATCTGCATCGGACAATACTGTTGTAGGTTCTCAGGCAGGGCAAAGTATGACAACTGGTTTCGACAATACCTTGATGGGTGATGAAGCAGGTAAAAATCTAACTGATGGTGATGACAATACATTTATTGGAGAAGATGCAGGTTACAACGTAACAACAGCATCTGACAATACAGCAGTAGGTAGTGCAGCGCTTCACGATTGTACTACAGGTGAAAGAAATACAGGTATAGGAAATCAAGCTTTGTATGATGTTGATACTGGTCACAGAAACACCGCATTGGGAGATTCAGCAGGAGTAGATATAGGTGCTGGTCATCACAATACAATGATAGGACAAGCAGCAGGTGCGGCTACTGAACATGCGGATTACAATACTTTTGTGGGTTGGAATGCAGGATGGGATAACAACCGAACGAACAACACCAACGATGCTAATCGAAATACCTATTTAGGTGCAAGAGCAGGATATAGTAACAGACAAGGAGAGGACAATGTAGGTATTGGAGCTTTCGCTGACTTTAATGGTACAATTAAAAGTAGAACGACATTCGTGGGTGCTTATTCAAAAGCTAATGATAATGATGTAGTAGTGCTAGGATATGATGCAAGAGGGGAAAATGATTACGCTATTGCAATGGGAAATTATGCTAGAGCAAGAAATCGTGGATCTATGTCATTTGGTTATCAATCTAATGCACAAGGAAATGAATCTATTGCCATAGGAAGACAGGCAGAAGTTACTGCCAATAACTCAAATGCAATCGGATATTTATCTTCTATATCTGGCGCTAATTCAGTAGCAGTTGGTACATCTACTTCAGTTACATCTGACAATTCAGTTGCTATTGGATATCAAGCAAGTGTAGCTTCGGATAATGAAATTTCTATTGGGAATACCTCTATTGCCACCATTGGTGGAATAGTTAACTGGACAGCCACATCTGATGGCCGATTTAAAACACAAGTAAAAGAAGATATTCCTGGATTGAACTTTATTAGTGATCTAAGACCTGTTTCCTATAATTTAAATGGTGAATTGATTGAGAAATTCTATGGAAAAGAAATTCCAGAAGAATTAAAAGCAGCATATGCCGCTCAGAAAGAAGTTCGTTATTCTGGTTTTATCGCTCAAGAGGTGCAAGCTTCAGCAGAAAAATTCAATTATGAATTTAGTGGAGTAAAAGTGCCAAAAAATGCAGAAAATGATATCTATGGATTAAGGTATGCTGAATTCGTAGTTCCTATGGTTAAAGCTATTCAAGAACTTGAAGATAGAGTTGAGTCGCTAGAATCTGAAAATTTGATGGCTTGTGAAAAGCTCAACCTTAAAGAGGAAATTATCTGTGAACAGCAAGATAAAATAAAAAATTATGAAGCAGTGCTTATAGAGATGGATAAAAGGATAAAAGCTATTGAACTAAAAGTAGCTTCATCCCAATCTAATCATTCGATGGTATCGAGATAGTCTATTCTAAAAAGTGCTTATGCAAATTCTAAATTCTGAATCAATGTCATTAAAAATCCTAAAAAAAAGAAACGCAATGTTTCTTTTTTTGTTTGTAGCTTATACAAGTATTTCGGCCCAAATATCCACTATAGGTACAGAAGTAAAAGTCAACTCCACAACAACGGAATCTCAACAAAACCCTGCTGTAGCAGCTGACAGTTTGGGCAACTACGTTGTAGTTTGGGAAAGTTTTAATCAAGATGGAGACGGATGGGGAATATACGGCCAGCGTTTCGATAGTTTAGGATCTACCATCGGAAGTGAGTTTCTGATAAATACTACAACTTCTGATGACCAGAGATTTCCCGATGTGGCTATGGATAAACTTGGAAATTTCGTAGTGACATGGATGTCTTACAATCAGGATGCAAGTGGTTGGGGAATCTATTATCAACGGTACTCTAATCTAGGATCTACCATCGGGAGCGAGTCAATTGCCAATTCAACCACGGCAGGACATCAAAGAAATCCTTCCATCTGTATGAATTATGCAGGAACATATTTGATTTCTTGGTCAGATATAGCAATAGACGGTTCTACTTATAATGTTTATGCTAAAGCATACAATGCCAATGGAACAACGGCCCTTTCAGATTTCGTTGTTAACACTTCTACCCTATCTTCTATTGGAAATCCCAAAGGAGCAATTAACAACAAAGGAGCGTTTATATTGACATGGCAAACCAATAACTTAGATGGCAGCGGACTAGGAGTATACGCTAGACAATTCGATAAGAATGGTGTAGCATCAGGAAATGACTTTCTTGTCAATACCAATACTACAGATAACCAACAATCTCCTGATGTTGCAATTGATTCATCAGGTAGTTTTATCATAGTTTGGGAAAGCTATAATCAAGATGGCGATGCGGAAGGAATTTATGCACAAAGATTCACCAATGCAGCTGTAGCAAATGGAACTGAATTTTTAGTGAATGACACCACCTCTTACGCTCAAAAAGAACCAGTAGTTGAAGTTTCTGTGGATGGTAATTTCTCCGTGTCATGGACTTCATACGATGAAGATGGTTCATTCGGAGGAGTATATTTCAAACCATTCGAAAAATCAGGAACACCAATTGATACTGCAACCAAAGTAAATACTACAACTACCAACTTCCAGCAGTTTCCATCTTTCTCTTTGGCATCAAACAACAATCTTATTATCACATGGCAAGATGGATTAGTGAATTCTGCCTCAACTTCAGATGGCAGTAATTATGGAGTCTACTCACAAATATACAACATCACCCCTCCTCTATCGGCCTCAATTACAGCTCAGAATGATGTAACATGCTCGGGTGGTTCTGATGGAAGTTTGACGGTTACCACTGTTAATGGAGTTGCAAATTATTCTTATTTATGGTCAAATGGCGCAAACACTAGTAATACGTCAAGTTCAACCAATACTATTACAGGATTAAGTACAGGAACTTACTCAGTGACAGTTACTGATGATAATGGTACAACAGCCATAGCCAGTTCAACTGTTGCCACAGTTACAGATACAGTAAAACCAATCGCATCTGCTCAAAACATCACTGTTTACCTTGATGGAAGTGGGAATGCGAGCATAACCGCATCAGACATTGACAATGGAAGTACAGACAATTGTTCTTCCGTCTCCTTAAGTGCGAGTAAAACAGCTTTCACTTGCTCAGATTTAGGTGCAAATACAGTAACGCTTACAGCAACTGATGCAAGTAGCAACTCTTCAACGGCAACTAGCACTGTAACGGTTGTTGATTCCACTTCTCCAACAGCAGCTGCACAAAACATCACAGTCTATCTTAATAGTACAGGGAATGCTTCTATTACTGCATCTGATATCAATAACGGTAGTACAGACAACTGTGGTACTCCTTCGCTAAGTGCGA
>Ga0209344_10002464_pt1 | contig 20551 bp, 14 predicted proteins | sample Cruoilmetagenom6_FD_187293 | JGI IMG/M metagenome (GOLD analysis project Ga0209344, IMG submission 187293) | Oil polluted marine microbial communities from Coal Oil Point, Santa Barbara, California, USA - Santa Barbara Oil Seep Sample 6 (SPAdes)... | ecosystem: Environmental > Aquatic > Marine... | reverse complement strand
CGCCCAGGCGCCGAAAATCTCCTCGTGTTGCTCGCGGAGCAGCGGCAGCGATGACTTCGCGGCGACGGCAGTCATCCCCAGGAAACCGGCCACCGCCACCGGTGGCGCGACCAGAGACCCGGCCCCCGCGAGGAGCGGCGCCATCGCCATCTGGACGCCCACCGCGTACCGGGCGTAGGAGCGGTTTTGGAGCATGATGAGCTGCGCCGTGGTCAGCCCAAGAATCGCGATCCAGATCAACCCGGCCCTCGCCCCAACCCGTCGCCACCAGACCACCAGCCCGATCACCGATAGACCGGTCAGAAGGGCAGCCACTCCCAACCCGCCAACACCCTTGAAAAGCCCGAGCTCGGCAAAGACCTGCGTGTTGCGGTGGAGCCGGGCGACATGGAAATCACCGTGCGTGACAAACGGCTCGACAAAGGCCGCAAAACCGCCTTCGAGTCGGACCATGACCAGCACGGCGAGGGCGATGAGAGCCAGCCCCGCACCGGCACCGGGCAGCAATCTTCGCCGCGGCCGGATGGACTCGACGCCCATGAGCCACAAAAGAGCCACCGTCGGCAGGAGAATCGGACGGACCAGAAACGAGGCCGTCAGCAGCAGGGTGAACACCGTCGCGCGACGTCCTTCGAGTCCACCGACGAGCAGCGCTGCGGCCCAGAGGGCCAGGACCACGGCCGCCGTCGAGGAAAAGCCCCGCACCGAATAGAGCCATGGCCCGGGCAGAAACAGCACCAACAGCGCCGCCGAGGTCGCCACCGCCGGGGAGGCTATTTTGCGACCGAGAACGGCGAGGGGCCACAGTGCGAGGACCGACGCCAAAGCGGAGATCAACTGGAGGGCGCGGTATGGGGTTCCGGCCAGCGGCAGCAGCAGGTGGCCGAGGGCCAGCAGACCGGGAAAACCCGGCGGCTGCGGAAAGTGTGCGGCGAGTTCAAAGTGGAGCATGCCCCTGGCGAAGATGGTCTCGTCCCACTCCCAGGGCCCCGATGCGAGGAGCGCGAACCGCGATCCGGCGACAAGCGCCACCGTGAGCAGACTCAGCACCAGATCGAGTCGAGCATCGGCCAGACCCCAGAGACCCGAAACGGGAAAACGAGACCGATCCGATCCCCGTCCGGATTCTTCCAAAACACCATCGCTGCGCCTTGCCATCACCGCGATCATACTCGGGAGATCCCGAAGAGGTCGCCGCCGTGCCAGAATCACCTTATGTCGAGATCAACTCTTAAGATCGTTGTCACCGCCATGGCCTTCTTGAGCACAGTCGGTTGCGCCGTCCCCGAATCCCAAGAGGTTTCACCACCCCATCTCCTGCTCATCTCCCTCGACGCGCTTCGCGGCGATCATCTGAGCAGCTATGGCTACGATCGCCACACGACACCCTTCCTCGACGATCTCGCCGCCCGGGGCACGCGTTTCTCCCACGCCTCGGTCAACACCCACGGCACACCCTCGTCGCACACCACCATGCTGTCCTCGCTCTATCAGGAGACCCACCGGGTGTGGGCCAACCCGGCGTCGGGGTCGCGCCGTGCGCCATCGATCCCGACCGAGGTCGAGCTGCTGCAGGAGATCCTCGGTCGCGAAGGCTGGACCACGGCTGCGGTCACCGGCGGCGGCTGGATGTCGGCGAGCTACGGCTTCTCCCGCGGGTTTGATTTCTTCTCCGATGAGGGCAGGACCGCCGATCAGGGGGCCGATCTCTTTGTTGAGACCCTCGGCGAGGCGCTCACCACCGGCGACCCGGTCTTTGCCTTCTTCCACACCTACCAGGTTCACTCGCCGTATCTACCGCCGGATGGCTACGGCGCACTCTTCGGCGAGTACTCGGGTTCCATCGAACCCACCAGCGAGGCGCTCCGGCCGTTCGCGACCACCGCCAGGAACCACCTCGAGCGCGACGACTTCGACTTCCTCGTGTCGCAGTACGACGGTGAGATCCGCTTTCTCGACGACAGCCTCCGTGAACTCTTCGGTCGCCTCGAAGAGATGAGATTCCTCGACAACGCGGTGGTGCTCATCACCGCCGACCACGGCGAGGAGTTCGGTGACCATGGCGGTCTCCTCCACCGGGGCAGCCTCTTCGAGGAGCTGGTCCGGGTTCCCTTCATCGTCTGGGGCCGCGGGGTCCCGGCCGGGGTCGTCGATCCGACCCTGGTGAGCGCCGTCGATATCGTTCCGACCCTGCTCGCCGCCGCCGGCAAAATCCCGCCGCTGATCATGGAGGGCCGAAACGTTCTGGAAGATCAGGACGTGCCGTGGGCCGATCAGAGGATCTTCGCCCAGTACCGCAACGCGATCTACAGTGTCCGCACCCCGCGCTTCAAGCTGATCGAGGGCGCCGGTGGCCGGCGAATGCTTTTTGATCTCGAGCGCGATCCCCGGGAACGGCGCAACATCGTCGCCGAACAACCCGATCTCACCGCCGGTCTGGCGGCCGAACTCGAGGCCTGGCGATTGGCACGCCCGAATCTCGCCGAATCGGCCTCGTCTCGCACCGAACTCGACCCCGCGACCGAGGAGCAATTGAAGATTCTGGGCTATCTCGATTGAGACCGTTCCGGCTTGAGGGTCAGTCGGCCAGCGCGAAGAGACAGTTTCGACAGATGAAATTCTCTGGGGCGTCCTCGACACCGTAGGTCAAGCGCCTCAGCCTGGCGATCTCGTCTCCGCCAAGGACCTCATCCACCCTCTGAGTGGCGAGATCGCCTACGGTGTGGACTTCGTCGTAGTCCTCACAGCAGAAAACGACACGGCCGGCGGCGGTGATGTGGATGTGCTCGAAGGGGCGGGAGCCGAGATTGTCGCAGCCACGCAGTCGGCGATGGGGCTTCGGCGGTCCGACCCCGATATCGAGCCAACCCGCCCGGTCCATGATGTCAAAGGGCCGGATCACGAAGTTGGAACCTGCAAAGCGGCGGCTGAGCTCCTCGGTCTCCCGGTGGTGGACATCGTCATCATGGCCGAGCACCACAAGCGCCATGGTCTCGGCGACACGCTTGTCCTTCATGTACTCGAGATGCTCGAGGACCTTGGGCAAGTGGTCCTTACCGCGGTCGGCCTTGTAGCGTTCGCGATCGGTGGTGGAGATGTTGATCCCGAGATAGAACAAACCACCGAGCTCGATCACCGCATCCACCTTGGCCGGAGTGAATGCCGAGGCGTTGGAGAGCACCGCGGGCGGCAGTCGGTGCTCGCGGATCAGAGCCACCTGATCGACAAAACGACGATCGGCGGTGGGCTCGTTGTAGTTCGACAGGCTGACCGCCTCGATGGTGTCCCGGTGCGCGGCGAGCTGGGAGATGATGCCCTCGAAAAGTTCGGTGGGCATGAACTCGGTGGGTCGCGGCGCCGCGCCCACCGGACAGAAATAGCAGCCCTGGGTGCAGTTCGAGCAGGTTTCCAGGGAAACATAGCGCAGCCTGAAGTCGTGCGACCGGTCGGCAGTGACCGGCTCGAGCCAGCCATCGTTCAACCACTGCCTTTCGGCCTCACCGAGGGCGGCCAGTTCGCCACCGTCCTCGGTGAGTCGGCGCAGTTCATCGTAGCCGGGCTGACTCAGGAGCAGCTCCCGGTTGGTCAAGGGGTGAAAGAGCCGGTCGTTCGCGCGGTGAATCCAGGGACTGACCCGCCAGGGTCCCTCGGCGGATCGATCCGATGGGTGCGTGGTGCAAGACATGACGCGCATTATACGGATCGGCCCACCAGCATCGTTTGAGCCGCTGCTGCCGACGGCGGTGGTCAGAAGGTGAACGTCGCTCCGAGGGAGATGAGATAGACGCTGTCGGCATCGGCGATGTCGAAGTACTCCAGCTCGGCGCGCACCGCAAGGCCCTTGAATCGAACCTGGGCGCCCATGCCGTAGACCAGATCGGTGCCGCTTCGGGTGTCGAGCTCGATGATCTCGCCGAAGGCCGCCCGAATATCAGAGTCCCAGCTGACGAACCCGACCTTCGCGAAGATATCAGCAATCCCGAGGGGCAGCATCCCCATGGCGAAGGCGTCGAATCCCTTGAGATCGTTTTCGACCCTGACGTTGCCTTCGGTTGTGTCCAGCGAATCGGACAGCTTGCCGAAGTCGATGTGGCTGCCCTCGACGGCGAGGAAGCCCATAAAACGATAGCCGAGGATGATCTTGTAAGAAGTGCTGTCCGCCTTGTAGTCGAACTCCTCAAGATTAAGATTGAGATCGTTGATCTTGAGCGTCGTCTGGCCAAAGCTGCCGCCGACGTAGAACCCGTTCTTTGCCGAAACCGGACCCGCCGCCAAGATCAGCACTGCCACCGCACACACGACCAACCCTCTGGCGAAAACACGATTCATGACACGATCTCCCTTCGCGCACAGTCTAGTGCACCCCGCCACGAACGGAATGGTCTTCGGTCACACAAAAATCCGATCGGATTCCATCAGCATCAGCATCAGCCATCAGTGCCAGGTCAGACGATTCAGACGATCTTTGGGTTGTGGCGGCACGACTCCGCAAGAGTCGCATCAAGCCGATCCAACGTTTCTGCAAACTCCTGATCCAGTGATCTCCTCTCAGCACCGGCACGTGCCCAACGACTCACCACGTCCGGGTGTTTGCCGAGGATGGCGCCGAGCTTGCCGGCTCGTTGGTTCCACCTTTCGATACCGATTGTCGCGACGAGATGGCGGAGTGTCGTCGTCTTCCGGTCCTTGATTCTGCCGGTCATCAACTCCATTTCAACTCCGAGACCGCAACACACCAACTCCAAAAACTCGGCAGCTTCCAGCGGCCCCCGCTCGAGCCCCGTGCTCCGACCCAATTCATCGATGTAGGCTCGACCGGTTGCTGGCTTGAGTTCCCTTTCCGGCGTCCACCAGGGCATCAGTTCCGACACCTCTGCCCGCTCCTCCTCGGCTAGAGCAGCGTTCAACCTCTTCAAATACGTTCGTCGTGCGCTCTTTGTGGTATTTCCAAAGCTCAGGAGCGCGTCGTCCACATCAAGGAGCGGATCATGCACTTTCCCTAGAAGCTCACGATGACCGCAAAAGACGTGCTCTGTCGGATCATCGACCAACCCAGCACGAACCGGATTCAGGTGGATGTAGAACACCAGCCGCTCGAAGTACCGCTGGCTGTCCACCAACCGCGTCTGGTACCTGCTCTGCCAGAGCGGCCCTGATCTCTTCCACCGCCGGTTGAACGCTTTGGCGAATCCTCCTTGAAGTGTTCGCATCGTGCGCGACAGCGGCACCACTGACGTCCGAACGGCAAAGTGAAAATGATTCGAAAGTAGACACCACGCCAACACCTAGAGATCGTCCCGCTGTTTGAGTTCCCTCAACAGATCGAGAAACGCGATCGCCTCCTCCGGGTCGGCGAACACCTCCTCGCCCCGCGCGAATCGGTTGTACACATGGTACAAACCGCCTTCGATCAGATTCCGTGGCGCTCTCGGCATTCAGTGGACCTTCGCAGTCCACCCTATCACAAGATCGTCTGAATCGTCTGACCTGGCACCCGTTTCAGAAATCGACTCTAAGTGTTGAAATTTAACGACTAAGTGATAGTGATTACCCATCACTGAAAATGCCGCGACCTCGCAGAAGTAGATCTGACTGAAACGTCGCAGCAGCTCGACAAACTTCCTTGTCGGCAAAGCTTCCGATAGCGGAAATTCACCCCGACTCCCCGAAATCCGACAGTGAATGTGGTACCAAGCATCCTGCCCTGTCACTTTGTATCTCGCCAAGCGCATGACTCCCCCTCCCCTCTGGCGAGCCTGGGCGAAGATCATTCAGAATGCAAGAGTTAAACAGTGTCCCTTATAAATTCGAGAGAGCCTGAACAGAAAACAGCTGAATCAGAAGGGCCCCGGGGGTGGTTCCCCCGGGGCAGGATATTCAAGAATCGTCGGAATCGTCTGACCTGGCACCGGTTATCGCTGAACAGTGACGCTGGGTCGCCGGAGGCGAACCAGAAGGCCGGGGCTCAAGGAAACCGTAGCCGTATCCGTGGCCTTGGAAACGCAGACCCTCAACAGAACGCGGACTCGGTGCCTGGCATCCACCTTTGTTCGCCGCGAACAAAGGTGCGTGCCTGCGCACCGCTCCCATCGCCTCCCAACAAGCTCGATTCCTTACCCCGGCAACCCCAAGCGACCATACCGAGTGAAGCGACCTCCGCAGCCGCGAGAATCAAAGAAACCCCGGGGGGCGGCCCCCCCCGGGGTGAGTTGTTGAAAACTGTCGGAATCGTCCGACCGGGCACGGATTCCAACGTTCATAGGTTCAAGGTCTGGCATCGATTCCGATTCAGTTTTGTCAACCTGCCGAAGTGGCAAACAGGAAATAGAACACCAGAAAAAGAGCCGCACACAGGTAATTGCAGATCGCATAGAAACGCAGAGCCTTCGCTCGCTCTATCAACTTGCGGTCTCCCTGCGACCGGGAATTCAAATCGATCAACAGAAACCTGTAAAGCGAAATCAAGCTTCCCGCCCTGGTAATGAACTGGCCCGGACGGCCAAGTTCATCCCAGATGTCGCGGTGATTGTCTCTGAGGTATCGAATGAAGATCCAGTAGGATACCCCATGCGCAACCAACGAAGCTGCGGTAAGAAAGAAGACCGTTGTGAATCCGATTCCAATCATCAATAGACGCCTTTATTCCGAACATGGAGGGTCTTGAAAGCTCATCAGTTCGTGGCCAGCGTAACCCCACGTAAATGAACCACCAGCACCAGCAGCTGTAGTAATCGCGCCCGAACCACCCGGGCCACCTTCGCTAATCACGACTGAACCGGTTGCACCAACCGGTCCTCCAAAGAAGCCGATGCTCCCAGAAAGAGTGTTGTTCCAACCACCGGGATTACCAAGGCTCGCAAGAGTAATAGATGGTGCGTAAGAAACGCCAATCCCGGTTCCTACACCGATACCCCAATCCATGGTTATGTTCTCGCGACTGAAGTTGAAACCAAGCGAACCCCCGGGCCCCGCTCCTGCATCGATACTGAAGCTTCCCTCCGCATGCTTGAAAAGGAAACATGGCAGCGATTCAGCATCCGTTGCGAGGTCACCGATATGTCGGCCAACATCTGTTGTTATCAGTGGAGTCGGGTTCGTGCTTGATGACCCACTGCCGCGACCACCAGGGCTGCGAACGGGCAACAACCAATCAAGGAAAATCGTCCAAACCTCGTACAGTGATCCTGTAACGGTTACTTCTCCCTCAAATGGATCATCGGGGTTGGCGACATCCATCCCCCAAGGATCCACGAAGTTAACCGGATTCCCCATCACATAAGCATAACCATTCCAACTCTGAGGACTCCCTGCCGTCCCGCCAATCGGATCCACGCTCCAGAACCGCCCCCATTCGGGGGTGTAGTAACGCGCGTGCATGTAGTCCCAGCCGTTGCCGGGCTCGCGCTCGTGGCCGGTGAACTTGAGGTTCGGCTCCGAGTACTGCCCGACCTGCTCGAGACCGAACGGTGTAAATGTTTGGTCACCAACCACGTTTCCGGCTCCGTCGGTCAGCAACCGCAAACTGCCCAGATGGTTTGGGTGGTGGTGCAGAACCTGCCCACCCTGTCCCCAGACGGACGACGCCTCGGAGACGATGGCGATGCGACCGAGAAATACGTTGTCCCGCGACCACTCGAACCAGCCGTCATTGGTGTACTGGAACTCCCGGATCGGCCTTCCCTCGAGGTCGCGCAGGGTGTAGGTGGCGAGCGTCGATTGCGCGCCCGGCTGGCCCAGCCCGTACGTCACCACACGCTCGCCCGACGAATCGTAGCCATAGGTCGAGTCAAGCTCCGTCGGTTGCGGCCCATCGACCAACGCCAACCGGCCCAGTGGATCCCAGCGATAGTAGTCAGCACTCGGGCTCGACGCCATGCATGTCATGTTGCCGGACCAGTCGTAGGAGGCCGCTGAAACCCGGTTGCTTGTGGGGTCTACGGGAATGTGCATGATTGCCTTCAGCCCACTGGAGGTCGCCAGATGGGTGAGATTGCCGAAGGCGTCGAAGGTGTAGTCGTAGGTGTGCTGCAATCCGTACGACGGCACAGTTACCTGGGCCTGCGTCACGCGTCCCACGTCGTCGTACCTGTAGCTGTCGCCCCCCATCTGATGAATGCTCCCCATTCCATCATACGAGATCAGGCCTGTGCTCCAAAGGTCGGTCCCGGTTGAGGCTTCTTCGGTGGCCATCCCCGACGGACGGCCCATCATCCACAGGTCCTGTTCTAGGGTGTCCGTGATGCCGTTGCTGTGTGCCACAGATGCGAGGGTGCCGTTGGGGTGGTAGCTGAGGGTCGCGAGCAGTTCGGACGACTCCTCTTGGCCGGAAAAATCGATCACATACTCCGGCCATCCGTTGTCGAACACATACCGAATCTCACGGCTCGGCGGGTCATCGCCGGCTGTGACTGCGAGGTCGGGGTAGGCGATCGAGGCCATGTTGCCCAGGGGGTCCCATGTGTAGTTGATGGCGAAGTTCCGAGCGGGCACCAATGGCACGCCGCCGTTCGTCACCGAAACCGAGGTGGTCTGCAGGTTCACGTTGCTGCCGACGCCGGCGTAGGAGTACTGCTGGCCGACCCGGACTTCAGGCCCATCGCCGCTCTCGGCGATGGTGAGCTGTTCGGTCTTCTTCAACCTAGCGCTGTTCCAGGATATCGCAAACAGGTTGAAATAGGTCGAGCTCTGCAGTGTGGTCGCCGATCCGCCGGTTGGGGTCCACTTGGTGGTCGTGGGCCTGGCGGCGTCATCGTAGTCGAAATCGAGGACGCCGCCATTGCGGGTGCTGCGGATGACGTTGCCGAGGGGGTCGTGATCGAGATCGATCGGCTGGCCAAGGCGCTCCGGGATCCGCTCTTCGATCAGCATCCCTGCGTTGTCGTAGACCATGTCCCGGTGCTGGGTGACCAACCCGGCCTTCAGACTGGCACGGGTCATACGGCCGCCGACGTCATAGGTGAAACTCGAGGTGAGAGCACCCGTTCCGGCCCCAGGTTCGAGGACCTTTCGGAGCCGCCCGAAGGAGTCGAATCTCTCGGTGGTTGCGACACTCTCGAAGAAGCCGCCGAGGCAGTTCGATGCTCCGGTGGTGCACATCTGCTCTGTGCGGACGGCCTCGCGTTCGCCCAGGTAGCCCATCAGGGTCGCAGTCCCGTCCGGCGCGGTAACCCGGGTCGGCCGGCCGAAGCGATCACGTTGGATGACCGTCTCGTGCGTGGACGCTGGGTTCTGCATGCAGCTTGTGACCTCGTAAGCCACCGACGAGCTCTCCACCCTCCCCAGCAGGTCGTAGCCAGTCAGCTCGAGATTCCACTCGTCCCCCTCGTCCTGCGCCACACAACTGCGCCACGGTCGGCCGAAGCCGTCGAGAACGGTGATGCTGTCGGCGAGGAGCAGATCGAGCTCCTCGGTCGACCCATCGCCCGGACCCCATGCGCGGCTGCGGATGGCTGCATGACCGCCGAAAGCGTTACCAGGGTAGGCGGGGGTGTAGGTCGTTGTCGTCCGCGCCTCGCCGGGCTGGCCCGAGACCGTCTCACGCACCCTGCCGAGTAGGTCGTGGTTGGTGATCTCGGTCGGATAGCGGGCGTCGTTCCGCGCCTTAACCACCCAACCGGTCTGCGGGTCGATATCCCGATCTGCCAGATAGCCACCGACACGAATGGTTGGATAGCCCGGCCGATAGAACGCGGACTGGTGAAGGGTGCCATGCCGGATCTCGTCGGTCTTCAGGTAGATCGGCTGCGCCGGGGTATTGAACGTGCTCGCGATCGGTAGAACCTGAGAGTCTGCCCCGTAGTGCCGTTCGGTGAGATCGAAGCCGCCGGGTTTCGCCACCCGACTCCGCGTCACCAGAATGTCATCGGTGGACAGACCGGAAGAGCCGTCCCCGGCCAAAACCCGAACGGCCTCCAAGAACCCGGTGTCAGGGTCGAAGTCGTATCTCGCCAACTGGGTCGAGCTATCGAGGGAGGTGGTGCGCTTGTCGAACAGGTTGATGATCCACTCGCGGTCTGCGGGCCAGGGGACGTAGTCGAAGTCGTCGCAGGGTTCATTGGTATCGATTTCCACGCAGTACAGGGGATAGCTGGACGTTTCAGTCGCTCCTGGGTTGAACCCGATGAATGTGCTTCTCAGGTTCTGGTCTGCCCAGATTCCGTCGGCCAGGTCACCGAAGTTGGACGTGAACTCAGTGCGACGAAAGTGGCCGAGACCGTCGAAGCGACTCAGATTCGCCCGTGTGAAGGCATAGGCCACCGGATCGGCCCACATCAAGAGATCATCCGTGAACCTTGTTTCTCGCCCCTCCACGCGCCGATTACTGTTGAGGAAGTGACGCGAAACGTCCGAGTAGGTTCCAGGGTCGCCCGTATAGTCCGGCAGCACATCGCGGGTGAAGTCGAGGTAGTTGGCCCGAAGCTGCGTGCCGGTAGTGACAGTGCCAACGAAGTCAAGCCGCGATAGGTGGTTTTGACCGACAGTCTTCACGGGCAGTCCGTATTCCCAGCCACGGAGAAACTCGCCTGTTGCCGTTCTTGGCAACGCATCTGTGTTGAAGAATTGCTGGGTCTCGTCGCCTTCCGGGTCTGTGACGATGCGGTACACCGACTTCTGGTCAAAGTTGCTGTCGAGGATGTTCTCTGGAGTGTAAGTCCACACTGCCCCGGTGCCATCGAGATCCTGGAGGGTCCGCGATCGGATCCCAAGCGATCTCTGGAGCACGATCTGCGCCTCTTCCCACGGCTCGCTGCCGCTGTTGCCGTCGGGGAACTCATACTCGCGGTATGCGTACTGGTGCATGCCGCCGGTCGGAAGTGTGATCTGGTCGAGCCGTCCGCCCTTCTCGCTGGGGTAAACGTCCTCGTTGTACTCGAATCGGTATTCCGAGCAATCGATGCAGGTCACAGAGTCGCTGCACGGGTTGACCGTGCCGTCTGGGAAGACGACCGTGCTCAGCAGGCGGACCTCTTCGTAGACAAGGCTTCCCGGCGGGTTGGTGTAGCTGTACCTGCAGTCAAGCGGCGGCGGGTTAATGGTTGCCGTCTCGTAGTCGAGCCGGTAGCAGGCCTCGGCCTCGGTGTCGTTGATGTGCATTCGAACCATTCGGAGGTACCAGCTTCGGTCGGCGGTCGCCGCGAGGCCGAAAGAGATGCCCCCTGGCTGAGGGCCACCCACTCCTTCTGGCGACCAGTAGATGAGCTCGTTCTGACGCCCAGCACTATCAGCGATCACCCATACCTCATACCTGCAGGTGTCGATACTGGGATCGCAGAAGGATCCGTCAAGGTCTGAGGTGAGTGATCGTGTCACCTGCACGTCCGCGATTTCATACTCAAATCGATCACGAATCTTCCACAATCGCCACTCGCCCTCTGGGTCGTAGGGCTCTCTCCTGAAGGTGTGGACTACGCCGTTGGGGAAGAAAACGTGCGCGTGAATCTCATCCCCCACCCCCTCGGTGGTTGCCTTCAAGTAGCTTCCGTCCCGGGTATACCAGGCGTCCGTGGTGGGTGTTTCGCCCTCGTGGAGAGTGTCATAGAAGAAGTGGGTTGCGCCCGATGGGTCGATGTACGCGTTCTGGTCAGTCGAGTTTAAGGGGGAGGATGGCGTGACCACTAAGCCGAAACCCGAAGACCAGCCGAGTCCCGCGTTGAACATCGAGGAGGGCTGATTGATGTACTCGGGGTTGGAAGCATCGGATTGCAGAGGGTTGTTTGCATCACAGTGGAACTCCCTGTTCACATCCCAGACGCCTGAGCTGTACTGCAAGCTGATCTGGTAGCCGACCGCCTCGCTGACCGTGAAGCTCGGCCCAACCGGAATCGATACGCCAAGCCCGCCGTTGAAGAGATTGACCGTGTCGATGGAGCCGGTGCCCGACGTGGCGTTGGCGCTGATTCCCCGAGCCAGATTTGGATGCCCGACTCCCCCGGTGGCTGACGCGAAGCGAGGGGCAATCATTGTGAAGGAAAGGGCAACAGCCCCCGCGGTCATGATGGTGACCGTGCGGCGCCGGCGGCAACGGTTCGTGCATGTCGTCGTCATCACACACCTCCCACGAGCACGCCCATAGAGCGGCAGTCGATGGCGATCACCAGATCCCCGGATACCAGGCTTGCGGGTGGGGCTCCGTACCTTTCGTTTGCTTGAGCGGAATCCAGGGCCACCAACGTTTGCCGATTGCCGACTCCGTCAAGGTCAGCTGCCGAGCCGTCAAGCGCGAGAAGTCGCCACGCGCCGATTCCAGGGCGGACTATCATGTATTCGTACCGTCGGCCTTGAAGGGCGATGACGTCCACCTGCCGAGTTTTTTCGTTGAGCACGAAGGCATCAAGAGGGATTTGTCCTACACCAACCGGGAAGTCCTTGGGCGATCCGATCCCGTAGTCTCCGGTTCGTGGATTCGCAACAACGACGATGGTGCGAAACGGGATTTCGCCGCCATCCGGCCAGTCATACTCTGCTGCTCCCCGTTTTTCGACACGCACGGGCTCAAAAGCGCCTTCAAGCCTTGGGATCCACGGCTGATCCGGCCAGCTGATGGTATGAAAAACGGTAGTGTCCCCTACCCAGAGAGCCTTGCTTTCTACAGTCACCGACATTTTGTGCACATTGACGCTGAGGCCACCGTCGGCAAAGCCAAGCGTTGGTGCCAGCACGAGAACGACCAGACACACACGACTCATCTGTTTCATAGCTAAGAGCCCTCCCTTTCGCGTTTCAGGCCCCACGACAGTTTCGGGTTGGCCTGCCCCTTGCCACACAGTTTTTCCAAATCGGTCGTTTGTTTGAACCGCGAAACTCCGCGCCCATCGCGGTGCCCTCCTCACGTCAAAAGGCGGGAGCCACCGAGAAAAACGGACACACAGGCCAGGGAATGGCCATCGAGAGGTCCCGAGCCGGATGGCGTACTCGGCGAAGTCCCATACAATTACTGGATGGCCCGAGGGAGTTCTGACAACGTGACCGACCTCCTCATGCGATGGAGTGGTGGCGAAGCCGCCGCCCAGGACGCGCTTTGGCCGCTTGTCTATCGCGACCTCCGGCGGGTGGCGGGGCAACTGATGAACGGCGAGCGTGGCGCACACACGCTGCAGCCGACCGCGTTGGTTCATGAGGCCTACCTCAGGCTTATTGATTGCCGGCGCCTTCAGTACCGCGATCGGGTGCACTTCTACGCCATCGCCGCGCGTATGATGCGCCGGATCCTGGTCGACCATGCGCGGGCTCGTGGCGCCCGAAAACGCGACGGCGGCGAGAGGGTGGTTCTGGACATCTCGTCACACCTGGCCGATTCGCCCACCGCCGACATCTTGGACCTTGACGAGGCACTGTTGCGTCTCGAAGAGATGGAACCGGAAAAAGCGAAGGTCGTTGAGCTCAAGTTCTTCGGAGGCTTAACCAACGACGAGCTCGCGGAGCTGCTTGGCTGTTCGGAGAAAACAATCCGCCGGCATTGGAAAGTCGCCAAACTGTGGCTTTTTCGCGAGCTTTCGGGGGATAGGAACTATGGAACCTGATCGCTGGAAACAGGTGGAGACCATCGTCGCCGCAGCCCTCGAGCTTGAGGCCGCAGAGCGAGGGTCCTATTTATCGGGCGCGTGTGCCGGCGACCACGAACTTCGCGTCGAGGTGGATGAGTTACTTGCGGGTGAGAACGCGGCGGTCGACTTCCTCGGGGATGTGAAGGACCTGATCCGGGTAGACAAAGCTGGTCATGATCCTATGATGACCGACCCGCTGATCGGCACCAAGATCGGGCATTACAGCATCGAGGAACCCATCGGACATGGCGGGATGGGCGCCGTTTATCTCGTCAGACGAGCCGATGCGGAATACGAAAAACACGCCGCTCTCACGCTGCTTCATCCAGGGATGGCCAGCCGCTCGCTGCTGCAGCGGTTTCGCACCGAACGCCAGATCTTGGCCGTGCTCGAACATCCCAACATCGCCCGGCTCCTGGATGGCGGCACAACCGCCGACGGTCTTCCGTACCTGGTGATGGAGTACATCGAGGGCGTCCGTCTCGACCGATACTGCGACGAGCATGAATTCGAATGTCGGGAGCGGGTCGAGCTCTTTCTCGAGGTCTGCGATGCGGTTGCATTCGCTCATCGCGCCCTGATTGTCCACCGCGATCTCAAGCCGGGCAACATCCTCGTCACCGAGGACGGCGCACCCAAACTGCTCGACTTCGGCATCGCAAAGCTGCTCGATGCCGAAGCCATCCCGGGCGGCGATGATCTGACACGCACCGGGCTTCGGCCCATGAGCCCGGGCTACGCGAGCCCGGAACAGATCCGCGGTCGGCCCATCACCACCGGTAGCGATGTCTATTCACTCGGCGTCGTGCTCTACCGGCTGCTTACCGGCAGGTTGCCACGGGACTTCGACAACCTGACGCCGGTGGCGATGGAACGGGGATTGAGCCGGGAACCCAACGTGCCCAGCACCACCGTTGGTGAAGAGGGCCGCGGAGCGCTGGTGTCCGCCCGCAACCTTCGCGGCGATCTGGACGCTGTCCTGCTCAAATCTCTGCGGGAGGAGCCCGAGCAGCGTTATGCGTCGGTGGATGATCTCGCCGACGACCTCAGGCGACACCTCGGCGGGCTGCCGGTCGGAGCAAGAAAAGGCACCCTCGGCTACCGCGCCGGGAGGTTCCTGCACCGTCACACGGTGATGGTTCTCATGTCGCTGCTGGTGGGAGTGTTGGCGGCGGGCTCGGCGATCAGTCTCGTACACCAGAACCGCCGCATAACATATCAACGGGATCGGGCCGAGGCCATGGCCGAGTTCTCGTCGGGTCTGCTGCCGATGGACCAGATCCTGTGGACCCTCGACAACGAACGACCCATTGAACTGCTTCTGTGGAAGAACCTCCAAGACGGCAAACTACGACTTTCGGATGACCCGCTTCTCAGGAGCGACCAGTTGACCTTGCTCGCGCGTGGTTTCTTTGCCCTCGGCCGGGCACCGGAAGGCGAGAAATATGCAATTCGAGCGCTCGAGCTGAGAAGGGAATCCCCTCGTTCAAATGCAACAGAAGATCGACCGCTGCTTAATGACCTGGCGGCGATCTATGTCGCCACAGGTCGGTACGAAGCCGCGGAATCGATATTGGATGCACTCCTTGATCCAGGGTATTCGAGGGCCAAAACCGAGGACCTGGAGATCGCCCGAAGCCACACCCTTCTGGCCCTTTGCAGCTGGAGCCAGTTGAGACTCGTTGAGTCCAAAGAACACATCGAGGCGGCTCTGGAGATCACGCGAGCGATCTTCGGTGACGAGAGTCTTCAAATCGCCGAACTCACAATGGTTCTGGGTGTCCTCGAAGCCACAAGGGATCCGGAATCCGAGGAAGCTGTGGCGTACTTTGAGGGAGCGATCGAGGGATTTGAAGCTGATAGCGAGAAGTCTCTTCTTGAATGGTCGACCATTCAAGCTCTTGCTGAGACGCACAGATCGCGCGGCGAGTTCAGCCGGGCGATCAATGCCTACAACAGGGGCCTCACGATCGCTTCCCGGGCTTGGGCTGGGAAGCTCCCAGATCTCATTTTGGGTCTGGGGTCCCTTCTTCACACCCGCGGTGAATTTGTGTTGGCTTCGAGATATCTCAGTGCAGGCATCAATACATCGACCGATTCAAGCTGGCAGATTCAGCAGTTGTTGGCTTCGGCGCGGCTCCAGCTAGATCTCGGAGAACTCACCAATGCACAGCTCGACTGCGACTTGCAATCGCTCTTGATGCGAAGACTCCGGAGGTCGGAAGGCGCGGGAAAATATGATCCGTATGAGCAGATGAATCTGCAGCTCCTGGCCTTGATCGATCTCAGGCGCGGCGATTTCGAACGAGCGAAAACGCGAACCGTCCAGGTCCTCCAGATCATCGAGGCTAAAGAATTCAGACGTCAATGGGCAGGGGAATCCACGGTGGTAGGCGCCGGAGTTCTCTTCGCACTCGGTTACATCAAGCAGGCGGAGGTTCTCCTTAGCCAAACAATCACCTCGAAGGGTTTCAGCCCGGACCGGTGGAGTCTCGAGCACGTCCGAGTCCTGCAATCGCTCTCGGAAATAGGTCTTCGCTCGGGTAAGACGAACCACGCAAGGGGTCTTGTCGAGCAATCACGAGAGATGATCGACCGGCAACGAGCCATCGATCCGAGCCCTCGAATCAACGAGCAACTGGCGGAGAACTATCGTATTCAGGGCGATTTCTTCCATCAGGATGGTGATCTCGAGTCGGCACACGCTGAATGGAGGGAGGCGCTCCGTATCCTGACACTCAATCCTGAAGGAACCATCGGTGCGGATCATCACCTGATCGCCGGCAAGACATGGCTTCGACTTAACGATGAGGCCCAGGTCAGGCAACACGCTCGGTTTCTCTATGATCAAGGGTGGCGGTGGCCGGAGTGGGTCGCCACAATGGGAAAGTGACGCTCCGGTTGCCGTCTGCGCTACGATCACAAACAGTGAACACTCCCGACCCGCCCCCCGCAGATGATCGTCGACCGGTGAGGTTGCGGGATGAGGACATTCTGCTGTTCAAGGTGTGCGTTGCGGCGATCTGGTCGGACGGTTCCATGGCGGCCGCCGAACGCGACCATCTGAGCCACCTCATGGACCGGGTTTCGACGACCAAGGAGGAGCGCCACGAGCTCCGACGGATCGCGCTTCATGATGTCAGCCGCAGCTCGGTGCTGACCGAGGTGGATTCCCTCGAACCCGAGGACAAGCGCCGGTTCTATGAGCGCTGCCTGGGGGTGCTGACCGCCGATCGTCGGCTGCGTCGCGGCGAGCTTCGATTCATCTCCCAACTCCGGCGACGGTGCGGCATCTCGTTTTTCAACCACCGGGTCAACCTTTGGCGGGCCATACCCATTCGGCAACGTCTTGGCTACGCCGTGCTGGGGGTGATGCTGCTTGTCCTCGCAGTGACGATCATCGCCCGGTTTTCAGGCAACACCGGGATGCTCCCGCCGAACGAACTTGGGATTCACCCCGAGATCCAGCTCCGCCAGGCGCCGGCGGACCCCGCGGCGATGGATGGCGAGACCCTCTACGAGGCCGTCCGGCACTCGGTGGTCAAGATCAACGTGCTCATCGATCAGGCCCTCGTTGGTCACGGTTCGGGGGCGGTACTCGGTGCCGATGGTCATGGCCAGCTCTATGTCCTGACCAATCGGCACGTGGTCTATCACGAGGTGGCGAACCCACTCCTGCTGAGCTATGAGATCGAACTCGAGAACGGAATCCAGCTGCCCGCCATGCTCGATTTCTACTCGCGGACCCACGATCTGGCCGTCGTTGTGGCCCCCGGTCTCACCGGATGGGGCCTGCCGGTTGGGCTTCGGATGTGCAGCGATCTCTCGGTGGGCGAGGAGGTCTTCGCTCTCGGCAGTCCCATCGGTCTCGATCACAGCTTCACAAAGGGTGTGGTCTCCGCGCTGCGGTGGCCCATGATTCAGACCGATGCCACGGTCCACTCGGGATCATCAGGCGGACCGCTCTTCGATCACCGCGGCCGGGTCTGCGGCGTCGTCACCACCTCGCACATGGAAAAGGATTTCTCCTTCGCACTGTGCGGGGAGACCATCCTCGAGATGCTCGACGAACGGATGGCGGCGGAGTAGCGCGACTGAATCGCTCAGACGCGAAGGACGCGAAGACATCGCAGCCATCGCAAATGGGACACGGATTTCGCGGATGGACATGGATTCCATCGCTGAGACCATCGCATTTGAAACCCGGGTCTCGCTGCTGTGGCAACGTCCGACTCCCTGGCAATGCGGTTCTGACCCGGAGGAGACCCATTCGACTCGTTCGGCGGCACTCGCTCGCTCAGGGTGACATGGAAAGGACTGAGACAGCTTGCGATGAATTGTGGGGGTGGGCGATGGAACCGACCCGCAGCGGTTCACCACATCGCCGACGAGACGTCGGCGCTACAAATGGCCGAACGCGGTGTGAGGGCCGCAGGAATCCGGCCCGATTGCGGTGAGTCTCCGAGCAGCGCACCCCCCAAGCCCTCACACCCTCAAGCCCTCAAGCCCTACTTTCCTCCGAAAAGCCCACCGAGGAGGTTGCCCCCCGAGCTTGGCGAGATCATCGGTCACGCTGTCCCAATGGCAAAAAAGTCAACTGGGACGTTCTTGACACATGCAGAACGGGGCCATACTATGAAATTGAGTAAGAATACCGCTTGGGAGGGCGCAACCATGAAAAGGAATCACCATCGTTGGACCATCATTGTGGTCACTGTGTGGGTAGTGGCGCTGATTTTCACATCAGTTCTGGTTCCAACACCCGCTGAGGCCAAAACGCCGACCTATGGCGCGGGATGGATGACTTTCGCCCCGAATCATCCAAACGGGTGTGTGCCACTGCCCTACGATTGCTACGTCCTCATGGTCTACGCCGACTGAGACCTCGATCATGGGACGTCTCGTCACGGTCGCTGCCGGACTGATCGGCGCGATCTGTCTCGCCGGTTTCGCCAGTGGACTCGAACCCCCGGATCTCGGCTCGTCCATTCGCTGTCAGGTCCAGAGGATCGCGATCGCGAAGCCCGCGTACATGGTCGTGGATGCCGTCGTTCGGGGCAATCGGTTGCTCCTGCCGGACTACGTCAACGGTCTGCGCGAGATCGATCTCGGCACCGGGTCGGATCTGCGATCGGTGCTGCCCATGGGATCCAAACGCGGCCAGGTCACCGGTCCGCAGCATCTCGCCTGCGGCGGCGGTCGTTGTGTGGTCTTCGGCGACCGCTACTTCTGGATCTACTATGACGAGGGCTTCGATTTCATCGATGAGATTCCCGGGATGACCACGGGCGCCGGCGCCCAGCCGCTGGTCTTTGCAGACCGGATGGTGGTGGCGGGTACGGCCAGTCCGGGGATCAGCGGCGGTGGGATTCCCTTTCTCTTTGTCCAGTATGACGACGGCTCGGTGGTACCGCTGCAGGAGTACCCGGTTGGAATGGCCATCCCAGAAATCGCCAAACGGATCCACTTCTGCGGACCCACCGCGGGCGGGGTCGACCGGCTTGCCGATGGCGGCTGGCTCTATGTCGACCCTCGCAGCTACGGGGTCTTTGTCTTTGATCTTCGCGACAGGTTGGTGCGCGCTTGGAGGGGGACCAATCCTCGCTTCCGGCCGCCCAATTTCGCGGCCTACGAGCTGGTGCACGATGCCTCGGGGCGGGAATCCTTTTCCCGCTGGAGTCTGGCCCAGACCCAGGTCAAACGACCGGTGACTCTGGGCGACGACCTCGTCGGCATCGTGGTGGGGATTCCCGACGGCGCGTTGAATCAGCGCCACGAACTCGATCTCTACCGGTTGGACGGGACACCGGTGGCCACCGGCCTCGACCTGCCGGGTGTAACTGGTGGCCGAGTGGTTGTTGCCGACGCCGGAGCGGGCCGCCTCGTCGTCGTCGGACAGTCGAGTTGGGAGCCGGGGTCAGAGACCTCGGCGTGGATGGTGAAGGTCTCCGGTCTTGAAAACTGAGCTGTGGCGCCGATGGCGCGTCACGCACCGCATCTTTGAGGAGGGCACGATGCAGCGCGGGGTGGTCGGAGTTGTTGTTCTGGTGTTGGTAGCGGCCCTAGCCGGCGCGGCCCCCCAGGTGATCGGTCCCGACGACCGCGTTCTCGACCGGGCGCGGGTGGTCGCCGAGGCGGGTTCATTCTGGGTCCGCGACGGCGTCAATCCGCCGGTTCTTCTGACACCCGATGGCGATGACCACCTTCGGCTACCTCATTTCGCCATCGCCCGCATCCTGGTTCTCGACGCCGCCACCGGAGCGCCCATCGATTCCGGCAGTCTCCGCTGGACCGACCCTGGGATCCCAGACGCCATCGCAGTTGTGACCTGGGCGGATCAACGGGGACGGCTTGATCTCGGCTGCCGCGGCGGGGAGCCGGTGGAGCTCTCGGTTGTCGGCTATCGGACGCGGAGTCTGACTCTGCAGCCTCAGAACCGTCGTCGTACGGTGCTCCTGGAGCCGAACGGCGATCTCGAAGTCATTGTCCGTCCGGCGGCCGCCGGACACCTGTGGCTCGCCTCGCGGGATGAGATTTCGGCGCTTGAGCCCTTCCACTCGGCCGCGGTTCGGCACGAGATCGACGACGAGGGCTTCGTGGTGGTCCATGACCTCGACGCCAAGGCCGAGTTCGACGGCGTCGCGGTGGTGCCCGGACACGCTCCGGTCGTGGGTCAGATACACGGACTGCCCAGACGCCTCGAACTGAAGCTGACCAGGGGCCTTGCCTTGGCCGGCAGGGTGACCGACGAGGATGGCGCCGCACTGGTCGGCGCCCGGGTTCAGGCCACCGGCACCATCGAAACTCTCGGCGGTTTTCGTTATCGCCAGCACGGCCGGACGGACGCAAGTGGGGGTTTCTCCATCGCCGGTCTGCTGGTAGGTGAGATCACCATCAAGGCCTGCGCCCCCGACCACGCCTGTTCCGAGACGACCCGGACCCTGGCCGAGGGCGCCGGGGTTGAACCCACCCTCCTCCGGTTGGCGCCGGGCCACGATCTGCGAACA
>Ga0209344_10002463_pt1 | contig 20553 bp, 24 predicted proteins | sample Cruoilmetagenom6_FD_187293 | JGI IMG/M metagenome (GOLD analysis project Ga0209344, IMG submission 187293) | Oil polluted marine microbial communities from Coal Oil Point, Santa Barbara, California, USA - Santa Barbara Oil Seep Sample 6 (SPAdes)... | ecosystem: Environmental > Aquatic > Marine... | reverse complement strand
ATGGTAAACAAAAGCGCAATCAGGGTTATGGGAGAAATTGCGGGAATAAATTTCTGATTGTACCACACTTCGCCTTTAAGTTTCACTAAAATAAGCCTGCTCAATATTCCCATTACAAACGGAATCCCCAAATAAATGGCAACACTTTCTGCTATTGTCGCTATGGAAATATTCACAATGGCCCCTTCAAACCCAAAATAGGGCGGAAGCACCGTAATAAAAAGCCAAGCGTAAAAACTATAGGCAAAAACTTGAAAAATACTATTCAGCGCAACCAAACCGGCACCGTATTCACTGCTACCTTCGGCCAAGTCGTTCCAAACCAAAACCATGGCGATGCAACGCGCCAGACCAATCAAAATAAGTCCGACCATATATTCCGGATAGTCGCTTAAAAAGATAATTGCCAGAATAAACATCAGCACAGGGCCAATAATCCAATTGAGAACAAGCGAGATGGAAAGGATTTTTGTATTACGGAAAACTTTTGGCAATAGTGCATAATTCACCTTTGCCAGAGGCGGATACATCATTAATATCAAACCAATGGCTATGGGAATGTTTGTACTGCCACTATTAAAGGAATTTAGAAACTCTGGAAAATTAGGCGCGAAATAACCTATGCCAACGCCCAAGGCCATCGCTATGAAAATCCAAAGAGTAAGATAACTGTCGAGAAAACTTAATTTTTTAGTTGAAGCCATTTTTTATGAATTGATTTGTGAAAAAACAAATTTCATCTCAATCGCAATCTGTTCGCTCCGCGCCGCATATACTTCCTGTTGCTGGGGTGTACCGTCCGAGATTTTTGGGTCTTCGTACATTATTGAAATACGTTTTTCCGAACCAGCCACAAAAGGACAGCCTTCATCGGCCTGGGAACAGGTCATAATTGCGGCAAAACTTGCTGCGGGGTTAGCCTGGTCATCATATTTTTTTGAAAAAGCAATCATCGGCGTCTTTTCCAAAGCATATTTTATGCTATAAACAGGGTTTTTGCTATCTCCTTCTTTCGAAATTTCAAAGCCCGTGTTTTCCAAAGTCTCTACAACCATTGGGTAAACGGCAGTAGCTTCCGTCCCGCCGGAATAGCACGTTATATTTTTGATTCGGAAGTATTCCGCCATGGTCTGCGTCCAAATCTGCGCCAAATGGCTTCTGCGGGAGTTGTGTGTGCATATAAAGTTTAATTTGATAGCTTTTTTCTCCTGCTTTTTTGAATTTATATAATCAATAAGAGGTTGCAGAACGGTTTTCCTTTCTTCGGAAAGATTTGCTGTATCCAACGCTTCAATAAATTCTTGGATTGGGTTCAATAGTTTCATTATTTAATTTTTATATACCCACAACTTTACTGCGGCGTTCCAAAAGCAAGTTATCTTTCCAGACGCCGTTGAGTTGCCCCACTTTTTCTTTGTAACCTACTTCGCGGAAGCCACATTTTATATGCAATTTATGGCTGGCTACATTGTCACGGAATATTCCCGATTGCAATGTCCAGATATTGTTGGCTTCACTAATTTCAATTAAATTTTTCAGAAGAAATGCTCCCGCACCCTTTCCTCTTGCCGCTTCCGCAACATATACGCTCACTTCGGCAACGCCACCGTAAACGCAGCGACTGGACACAGGGGAGAGGGCGGCCCAACCCAAATAGTTGTTATCTTCAACGGCGATTATTCTTCCAAAGGGAAGATGCCCAGCGTCCCACTTTTCCCAACTGGGGATGGTGGTTTCAAAAGTTGCAGTGCCCGTTTGCAGACCTTCGCCATAAATTCGGGCGACTTCCGGATAGTTTTCTGATGAAATTTCAACCAGATTCATACTAGCAACAATTACCGTCTGGGGAGCAGCAGGGCTCATCATTTATTTCAGCCAATTGTCTTTTCGGTTTTTCAGGCTTTGTTCCCGGTTTTTCAGCATAGACTGTAACACTGAAAATACCTGTTCCTGCATTGTTGAAGGTTTTCACTTCTTCCTCGGAAAGATACTTTTCAAGAATATCATTCGGGATTACGATCGGTTTTTCCTTTTGAATTTGAATATTCTGAAACCCCGCATCTTCTATAAATTGTAAGTATTCCGTTTTTTGGATTGCTCCCGCCACGCAGCCGGCATACATTTCGGCGTCTTCCTTAAGGGCATCTGGAAGGTTTCCAACCAAAACGATATCGGAAATACTAAAATGCCCGCCCGGTTTCAATACCCTGAAAATCTCGCCGATTACCTTTTGTTTGTTCGGTACCAAGTTTAAAACACAATTGCTCACTATTACGTCCGCAACGTTGTTACTTACTGGCATCGCATCTATATCTCCTTCACGGAATTCCACATTATTAAAGCCCAATTTCTCCGCGTTTGCACGGGCTTTTTCTATCATTATCGGCGTAAAATCGATCCCGATAACTTTGCCTTCGGCCCCCGTTTCGTGTCTTGCCACGAAGCAATCATTACCCGCGCCGGAGCCCAAATCGATAACGGTATCGCCTTTTTTGATTTTTGCGAATTGCGTAGGAAGCCCACAGCCCAACCCTAAATCTGCATCTTCTACATAACCGCCCGTTTCTGAGTAATCGTCCATCATTATATTATAAACCTTGTTTGAAGGCGTTGTTGCACCGCAGCAGGAGGCCGCGTTTTCAGCCTTGCCCTGTTCGGCTATTTTGGCGTATCGGTCTTTTACGATGTCTTTTAATTCTTGTTCGTTTTTCATTTTTTTTGAAGTTTTTGGTTTGTGTTTCAGTTTAAACTTTTTTAGCAACAGCTTTCTTTGGAAATATCCTGATCTAAAAACTGCATCATTACTTTCTTCATTTTGGTCCAATTTTCTGTAGCTATGCAATAGCAAATGCTAGTGCCCTCAATGCTTCCCTTAATTAGGCCGAGGTTTTTTAGTTCCTTTAAATGTTGTGAAATTGTAGGTTGCGCCAAACCGATTTCTTCCACCAAATCGCCACAGATACAAGCGTTTATTTTGAATAAATGCTGAAGAATGGCCACGCGCGCCGGGTGCCCAAAAGCTTTGGCAAAGGTTGCAATTTCATTTTGTTGCTCGGTAAATATTTCAGTTTTTGTGATTCCCATAATTGCTATATAAGTTCATTGCAATATTACGATGAATAATTAAATTATTATTATAATTGAAAGTTTTTTTTGAAAAATAATTACTTAGTTAAAGCTTTAAAAGGTTTTCAATAGTTTCAAAATGATGAAGTTCGGTTCTCAAAGAAATTGACAAATTATCATTTTTTAGTATAACTGAATAGACCTCACCTGACTGAAAAAGAGGGTCGAGCGTTTGGTAAAGCTTTTCAATAAATGTGCTATTGATATGTGAACCATTGAAAACATAATCTTTTAGTCCGTTAAAGGATTTTGAATTATTAAACAGTTTTTTAATAAATCCGAAACTTTCTTTTTTATAGATAGAAAATTCAGAATTGAAAGAACCTGCCATCGGGGTTGACCACTCCGCTAACGTAAGAAGATTTTGTTCTTTAGAAGAAAGAATTAAATTTCCCGTAGAAGTGTATGTGGCTTTTTTATACCTCAATCGCCACGGTTTTGGATGGGATATTCTTCCCTCAACTAAATAAGACCAAGCATTATATGTTCCTTTTACCTCTCCATTTTTATGGGCTATAAATTCTTCAAAGGCTTTACAGAAATCTCTGTTCACTTTATAAAAAGGAGAGGAGAGTTCGCCGGTAGCCGCATTGGATTTTATCTTCAATTTCCTCTATTTTAAAAGTTTCGCAAAACAAACACTGTTCTCCACCCCGGCATATTGGCCATAATTATCAATAAATCTATAGCCACTTTTTTTATATAGCGAAATGGCCTCCGGCTGTTTTATTCCGGTTTCTAAAATACATTTGTCGTTGCCCAATTCCTTTGCCCAGATTTCCAGTTCTCTTAAAATTTCCCCCGCAATTCCTTTTCCGCGTTCTTCAAGTGGAACAAACATTCGCTTTACTTCCATAGTTCCTGTTTCAAACTGCTTGATGGCACCGCAACCCACTGCATGATTGGCTTCATTATAGGCCACAACAGTGTGTTTTATAGCGTCCAATTTATTGAATTGATCGTAAAACGCATGGTCATCGCCATCGCGAATGGCAAGATCTGCGTCCAGCTGTTTTACCAATTCAACAAAATCTGGGTGGTTGGAATCTGTGCGTATAAGCTTCATCTATTTTGGATATTGGCAAAGTGAAGATAAAAAAACGCGCTGAATTTTCATTGTGAAAATCCAACACGTTCATTTTCCAACCAACATTTAGGAACAGTAGGTTGCTATTTAATTATGATTTTTTCTGAAGTAATGCCCGCGTTATTGGTGATTTTCAGAATATATTCCCCCGCGCTCAATTGGCTCACGTCCATCGCAAAAGACAACTCTGAAACCTTGCTTTCTTCCTTTAATTTACGGGAGTTCAAGTCGAAAATTTCCACCTTTGAAGCAAGTCCATTTGAAGGAAAATTGATCATCAAAACATCCTTCGCCGGAATGGGGTAAATTATATAATCGTGCTTTGCGCTAGCTGTCACTCCCAACTGAATGCCATTGCCTTCCACGACCAAATAGGTGTTGTTTTCTTCAATATCGGTAAAAGTTTCCACCGTGCCCGAAGGCCATTCAACCCTAATTTCAGACACATTTGTAGCGTTGCCCAATCCAAAATGGTTGGTGAAACTGTTTTGGCTGCAATAGCCACTGGCGGCTTCAATTTGTCGGATTTGCCATACTTCGTTTCCGTTAATGTTGGCCCGAACCCGCACTTTGGCGCCCACCGAAGAACCGTTGGACGGATCGCCAACACAACGAATCTTTATCCAATTGTTTCCACTGCCAGTATTTTTGAAAAGTGAATTGGCCTGGTTTTCGTTTAAGGTATTCGCCAATATAACGTCCAGCCACCCGTCGTTGTTGTAATCGCCGAAAGCGCAGCCAAACGTATTGCCCTGATGGTTTGCCAGCGCACTGTTAGTGTCCTTGGTAAAAACACCGTTTCCGTCATTTATAAAGAGTGAATTTGTAATTTGGCCCGTAAAATAGGCGTTGCAAACCAACAAATCCAAATCGCTATCGTTATCTACATCGGCAAAGGCGGAACCAAATGAGCTTCCCATTTCCAACGCAATGGCAGAACTTGTCTGTTCTACAAAAGTTCCATTTTCGTTGAGGAAAAGTTGGTTGCTTTGTCCGTCCCAATTTGCCACAAAAAGATCGAAATCGCCGTCGTTGTCCACATCGGCCCACGAGCTGCCAGCGGAATTCTTTCCGTTTTGGGTGATGGCCAGATTGGTGATTTGCGTGAAATTATCAGGTTCATCATTTCTGAAAAGGGAATTGTTGGCATCGTTTTCATTTGCAATAAACAAATCGCTGTCGCCATCGCCGTCGTAATCTATCCAATTTATGGAGCGCGAAGCAAGCGTTTCACTGGTAATTGACAGGCCGGACACCGCTTCAAAAGAACCATTGCCCTGATTTTCAAAATAAAGATTTCGGGTGGAAACCACACTGTTGGTAATATAGGCATCCAAATACTGATCGTTGTTGAGGTCTATCCAATTTGCCATTTCAGAATAGGTCAACGGAATTCCAATGGCGTTATCGGGTTCGTATGTGTAAGTGCCGTTGCCATTGTTTCGGTAGAAATAATTTTTCTTCCCCGTACCATTTCTGCCGTAAGTAACCACCACGGCATCCAAATCGCCATCGTTGTCAACATCGGCAAAGCTGGCACCGTCTGAGCGGTCGTTGTCCGAAACAATATCGTCTGCAATTACGGTGGTAAAACTGCCATCGCCATTGTTTAAATAGAGCATATTGTTTTGCCCCGCGGCTGGTCCGTTGGTGAAAAATATATCATCCCATCCATCGCCGTTCACATCAATAAAATTGGCACTTCGCGAGGCCGAAGGCGTGGTGGTAATATCTTCAAAAGTGGTTTCCTCAAAGGATTGTGCCCTTGTTTTTTCGGCGAAAAATAAAGAGAAGCAAAGGCTGAAAAGTAGTAATGGTTTCGTCATAATAGATTCGAATTATAGCTTAAATTTTGGTTGTGAAAGCTGTATGAGGAAGTGAAATTAATTCGAAACGGTTTGGAGATATTCGATTATGCGGTGAATGACCAATTATTGTTTTGAAAGGCCAGTAAACTGTTTTAAATGATCAATTTCCCTCCACATCGCATCGTGGCAGTGGAGGGCGCGGGGAAGACAGGGCTTCCCTAAAATAATTTAAATAATGATTTTATTAAGCTTTCGGAGCAGGGCCGAACTTTCCTTTTACTGAGTTAAAACGAAGGATTCCATATCCAAGAATGGCAGAAATAAACGAGCCGATCAAGATTCCTATTTTAGCGGAATCTATATATTCCGGGCTATTGTTAAAGGCAAGACCGGCAATAAAGATGGCCATAGTAAATCCAATTCCCGCCAAAAATGAAACCCCGATTATCTGTCTGTTTGTAATATCTGAAGGCACTTCTATTAGCTTTAACTTCCGCGCCGCAAAGATAACGGTTGAAATCCCGATGCTTTTCCCCAAAATCAAACAGATCATGATGTTCACGACCAAGGCCGTTTCCAGCCCACCTTCACCGTTGATGGCCACTCCGGCATTGGCAAGTGCGAAAATAGGGATCACCAAATATGCCACCCAGTTGTGCAGTTTGTGTTCCAAATGCTGCAACGGCGATCGGTACTTATCAGACCAATCCTCCAAATCGTCAATCAGTTCGAGCTGTTCGCCAGAAAGAACGGGTTTTTGCAGAATGGTGCTTTCCTTTATGTTTTTTACAATGCTGTCCAATTGGTCGGTAAATTCATCGGTGCTAATTTTCTGACGAACGGGAACGGCAAATGCCATTAGGATTCCCGCCAGGGTAGGATGGAGGCCCGCTTTTAAAAAAAATAACCACACGATAAATCCGGCAATAATGGTTACAAATTCGGAGTATAAACCTCTATAGCTTAAAATGTAAATGAGGGCCAGAAGCCCCAAGGCGCCGCCCAACATGACCAAATTTAGCTCTCCACTGTAAAAAATGGCAATTACCAGCACCGCCCCCAAATCGTCCACAATCGCAAAGGCGGTGAGGAAGATTTTTAAACTGGTGGGAACTCTGTTTCCAAGTACTTTCAATACAGCCAGGGCAAAGGCAATATCAGTAGCCATGGGTATTCCCCAACCTTTTAGGGTGTCCGGATTTTGGTTGAGGACTAAGTATAGAATTACAGGCAGGGCAATGCCGCCCAAAGCTCCAAATAGTGGAAACATTACCTTTTTGGTGGAATTTAACTCTCCGATTAAAAATTCGCGTTTTATTTCCAGCCCGATTAAGAAAAAGAAAATAGACATCAATCCGTCATTTACCCAAAGTATCAAAGGTTTTACCAGTTCAAAGCTGTCCGTAACAATGCCGATTTCATATTGCCAAAAAGATTGATAACTCTCCGAAAAGGCCGAATTTGCCCAGACCAGTGCAATGATAGTGGTTGCCAAAAGCAATATACCGGTAGAGCTCTGAAGGTTGACGAATTTCTGAAAAGGTGAGAGTATTTTTTCTTTTATCATAAGTTTTCTGCGAGTTGGCAATATACAAAAGCCGTATAAATATTTTTTGTTGTTTGTTTTTTAAAATTTCATTTAAAAAAAACGGAGACAGCAAATCTACAGAAAACTATATGACGAATTGCAGGGTACCGAATACTGAATACTGCAACTGAATACTGCCAACTTTTTTTTACCTTTGCAACTCTCAAAAAGAAAGCAAGAATATGTTCGATAATTTAAGCGATAAACTGGACAAAGCGCTGCACGTACTGAAAGGTCACGGCAGCATTACCGAAGTAAACGTAGCCGAAACCTTAAAGGAAGTGCGCCGTGCCCTTTTGGATGCCGACGTCAACTTTAAAACCGCCAAGGAATTCACCAATACCGTAAAGGAAAAGGCCCTGGGCCAAAACGTACTTACCACCTTGCAGCCCGGTCAATTGATGGTGAAATTGGTAAAGGACGAACTTGCCGAACTGATGGGTGGCGAAACCGCTGGCATTAATTTAAGTGGCTCGCCTACGGTAATTTTAATGTCTGGATTGCAGGGTAGTGGTAAAACTACTTTCTCTGGAAAACTTGCCAATTATCTTAAAACCAAAAAAACAAAAAAACCGCTTTTGGTGGCCTGTGATATATACCGTCCTGCGGCAATTAACCAATTGCACGTTGTGGGAGACCAAATAGGCGTTGCCGTTTACAGCGAACCCGAAAATAAAAATCCGGTCCAGATTGCACAGAACGCAATTGCCCACGCCAAGCAAAATGGCTTTAATGTCGTAATTGTGGATACTGCCGGTCGTCTTGCGATAGACGAGGCGATGATGACGGAAATTGCGAACGTTCACAAGGCAATCAATCCGCAGGAAACACTTTTTGTAGTTGACGCAATGACGGGGCAGGATGCCGTGAATACGGCAAAAACTTTCAACGAAAGGTTGAATTTTGACGGGGTTGTGCTCACAAAACTCGATGGTGATACCCGTGGTGGTGCGGCCATTTCCATTAAGAGTGTTGTAGATAAACCTATCAAGTTTATCGGTACCGGTGAAAAGATGGACGCCATTGATGTGTTTCACCCCGCGCGTATGGCCGACCGTATTTTAGGGATGGGCGACGTTGTTTCGCTTGTGGAACGTGCGCAGGAGCAGTTTGACGAAGAGGAAGCCAGAAAACTTCAAAAGAAAATTGCGAAGAACCAATTCGGTTTTGACGATTTCCTAAACCAAATTCAGCAGGTTAAGAAAATGGGAAGCATGAAGGATTTGGTGGGAATGATTCCCGGAGCGGGAAAAGCCTTGAAAGATGTTGATATTGATGACGATGCTTTTAAGGGAATTGAAGCCATTATCCACTCAATGACTCCAAAGGAAAGAACCGAGCCGGCGATTATAAACGGAAGCCGAAAAAAACGAATCGCTAAAGGAAGCGGCACCAGCGTTCAGCAGGTAAACCAGTTGCTAAAACAGTTCGACCAAATGAGCAAGATGATGAAGATGATGCAAGGCGGCGGCGGACGGAAGATGATGCAGGCAATGGGGAGGATGCGTTAATTGAAGTTGCAGTATTCAGTTGCAGTGGGCAGTTTGGAGTGTAAATTTATTCATATATGAGTTTTAAAACTTTATTGGCCTACGAGAAAGGATTCGCCTTAGCAATGGATATTTTGGAATTATCGAAAACTTTTCCAAAAGAAGAAACCTATTCTTTGACAGATCAGATTAGAAGAAGTTCACGATCCGTCTGTGCAAACATTGCCGAAGCTTACCGAAAAAGAAAATATGAAAAACATTTCATCAGTAAATTGACCGATAGTGATGCCGAGAATTCCGAAACACAGGTTTGGTTGCAATTTGCAAAAGCTTCTGGTTACATTTCAGAAGAAATTGAAACCGACTTAAACAATAGAAGTGAAGAAATAGGTAAGCTTATAAATTACATGATCGATAATCCCAGCAAATTTGGAGTTTGAAATACTGCCAACTGCAACTGCTACTGAAAACTTTTGAAAAAAATGACAATACTAGACGGAAAAAAAATAAGCAACGACATAAAAAATGAAATAGCCGCTGAAGTTGAAAAAATGAAGGCCAAGGGTGAAAAAGTGCCTCACCTCGCCGCAATTATTGTTGGCGACGATGGTGCGAGCCTCACCTACGTTGGGAGTAAGGTTAAGGCTTGCGAACGGGTTGGTTTTGAATCTACTTTGGTGAAAATGCCGCACACCACAAGCGAGCTGGAATTACTTAAAAAGATTAAGGAATTAAACGAGGATGACAATATAGACGGTTTTATCGTGCAACTGCCATTGCCTCCACAAATTGATACCCAAAAAGTGTTGCTTACCGTAGATCCTTCAAAAGATGTGGATGGATTTCACCCTGAAAACTTCGGAAAAATGGCTTTGGATATGAGTACATTTATTCCTGCCACTCCTTTTGGAATTCTTGAGTTATTGCAGCGTTATGATGTTGATACCAAAGGAAAACACACCGTAGTTATTGGAAGAAGCCACATAGTTGGCCGTCCAATGAGTATTTTAATGAGCCGCAAAGGGTGGCCAGGAAACAGTACCGTTACACTTACGCACAGCAACACGAAAAACATCGCACAGATTACCACCCAAGCAGATATTATTATTTCAGCATTGGGAGTTCCCAATTTCTTGAAGGCCGAAATGGTTAAGGATGATGCAGTGATTATCGATGTGGGTATAACAAGGGTAGAAGACACTGACCACCCCAAAGGCTATGTGATTACAGGTGATGTTGATTTTGAGAATGTAAGTAAAAAAGCTTCGTTCATAACACCTGTACCAGGTGGTGTTGGACCAATGACTATTGCTATGCTTCTTAAAAACACACTTTTGGCAAGAGAACAGCGAAAGGGTTAAACTTTTTCGCCTTCCGCCAAACGCCAATCCAAATATTTGTGAAGATCAGTTTCGATCCAACCCATGCCAATTGACAGTACAGCCAAATCATCTATGTAACCAACTCCCGGAATAAAATCTGGCACCAAATCAAAAGGGTTGAAAACGTATAAAAGCGCTACCACTATGGAGGCAATTGTAAACCACGGCACGTTTGGATAAGTACCTTTTTTAACGTCTTTCAGCATTGCGAACATAATTTTTCCGAGCTCGGCATATTTTCGTAAAGGACTGGCATTGCTCAGTTTTTTGGAAATGGCCTCCTCATTTTCCATTACTAATTCAACATCTTCGTCTCTTATTTTAGTGACTTTTTCCTCAATGTATTCTTCGTTAATTTTAGAATCCATCATAGCAATGTTAGAAGGTTTTTTATCTTTCTTTTTTCTGAAAAGCATAGTTTATTCGTTTTTGTAACTTAAAAATAAACAATCGAATGATGAATACTTTTAAAATTTTGTTATAAAAATTTGTTGAGCAAATAAATAAGTATCAGAATAAAAAGAAGTATTAGAAACCAGTAAGGATTAATGGTTTTGGGGTTTTTTCCGAAGAGAATTTTAGTAAGCGTAAACATAAAGCTTCGGTGCTTGGCTATGTAATTATATATGTGGTCGCTGAGGTAATTGAACCATCGATTTTCTGAATACCATCGATGCCATTTTACATTGGGCTTTTTGAAGTATAGAAAACTTCGATAGGCGGAATCTGGGCCGCTATAAACGAGACCATTGGTTTCAATAAGCCGCGATGCTTTTTTGAATTCTTTTAAAGGAATATCAGGGTATTTATCCGAAACCTCTTGAAATGTTTTATAATGAATACGATTTTCGGTTTTAGATTTCCACCGAGTTATCCAGTAGTTGCAAAAACCACATTCGCCGTCCCAAACCATAGTAGGTTTTTCACTGGGAGGGAAATCCGTTTTTAGGATTTTAGCAAACATTTATTTTGGGGTTTACAAACGTTCCTCTTGAGTGACTGAATCTTCTTTTCCATATTCTTTCCTATAAATACGGACTATCACCATAAAGAGACTGATGAGTAAGGGGCCAAATATTAAACCAATAAACCCGAATAACGGAACGCCCACGATAACCCCTATCAAAGTAACCAATGGATGCACATTGTCCAGTTTTTTAAGTACATAGAGGCGAATAATATTATCTGTTGAACCCACAACTACAAAGCCATAAATAAGTATTCCCCAGGCCTGAAAACTGTGTCCTGTAGAAAGTGTGAGTACGAACACGGGAAGAATACCCACAAGGGTTCCAACAAAAGGGATCATACTCCCGATGGTGACAATTACGAACCAAAAGAATGGGTCTTCAATTCCAAAGATTAAAAAACCAATCAGCGCAACAATTCCTTGGGCAACTGCCACTAATGGAATACCTAGTGCATTTGACCGAACCATGGCTTGAACTTCGATGCCGATCTCCTTTAAATTTCCTCGATGCATTGGGATATATTCTTTTAGTGATTCCCTTAAATCGGTTCGGTTTGTAAACATGTAATAAAGCATAAAGTACATTAGCCCAATCGCAATAAATGCATTGAAAGTGCCCCCGGCTAAATTCTGAAGGTTGTCTGAAAGCCAGCCAGTAATAGCTGAAGGGTCTATTTGTGATGTAAGATCGTAGCCAACTGTATCTTCAATTTTTGCAAGTTGTTCTTTAAGGGCTTTTATAACTGCTGCAGAATTCTGGACGGCATCCCCAATTTTGTTGGTAAGCATTAAAATAATTCCAGCAATGGGGATAAGAATTCCAACGAAGGAAAGGAACATCAAAAATGCAGCGGCAAGCGAAGGGTTCCATTTTTTTTGGTTCACCAATTTCGCCATCCATTTACGCATTAAAACATAAATAGTCACAGCCCCCAAAACCCCAGTTAAATAGGGGAGAAGCTCCCGAAAAATGAGACTGCCCATCAATAAAATGAGCAAGATGACGAATATTTGTCGGATTATTTGTGCAGGAATGTGTTTGGTCATTTGGCGAATAGTTGTGTCATATCAGCAAAGGCTTTAAACTCTAGCGCGTTTCCGGCAGGATCTTTAAAAAACATTGTTGCTTGTTCTCCTACTTGTCCTTTAAAACGGATGTATGGTTCAATGATGAAGGTAAGGTTTTTTTGGATTAGTTTCTCAGAAAATTCCTTAAAGGTCTGCATATCCAGTACAAGTCCAAAGTGTGGAATTGGTACATTCTTGCCATCTACTGGGTTGCTGCTTTCTTTTTCTTCAGAATTGATTTCTTTTAAATGAATAACAAGCTGGTGCCCGAAAAAGTCAAAATCTACCCAATGGTCGCTGCTGCGTCCTTCGGTAAATTCTAGTATGTCTCTGTAGAATTTTCTAGAAGCTTCTAGATTGTCCACAGGAATTGCAAGGTGGAAGGGTGGCATGGTATTGGCCATTAATTATTTCTTAAGGCATGAATGAGTTCCTTCTTATTCATTTTTGAACGGCCTTCAATTCCCACATTCTTTGCTTGTGCATAAAGTTCTTTTTTGGTCCATTCCTCATAAGGTTTTGCATTTCCGCCCTTTTTTCCGGAATCAGGCGTATTTGCAATTCGGGCAGATTTTTCTTTGCTATAACCCTTATCTCGCAAAGCTTGGTACTGTTCTTCGTTTTTGATTCTTGGATTTGGCATAACAATTTGCTTTAAAGCAAAAACCCTTTGAAACACAAAGGGTTTTTATAATTAGTATCTAACTTTGGTCAGTATCTTTTCTGTTTTTTAGCAATCCTATGCCAGCAAAAAAGAATACTATTCCCAATATTCCTATGGCCCAAGGACTCATTCCAACTTCCATGCTTCCGAATACTCCAAGTATTCCTATTACCAGTCCTATTCCGCCGGCAATGGTTAAAATAAAACCTAAAATCTTAATCATAATTAATTGAATTTGATGGTTAATTTGATTAAAATTAAAAGAATTCATTCATTCAAAGATGAACCTTAACAAAACCTTTGCAGGAAATTTTTTTATTCTGAAACTGGTTCCCAACCAATCATAAAGTATTTAATGGGAGCATCATCGGGAATTTGGCTGGCTTCAACTTTAAGGTCCATATTATAGCGAAGCTCTTCAGAAAGGCTTTTCTTGTCAATGGTTAAATAAACATCGGTTTCTTTTAGAAATATTACAACAGCATTAATAGTGGTTTCAATATTGTCAATAGTGTAATTTGCTTTTACGTCTTTAAAAGTACTTGCGGTAGTTAACCCTTTTTCGGTTTTATAGCGGGCGTCAAAAACTTGAATATTTGTTATGGTTGAGCTAGGATCGTTTTCACTATCGGGCGAAAGCAACAGGAGTTTTTTACCACCTTTTTCATAAATCTCAACTTCTCCTTGTGTTTCCAAAGCGTTTGGCGATGAATTTATTTTTACAATGGAATCTTCCGCAAAAATGGAGTCAATCTGTTTGATTTTTATTTCCTTATTTAAGTTCCCGATGGAACCATTCTTAATCAAAAAAGGATCGCTGTCTTTTCCACATTGAACAAAGGCGAGTGAAACTATTCCAATTATTAAAAGTGTCTTTTTCATTTATGTTTTTTAGTTGTTTGAATTTATAAGTTTTTACTGAATTACTTCATCAATTTTCCCAAAATACCCAAAACACTGCGTATTACAGTTGGGCTGGAAAGTGTTTTTATCCAAGGGTTTGAACTGCTTCTTCGACGGGAGGAACTTCTGCTCGAGGTGCTATTTCTTGCAGCTTCTTTTTCTTTTTCCGCTTTTTCCTTTGCTTCTTCCTTGTTGGCTATTTCAATTTTTTCGGTCAACATTTCATAAGCACTTTCGCGGTCTATAACTTCGTTGTATTTCGGGATTAACTTTGAAGTTTTCAATAAATCCTTCAGTTCATCATCCGTCAAAACATCCATGCGGCTCATGGGTGCTCGCAGCATCGTGCGTGCCAATGGCGTTGGAATTCCTTTTTCGTTCAGGGCACTTACCAATGCTTCGCCAATTCCCAAAGCTGTCAAGACCTCATCAGTTTTATAATAGTCTGAAAGTGGATAGTTCTCGGCAGTTAATTTGATTGCTTTTCTGTCTTTTGCTGTAAAGGCACGAAGCGCATGCTGTATTTTTAAACCCAGTTGGCTCAAAACCGCATCGGGCACATCGGTTGGGTTTTGGGTTACAAAGTAAAGCCCCACCCCTTTGGAACGTATCAATTTTACAATACTTTCAATTTGATTGAGCAATGCGCTACTGGCTTCATTGAAAATTAAATGTGCTTCGTCTATAAATATCACCAGCTCTGGCCTGCCGCTATCGCCCTGCTCGGGGAAAGTTGCATAAATTTCGGCCAAAAGGCTTAACATAAAAGTTGAAAAAAGCTTGGGCCTGTCTTGAATGTCCGTTAAACGAATAATGTTGATGTAGCCTCTTCCGTTTTCATCAATACGAAGCAGATCGTCAGTATTAAAAGATTTTTCCCCAAAAAACAAATCGGCACCTTGTTGTTCTAATTCTACTACCTTCCGAAGAATTGCGCCTGTGGAAGATGAAGAAATACGACCGTACTCCTCGGCAAATTCATCTTTGCCTTCATCGGTAGTGTATTGCAATATTTTTTTGAAATCCTTTAAATCCAACAAAGGCATTTTGTTATCGTCGCAATATTTAAAAATTACGGAAACAATGCCTGCTTGCACATCACTCAAATCGAGAATTCGCGAAAGCAATACAGGGCCAAACTCGCTCACGGTAGCACGAAGGCGAACGCCTTCCTGATCTGAGAGGGTAAGTATTTCTGCGGGAAATTTTTTTGCTTCATACGGAAAACCGATGGCCGAGTGGCGTTCCTCGATTTTGGCATTATTTGTACCGGGTTCGGCAATTCCACTAAGGTCACCTTTAATATCCATCAAAAGTACTGGAATACCTTTTTCCGAAAGGTTTTCAGCTATAATTTGGAGTGTTTTGGTTTTTCCGGTACCGGTGGCGCCCGCAATCAATCCGTGACGGTTCAAGGTTTTTAATGGAACTTTTACGTACGCGTCCTTCACGGTTTCGCCATCGAGCATCGCCGCACCAAGATTTATAAACTCTCCCTTGGTTGTGTAACCATTATTGATATAATCAAAAAAAGCCTGTTTGTCTGCCATGACACTAAATTTTGCTCAAAAGTAATAAATTATAGCCCACCAAGATTTTTAAAGCAGCAAATTCCCGTAAGGTTGAACATTTTTATTTGGAATTTGCTTCCGAAATACTATAGTTTTCAACTTCAATTCGAGTAATTTTGCACCGATGAAAAAAGAAGTACAGCAGTTAGTGGATAAAGGAGTAATGCTTCCCTTGATGGAAGAGTTTTACACCATTCAAGGCGAAGGATTTCATAAAGGAACCGCCGCATATTTTATTCGTGTGGGCGGTTGCGATGTGGGCTGCCATTGGTGCGATGTAAAGGAAAGTTGGAATGCGGAACTGCACCCGCCAACCGCCATTGAAGCAATTGTTGAAAATGCCGCAAAATATTCAAAAACCATTGTAATTACTGGAGGCGAGCCCCTTACTTGGGATATGGAACCCTTGACCGAAATGTTGAAAGAAAAGGGAATGCAGACACATATTGAAACTTCCGGTGCTTATAAACTTACCGGAATTTGGGATTGGATTTGCCTTTCGCCAAAAAAAATGAAACTTCCCACTGAAGAAGTTTATAAAGCTGCAAATGAATTGAAAGTAATTGTTTTCAATAATGATGATTTCCGTTTTGCGGAAGAACAAGCTGCCAAAGTAGGCCCAGATTGTATTCTTTATTTGCAGCCAGAATGGAGCAAGCGTGAAAAGATGAGTCCGCTAATTGTGGATTATGTAATGCAAAACCCAAAATGGAAGGTTTCGCTACAAACCCATAAATACTTGAATATCCCGTAAAAAAATCCAAATTCCAAAAGTGAACCATTGGAATTTGGTGCTTGATATTTGTTTTTTGAAATCCCTTTAAAAAATTAGTCAGACTTTTTTAAAGGGAATTTCAACATATTCGTTGTCCCAGCCTATCATAAGCGTAGTTCCATTGCTGTCCGGTCTAAAAATCATTGAGAGTGATTCTATAGGTGCCGCAGCGTCTTTGACAGGGACAACCATTCTAGCAACATCTTTTTCTTTTTTATAGCTGTAAGCGCCCCAAACATTGGTATCACTATTTATAATGACAGTCCAATTATCTTCATCTGGGATTGTGTACAAAGTATAGGTTCCTGGGTTTAAAATAGTCTTTCCGAATTTTAAGGGGGTGTAAATTGTAAGTTCGGTGGCTTCATTGGCACCAGTTCGCCACACTTCCCCGTAAGGAACCAAATCGCCAAAAATATCGCGTCCCTTTTTTTGGGGTCGGCTATAGATAACTCGTGCCAAGGGCGGACTGTTCTTGTCCGGTCTGGCCATTACCAAATCCATAGGTGAAGCATCCATCTGCGGAAAGCTTTGCGCCTGGCCGGTCTGGAAGTTAAACGATACGATTAGAAGGCAAGCAAATAAAAATATTTTATTCATATGAAATATTTTAGACTTTATAAAATGTTCAAAATTAGACGTAATTTTTAATAAAAAGTTTCATCAAAATTCAATAAAACACAATCATAAAACGCTAATTTCGCCAAATTTAGTGCGCAACTATTGCGCTAAATTCCAGATCGTCTTCGCGCAGGCCTAAATGAGGGCTTTTTTCACAGTAATTTGTTAATAACTTACCGCTTATAAAATGCGCAAACCCTTAATTTTATTGGGGATTTGGTTATATTTGTTCGTTACGAAAAAAACTGAAAATCATTCAAATTATTATATGAGCGAAGAACAGAAAAAAGGCAGCTATGGCGCCGACCAAATTCAAGCGTTAGAGGGAATGGAGCATGTGCGCATGCGTCCATCAATGTATATTGGTGATGTGGGAGTGCGTGGCTTGCACCACTTGGTTTATGAAGTGGTAGACAACTCTATTGACGAGGCCATGGGCGGCTATTGCGACACGATTGAAATTTGGATCAACGAGGATAATTCTATAACTGTAAAAGACAACGGCCGTGGAATTCCAGTAGATCTGCATAAAAAGGAGGGCGTCTCTGCGCTTCAGGTGGTAATGACCAAAATTGGAGCCGGGGGTAAATTCGATAAAGATTCCTATAAGGTTTCCGGAGGTCTGCACGGTGTAGGTGTTTCCGTGGTGAACGCACTTTCTGAGCACTTGACAGCCACAGTCCATCGCGATGGCAAAATATGGCAACAGGAATATGAGCGCGGTAAAGCGCTATATCCGGTAAAATCTATTGGGGAGACCGATTATCGCGGTACCATCGTTACCTTTAAGCCAGATCCGCAGATATTCCAGCAGTCGTTGGAATACAGCTATGATACGCTTGCCAGCAGAATGCGCGAACTTTCTTTTTTGAATAAGGGAATCACGATTTACTTTACCGATAAAAGACAAAAGGACGAAAATGGCGAATTTGCCACTGAAAAATTCCACAGTCAGGAAGGCTTGAAGGAATTTATCCGTTTTCTGGATGGAAACCGCGAGCCTATAATTGCCGAAGTAATTTCCATGGAAGGCGAAAAGAACGACATTCCTGTGGAAGTGGCTATGGTTTATAATACTTCCTTTAATGAAAATTTACATTCATACGTAAACAACATCAACACTCACGAGGGGGGAACACACCTTTCGGGATTCCGCGCAGGATTGACGCGTACTTTGAAAAAATACGCAGATGCTTCCGGAATGCTCGATAAACTGAAATTTGAAATTGCCGGCGATGATTTCCGTGAGGGGTTGACGGCCATTATTTCGGTGAAAGTGCAGGAACCTCAATTTGAGGGCCAGACCAAGACAAAACTGGGTAACCGTGAAGTTACGGCAGCAGTAAGCCAAGCGGTTTCTGAAATGCTTGAAAATTATTTGGAAGAGCATCCCAACGATGCAAAAACCATCGTCCAAAAAGTAATATTGGCGGCACAGGCCCGTCACGCGGCACGAAAAGCCCGCGAAATGGTACAGCGCAAAACCGTGATGAGCGGCGGCGGCCTGCCCGGGAAACTTTCAGATTGCTCTGAGCAGGACCCCGAAAAATGTGAAGTATTCCTCGTGGAGGGAGATTCTGCGGGTGGTACTGCAAAACAGGGCCGCGACCGTAATTTTCAGGCTATCCTTCCGCTGCGCGGGAAAATTCTGAACGTAGAAAAAGCAATGCATCACAAGGTTTTTGAAAACGAGGAAATCCGAAATATTTATACCGCGCTGGGTGTAACCATTGGTACTGAAGAGGATAGCAAAGCCCTGAACCTCGAGAAACTGCGCTATCAAAAAGTAGTGATTATGTGTGATGCCGATGTGGATGGTAGCCACATTGCAACCTTGATTTTGACTTTCTTCTTCCGTTATATGCGCGAACTGGTGGAAGCTGGCTGCGTTTACATCGCCACTCCGCCGTTATATTTGCTCAAGAAAGGCGCAAAGAAGGCGTATGCTTGGAGCGATAAAGAGCGCGACAGATTGAACGAGGAGTTTGGAGGTAGTGCTTCCATCCAACGATACAAAGGTCTTGGAGAGATGAATGCGGAGCAGCTTTGGGATACAACAATGAATCCTGAGTTCCGCACCCTGCGTCAGGTAACCATCGATAATGGTACCGAAGCCGACAGAATATTCTCTATGCTGATGGGAGACGAGGTTCCACCACGCCGTGATTTTATTGAGAAGAATGCGGTTTATGCGAATATTGATGCGTAAATTTTTCGAAATATTTAAACCAAAAGACTCTCTTTGCGGGAGTCTTTTTTGTTTTAAATTTGATTGAAATGAAAAATATGAAATGTAATTCATCCTTCAAATTGGGTCACTTCATTTTGGTGATGGTACTTGTGGTTGCCTGCAATTCAAAAGTTGAAAAAGAAATCGTTTTAAAGCCGCAATCCTATACAGTATTTGAAACCGATTCCATAGTTGAAAATGTGATGTATTCGTTGAGGAGACTGGGAATCAATTCACAAAAACGAAGAAATGCGTTGGATAGCGTTATAAAAAAATATCCGACTATTGCCAATTTCTACCAACAACGTGCAATGCCGTTATATAAAGAAGACAAGGATGAATTGGGCAAACCTTTTTTAGAAAAGGCAGCCGAGCTGAATCCTCAAAAGTACTTGGATTATAAAGGCTTTATGGAGTGTATCTTTTCCAAAAATTACACAGCGTCCATTGCCGATTTTAAGAAATATCTGGAAATGTTCGGCGAAGGCTATGTAATGGACCATACCTATTATTTTTATATTGGGATAAGCTATTTGCAGTTGAACGAATTTGAAAAGGCGAAAATTTATTTGGAAAAAAGCATTGATCAAATTGAAAAAAATAGCGGAAGAGATTGGGTGCATCATTTAGATTTGATGTATTTGGGAATTGCTTATTTGGAATTGAATGATTGCGAAAGCGCCATCAAAGTCTTTGATGAAGCCCTAGCAAAATATCCAAGTTTTGGAGACGTGAAATATTACAAAGCAGGCGGTCTTTACAAATTGGGGAAGGCCGATGAGGCATTAAAAGTATTTATTGAGGCAAAAGAAGATATTCTAAAAGGAAACACGATCAATGAAGATAATGTAATTTATGAGCGGTATCCATATCAAGTGCGTAAAGAATGGTTCGGAGGATCTTAACTTTATGAATGGTTATTTAGGTTTTAACCCTTTATTACCATTATTTTAAGCAGATATTGGTATTTTTGCGGAACATTTCAGAAAGGTTCTGAAAGATTGAAAATTCACTCCGATTTTCTTCGGAAGAACAATAAATCACAAACCATAAACCATAAACATATAATATGAAAGTAACAGTTGTAGGGGCAGGTGCCGTGGGCGCAAGTTGCGCAGAGTACATTGCCATCAAGAATTTTGCAAGCGAAGTAGTTTTGTTGGACATCAAGGAAGGATTTGCCGAAGGAAAGGCGATGGACTTGATGCAGACCGCTTCCCTAAACGGTTTCGATACCAAAATCACAGGAGTAACCAACGATTATTCAAAA
>Ga0209344_10002462_pt1 | contig 20559 bp, 18 predicted proteins | sample Cruoilmetagenom6_FD_187293 | JGI IMG/M metagenome (GOLD analysis project Ga0209344, IMG submission 187293) | Oil polluted marine microbial communities from Coal Oil Point, Santa Barbara, California, USA - Santa Barbara Oil Seep Sample 6 (SPAdes)... | ecosystem: Environmental > Aquatic > Marine... | reverse complement strand
TACTCACCCGTCCGCCGCTCGTCAGCATCTAGCAAGCTAGATCTGTTACCGCTCGACTTGCATGTGTTAGGCCTGCCGCCAGCGTTCAATCTGAGCCATGATCAAACTCTTCAGTTTAAGATCTATGCGGTTCTTACCTGCCACTTGAAAGCGACAGAAGCGAACCAAACTTGGCTCAAGGTTCAAACGAATTCATTCAAAACAGATTCCAAAGGACGAATCCTTTAAAACCTTATTGCTTGAGTCGCTTGCCTTGATATTTGGTGATTTGCCACCAACATCAGCAAGCGCCCACATGAATTACCTGATCAAATTGTTAAAGAGCTAGTCGATGAGGCCGTGCCCCGTTGACGTGTGCGTATACTACCCGATTTACCGACAGGGTCAACAGTGATTTCAACATTTATTATTAAAAGTCGTTAAAGATTAGGGCTTACCTGAAACCCGCCGCAAAGCAGCGCAAGTATTGATCTAGGACAAAACGACTACCGCCCTCTCCCCTACGCTTATAGATAGAGGATGTTGAGGTTCATCCTTTCAAAACCGAAACGTCGATTATAAAAGCAAGGGAGAATAACCATGACCATAAAAGCCACTTTACTACCGGCACTGGCTGCTAGCAGCTTTCTCGTTGCAAGCGTAGCTCTGGCTGACGATGGCTTGGAAAATTACCGCCAACGCTTCGAGGCACTGCCTTACCTTCCGCCAATCCCCGCGAACAACTCATTAACAGCGGAGAAGGTCGAACTGGGCAATATGCTTTTCTTCGAGCCACGCATCTCTTCGAGTGGTGTTATTAGCTGCGCCACCTGCCACAACCCCGCGCTTGGTTGGGCTGACCGAATTCCTCGCGCTGTCGGCCACGATGGGCAGGTCGGAGAACGAAATACCCCCACCGTGCTGAACAGTGGCTTTTTAGGATCACAATTTTGGGATGGCCGAGAGCCTGATTTAGAAGGCCAAGCACTAGGTCCTATCGAAGCACCTGTGGAAATGGCGATGGATCTGGAAATGGCCCTGGAGCGGCTGGTGGGATTCGAGCTCTATCAGGAAAAATTCAGCGCCGCCTATCCTGACCAAGAAGAACCTATCACCGATGATAATTTGGCTCATGCGCTGGCAGCTTTCCAACGTACGCTCAATACACCCAATTCCCCTTTTGATCGTTACCTACATGGCGATTTGGAGGCGATTAACCAGCAAGCCAAAGACGGCATGGTGGCCTTTGTAGATAACGGTTGTATTGCATGCCACCGCGGCCCTGCTTTAACCGATAGCCAATTTCATGCGATTCAGGTACCAGGCTCAACCGATTTGGGTCGTTATGTCGTGACTGAAGAGGAGAGCGACAAGTACCGTTTCAGAACGCCCACACTGCGTAATGTGGCGGTGACCTACCCGTATATGAATAACGGTGCGACTGAAACACTGGAAGAGGCGGTTGCGATAATGGGCCAAGAGATGCTTGGCCGGGAGTTTGATGATGACACCATTAGTGATATTACCGCGTTCCTTCATACACTAACCGGTGAAATGCCTGATTTTGACGTACCGGCGCTACCCTGAGCTACTGTTCCAAACCGACACGCAAACTATCGCCCTAGCAAAAGCAGCCGCCTGGTCATTGCGACCAGGCGGTGAAACGTTACACTGCCACTAAGCGCGCCAGCAGATCTTCACGGCGCTGCGGGGTCACAAAAGCTTCTTCAATAGCGTTACGGGTTAGCTGACGAAATACCGCTTCGTCCCAACCAAACGCATCGGCGCAAGCAATGTGATTGGTCAACATACCGCCACCAAAATAGGCGGGGTCATCCGAGCTAATGGTTACTTTGAGCCCTTCAGCTAAAAGCTTGGGCAGGGGATGATCACGCAGATCCTCGACTACCTTTAAGCTCACGTTTGAAAGCGGGCAAACCGTTAGAACAATCTGTTCACTGCGCAAACGCTCAACTACTTCATCACTTTCCAAACAGCGCACCCCATGATCAATGCGCTGAACATCCAGTACATCCAAGGCTTCTTTAATATACTCTGCAGGCCCTTCCTCCCCCGCATGCGCCACGCGCACAAGTCCAAGCTGCTTGGCACGCTTAAACACCTCCGCAAATTTTACCGGTGGATTATTCTGTTCAGCACTATCCAGACCGATAGCATCCAGCATTTTCCAATAGGGAGCGGCTTGTTCGAGTACATGCAACGCCTCATCTGCGGGACGGTCGCGTAGAAAAGCCATAATCATGCCGATAGAGAGATCGAGGTTCTCCTCTGCCTCTTGCTTAGCTTTTAATAGTCCAGCCATGACCACTTCAAGCGGCACGCCACGCTGTAGATGCGCCTGGGGATCAAAGTGCATGTCGATATGCACAACGCCCTCTCTTCGCGCGCGCTTGAAATAATCCATCGCCAGGTCATAAAAGTCTTCCTCGTTACGCAGCACGCTCATGCCCTGAAAATAGAGATTCAGGAATCCCTGCAGATCGTTGAAGTGATAAGCATCTTTGGCTTCCTGAGCTGTCGTATAGGGCAGCTCAATTCCATTGCGCTGCGCTAGTGCAAACATTAACTCTGGTTCCAGCGAGCCTTCGATATGCAAATGGAGCTCTACTTTAGGAAGATTGCGTAAAAAATCGTGCATGGAGGGCTCCTAGCTGTCTTATCAATGAATCCATATCGCTCATTATCGATTATTTAAGCGGGCATTGGCTAAGTTTACCGGCATCTAGATGCCAGTGGTACTCGACCCCAGGCAATGGGTTCAGCGAACTAACTTGATGGACAAAGAGTATAACCGTTCGATTCATTAGCCATTGATCCAGGGAAACCGCGAGGAGTTTTGCCGTCGCCGTATCAACACCTGCAAATGGCTCGTCAAGGATCACCACTTGAGGGCTACGAAGCATTAGCCGTGCTAATGCCAGGCGCCGACCTTGGCCGCCCGATAGCTGCTGGCCTTTTTCGCCCACCGCTGTGGCTAAGCCTTGCGGCAGTTGCTCAACCCAACTATCCAATGCAACGGCCCTCAATATCTCCCAAAGCTTGTCATCGCTTGCGGTGGGGTTGGCAATACGCAGGTTCTCAGCAATAGAGGCATCAAATAAATCCACCTGCTGAGTAAGCATGGCAAAATGGCTAGCACGGATTTCAGCCGAGAGCTGCCACGCTAGCACGCCGCCTACCATTGCCTCGCCCTGAGTCGCTGTTAAGCGCCCCATCAACACACTGGCTAAAGACGATTTCCCCGCACCAGAGTTGCCGGTAATCACTGCTCGCTTTCCAGCGGGAAGATGAAGGTCAATACACCTTAGCGCAGGCTCTAATGTTTGCGCATAGCGCAGGGAGAGCTGATTAACCTGAATGTTTAGGCCAACGTCTTCAGGTAGCGAAACGGCGGGAGCAGCCGACGATGAATCATGGGTTAACTCATTTAACCGACGCGCCGCTGCATAGCTAGCGCCCAGCTTGATAAAGCTAGCAGGTAGCGTAATAAATGCCTCGTTCGCTCCCAGCGCTATCAATGCTGCCATCACCAAAATAGGCCCCGTCACCAACTGCTGGCTAAATATCAGGCTAGCGAACCATACGACTGCCACGACCATTAACCCGCTGATGACACTCACCAGGCAGTTGATTAGCGCTGCCTTACGCCCCAAGCGGCGCTGGTTGTTGAACGCTTGCTGCTCTTGAGTCGCGATCATCGTCCGGTGCCACCGGTTCGTTTGATAGCTCATCAATTCAGCCGAGGCCTGCACTTGATCGACCACTAAGCGGCGCAGCGACTGTTGATCAACCACCTGCTGATAGCTATGCGAAAATCCCCAGGCGGCAGCTAGCAGGGTCGCTACTAGCCAGAGCAAGCCCAGCGTCAGCGCCATCAGAACGGCGACCCCTGGCAACCAAATAGCTACAAAAAGCGACACAGCCACCACGCTAAGCAGCGCCACCAACGGCGGCACCAAGAGTCGGAGATAAAAATTATCCAGGGTATCGATATCCGCCGTTAAACGGCTCAGCCAGTCGCTGGCACGCTCACCGTGCAAGCGAGTATCGTCAAGGCGGGTTAAATAGCCAAATACCCGATAACGCAAGTCGGCCAGCAGTGTTAACACCGTATTATGGTTATACAGACGCTCAAGATAGCGCGCTATAGTGCGCGCCAGGGCGAAGAAACGAATGCCGCCACCCGGGACATAAACATCAAGACGCGCGGGAATACCCAGGGCCACGGCGATACCGGTCAGAGCACTGGCGGTAATAAACCAACCCGACAACCCCAGCAGCGCAAGCCCGGCTATCAGGGTGACCCACACCAGCAAAGCGCCCACTAAAAAGCGTTTTCGCCGCCGCACTAAAAGCAGCAGCCAAGGACGAAATTCGCTGTAAATAGCCATCATGAGGCCACCTCTACAAGTTCACCCTGCTCAAAAGCCAGATGGCGTTGGGCAACGGCGATCACGGCCGGATGATGGGTCGCTATGACCAGGGTGCGCCCCTCTTGGGCAAGCTCAAGCAAAGCAGCCATAACGAACTGTTCTGTCTCTTGGTCTAAACTTGCCGTAGGTTCATCTAACAGCACCAACGGTGCATTGCTAAGGTAAACTCGCGCAAGTGCAAGGCGCTGGGCTTGGCCACCCGACAACCCGACTCCACGCTCGCCGATTAACGTATCCATACCCTCTGGCAGCTGAGTTAACAGCGGCCCAAAACCGGCACGATGCAGGGCGACGAGCATTTCTTCGCGGGAAGCTTCAGGTGCTGCCAAGCGCAGATTATCGATCAGACTGCCGTGCAAGAGACTGGGCTGCTGGTCAAGCCAGGCGTAGTGGTTATTCTCTTGCCGCAGATACTCGCCAGCGCTGGGGGCGATAAAGCCGGCGAGCAGTGCCAGCAGCGTTGACTTGCCGCTACCGGAAGCACCGCTAAGCGCTACTACTTCACCCCGCTGAATGGTGAGATCGATTGGGCCTATCACTTGCCCACGGCTAGGGTAAGCAACGCATGCAGCCGTTAATTCTATAGCCGACTTCTCTGATAGCGGCGCCCTGTGTCGAAGCCCACACACCAAACCTGGTTGATTGAGAATATTCACCACACTCTCGGCGGCACCCAGTGCCGCCGCGCGATCATGATAATGCTGAGAAAGCGTGCGCAGAGGCTGGAAAAATTCGGGGGCGAGAAGTAGCACCGCTAAACCCGAAAAAAGCGTCAACGATGTTGACGGCCCGTACTCGATGTAGCCCAGCAGGCCGAAACCGACATACATAGCCACGACCGCAATCGCTACCGAGGAAAAAAACTCCAGCACCGCTGATGAAAGAAAAGCCAACCGCAGAGTACGCATGCTAAGACGCCGATACTCATCGGTGGCATACCAAACATCCTGCTGCGCGGCAGACGTACGGCCAAAGAGCTGCAGTGTGGTCATGCCGCGCACGCGGTCAATAAAATGCGCTGACAATCGCGATACTGCAACAAACTGGTCGCGATTAAGGCGCTCAGCCCCCATGCCGACTAATGCCATAAACAGCGGAATTAACGGAGCAGAAAGGAGCAGAAAAACAGCCACCAAGTAATCTAGCCAACCCGCCACCACCAGTATCAACAGCGGCAAGCAAAGCGTAATCCGTAACTGGGGATAAAAACGCGCGAAATAGCCTTCCAGCGCATCGATATGCTCGACCACTTGGTTAGCTAGGGAGCCGCTGTGCTCGCTGGTTAGCCAAACCGGGCCTAGAGCGGACAGTTTATCCAACAGCTGAGCTCTGGCACGCTGTCGAATTCGCAGGCTCGCTTCCAGGCTCAGTGTTTCATGCCCCCACTGAAAAGCAGCGCGTAACAGCACACTGCCCACCAGCAGGGAAAATATCGGTAATAGAGAAAAGGGTGATCGCTGATGCACCACTAGCTGATCAATAAGCCACGCAAGGCCCACCACCACGACTATCGTTTGACTACCTGCCAGCACGCCACAAAGCGCTGAACAAAGCAGGCGCTTACGCTCTCCCTTAGCCAACGTTTGCAGCCAACTGCGCGGCGTAAGAGAAAGCGTGTCTTCATTTACCATGGATCAGTGGTATCCCTCGCCTACACGCACCTTGCCGCGGAACACCCAATAGGTCCAGGCGGTATAGGTCAATATAATTGGGATAACGAATACCATACCTACCAGCAGGAACAGCTGTGACTCCGGCGAGGAAGCCGCATCCCACAGCGTATAGTCCGGTGGCACGATAACCGGCCATTTACTGACGATCAGTCCTAAATAGGTGAAGACATAAATGCCGATAGTGGCCAGGAAAGGCACCCCTTCACGCCGTTTTTGCACCGAACGAAAAACCACAAAAGCACAGGCCAAGGCAGCAAATGGAAAAACCCAAATCAATTGGATATTGCCGAACCAGCGTTCCCAGACCAGAGGATTCACAAACGGCGTCCAGAGACTAATCACGGCGAAAACAAACAGTACCAGCGCCAGCAGCAGCGGAGTGATTTTATAAGCCCAGTCCTGTACATGTCCTTCTGATTTCAGTATCAGCCAAGTCGCCCCCAACAGCGCATAACCTGCCATCAAGCCAAGCCCCGTTAGCACAGAGAAAGGCGTTAGCCAGTCAAAGGCGCCGCCCACATAGGCAAAATCTTCAACCGGAAAACCCTGGATATAGGCCCCTACCACGGCACCTTGCGCAAAGGCGGCAACCGCCGACCCCCAGCAAAAAGCGCGGTTCCACCAGCGCCTGTTACGGCGTGACTTGAAACGAAATTCAAAGGCAACGCCACGGAATATCAAGCCTGCCAACATTAAGAAAACGCCGATGTAAAGTGCAGGCAAAAACACCGAATAAACCAGCGGGAAGGCGCCTAATAGTCCGGCCCCGCCGAGCACTAGCCATGTTTCATTGCCATCCCATATTGGCGCCACCGAATTCATCATCACATCCCGGGCATCTTCATCGGGAGCAAAGGGGTAGAGAATACCTAGCCCCAAATCAAATCCGTCCATCAGCACATACATCATGATGCCGAAACCAATAATGAAGGCCCAAACTAACGTTAGATCAAACATTTCCATGTCTAGCTCCTCACCGGGTCAACGTCATCGTCAAAAGGTGTATGTGCCGCCGACATAGGCCGCATTGGGCGTTTGAAGTTTTCGTCGGTGGTATCGCGCTCCTCTTCCGGTAGCATGCCGTTGCGAACCACTCGCGTGAGGTAGTAAATGCCCGCGTAAAACACCACACCGTAAACCAAGGCATAGCCAATCAGCGTAAACAGGGCCATAGGGCCAGTGAGTGAAGGCGTCAACCCCTCGGCATGGGTCATCATGCCGTAAACCAACCAAGGCGAACGGCCTGACTCAGTGACGATCCAGCCCGCCAAAACAGCAATAAACGGCATGGGGATCATAGCCGTCAGGCCTTTTAAGAATAGCCGCTTGTCATAGATGCGCCCTTTGCGGCGCAACACAAGCCCCGTCAGCGCCACCGCAATCATTAGCAGACCAATGCCCACCATGACGCGAAAGCCCCAGAAGACGATCAGCACTGGCGGCTGCTCTTCAGGCGCCGCTTCACTAATCCCCGGAACCTCCCCATCAACAGAGTGGGTCAAGATGATGCTGGCCAGGTTTGGGATACCCAGCTCAAAGTGGTTGGTTTGCGCTTCCTGGTCAGGGATGGCAAACAGCAGCAGCGGCACATTGCCGGAGGTCTCCCAGTGCCCTTCCATGGCAGCCACTTTAGTCGGCTGGTGCTCTAGGGTGTTTATGCCATGGAAATCGCCGATGACTGCCTGAGTCGGCGCCAAAAAAAGCAGCAGCCATAGGCACATAGAGAGCGCGCGGCGATTCGCCTCCGGATCTCGATCGCGCAACAGAAACCAAGCGCTCACCCCAGCGACAACAAAGCCCCCGGTCAAAAACGAGGCAACGGCCATATGCATAAAGCGGTAAGGGAACGACGGATTAAAGATCGCCTCGCTCCAGGAGGTCACGTGAAAGCGGAAGTCAACCAGCTCTACGCCCGCAGGGGTATGCAACCAGCTGTTAGCGGATAGAATCCAGAAAGAAGAAATAAAGGTGCCCACCGCCACCATAATGGCAGCAAATAAATGAACCCCTTGAGGCACCTTACCGCGGCCGAATAGTAGCACGCCCAAGAAAGCTGCCTCTAAGAAGAACGCAGTGACGACCTCATAGCTGAGCATGGGGCCGAGGAAATTCGAAGAGGCCTGGGAAAAATTGCTCCAGTTAGTGCCAAACTGGAACGACATAACGATACCCGACACCACCCCCATCCCAAAGACAACGGCAAACACCTTTGTCCAGAATAGTGAGAGGCGATCCCATGCAGGGTTCTTCGTTGTGAAGAATAAACCATGGAGCAGCGCAATATAGGACGCTAGACCAATCGTAAATACGGGGAAGATAGCGTGAAACGACACGACGAATGCAAATTGCAGTCGCGATAACACCAGCGGATCAAGTTCCATTTCACTCTCCTAAGACCTGAATCGGTATCCCATGGATGGGTTAACACAAGCTTAGTTGAGCCTTCATGGCACGACACTTTTAGTTATAAGCACTAAGCTTATTTCTTTACGCTAGTTTTACAGTATTTTTCTTGCGCTGCTTTTCCTGCGTCACTCTGCTTCACGCAGCTTCGCATCTGCCACTAGCGCCCCTCTTGGACAACCATTGTATTATAGTCGCTGGATGTCCAAGATGAGTCGCATTGACGCACCAATCACCCTTGCGGTGCGGTATGACAAACTCGGCACTATCGCGACATGATGACGACGCTGACCATATAGCCGGTGTACGCGATAAACAGCGCTAACAGAATCCCCCCTTCTAAGCGATTAATGCGGCGCGGACGACCACGCCAAGAAAACGCAAATAGGATCATCAGCAGCGTCATACCGGTCATCACGCTCCAGTCGCGCACCAGCACCTCTCTACCCGCTTCAATCGGCACGATGACTCCCGCAAGGCCGACCACCGCCAAGCTGTTAAACAGGTTAGACCCGACCACGTTACCCAGCACCATATCGTGCTCTTTTCGACGCAGTGCAGTAATCGAGGAGGCAAGCTCAGGCAGTGACGTCCCAATGGCCACTACGGTCAAACCAATAATCAAATCACTCACACCAAAGCGCAGTGCAATTTCAACAGCACCCCACACCAGCAGCCGAGAACTAGCGATGAGCAGCACCAGTCCCACCAGCGTCCACATGATGGCTTTACCCCGGGACATCGGCTTGCTATCAAGAGTTTCAGCGACCTCAGACACCAGCGCATCGTCTGGCTGATTGCGAGAACGCAGAATGCTCGCAACAATAAAGACAACCAGCGCTAACAACAGGCCCACAGCCTCCCAGCGCGCCACGAATCCGTCCAGCAGCATTAGGCCCGTTGCTAGCATGACCAGCATCAATATCGGCATCTCTTTACGGATAACGCTAGAGTGCACTGATAGGGGGGCAACAAGGGCTACCAAGCCGAGGATTAAACCGATATTGGCAATATTCGAGCCGTAGGCATTCCCCACCGCCAAACCTGGATTTCCGTCCATCGCCGCTAGTACTGACACCATCATTTCCGGCGCCGAAGTACCAAACCCAATTACCAGCATACCGATCAGTAGGGGCGACAAGCCTAGCCAACGTGAGGTCGCCGCAGCGCCGTCAATAAACTTCTCGGCGCTCCAAACCAGTAAGATCAATCCAACTACAACCGCTAATGTGGGAAGCAACATTTCATTTCCTTCATGACATAATGATCGGCGATGTTTGTAGGTCGTGTTCCTGAGCAAAACTTCATGGCGACGGTAGTAAGATGCTATGACTAGCAATGCCTGCCACTATATTGCGACACTAGCACGCAAACCCGACGCAGAAGTACGCGGCCAATCAGGCTGAATTTAACTGTTCGCCATTGCGCCGCAGCATCGTTGTCTAAACTAACCCATTGGTCAAGCGGCTAGACTACGTTTTTAAACATTATTTCAGTGACATAGACTTGCTAAAATGCGTGTTTGACAGCCTAATCCGCCACATCCTAGTAGTTTTGCTAGGAGTTCGCACTGAGAGTTTTGGTTTTTGCGTCCACAAAAATTGATTAAGCGCCGTCCACTGCCCGTCAACGCCCCCCTTGTTGACAGCCTGCCGCCTGAGGCCAGAACTCAGCGTCGCCGTTTGCGTGCCTGCCACGAATGCGACTGGGTATCGGCTCTGCCGCCATTGAATTCTGGCGAGAAAGCAAGCTGTCCACGCTGCTCACACGTTTTGGTTAAACGCCATCGCTACCCCGCTCAGCGCAGTATGGCCCTAGCCATCGCCTCGCTTGTCGCCCTAATGCTGGCAGTGTCGTTTCCGTTCATTAGCTTTACGGTCAGCGGAGTCAGCAACCGCATCGAGCTAACCCAGACCGCCACCACACTGATTGGCTTTCACCAGCCCGTGGTGGCTATCGCCGTCATTATGACCATAGTGGTGCTGCCCGCCGTGTACTTACTCGGCGTTGTCTGGCTTCAATTTGGACTACTTCGCGATCGCCCCCTGCCGTTTAGTCGCGATATCGCACGCTCACTGGCGCATTTAACGCCGTGGATGATGGCCGATGTCTTTATTATTGGCGCCTTGGTGAGCCTGATAAAAATAGCCGGTCTGGCTGAGGTGGCAATAGGGATCTCCTTCTGGGCGTTTTGTGCATTTGCGCTGCTGCTGCTGATGACAAGTCAGTCCCTGGATGCCGATTGGATGTGGTTCTCACTTGAGGGAGAACCACTGGCGCCCGAAGGCACCCGTACAGGACTCCCTGCTGGCGAACAAGGGCTAACCGGCTGCCCAACCTGCGGACTGATTAACCGCCTATCGCCCCAGGGTCGTGGACACTGTATTCGCTGCCATGAAAAGCTTCATCAGCGTCTTCCTAACAGCTTGCAGCGCACTTGGGCTCTGCTGGGTGCCTCTGCCATTATGTATATTCCAGCCAATGTCTACCCCATTATGACCACGACCAGCCTAGGCAACTCCTCACCTTCGACGATTATTGGCGGTGTCGTGCAATTGATTCAGATGGGCTCGTGGCCGATTGCTGCGGTTATCTTTATTGCCAGTGTTATCGTACCGGTGGGCAAACTAGTGGCGCTGATATGGCTTTGCCTGGTGGTTAAGCGTAGCAGTGCACTGAATGCTCAAAGCCGCACGCGACTGTATCGGCTAACAGAATTTATTGGACGCTGGTCAATGGTCGATGTCTTCGTGGTGGCGATTTTAGTGGCACTGATTCGCGCCGGCTCTCTAATGTCGATCACGCCAGGCCCTGCATCGCTCGCCTTTGGCTCTGTGGTTGTGTTAACCATGCTCGCGGCAATGACCTTTGATCCGCGCTTGATTTGGGATACTCCCCTCCCTCCTCGCCACCCTCTTCTTCGCCGTAAAGCGGCCACCAAGGAACCTGTTGATGGCTAACGAAACAGCATCGTCAAACTCTGACCCAACTAGCGATCAGGAGCTAAATAAGGCCAAAACATCGCGCCAGACCCGGTTATCTCCCATTTGGGTGGTACCCATCGTCGCGATAGCTATTGGGTTATGGCTGGTTTACGACAACTACGCTAGCCGTGGAACCCAAGTGACGCTGACCATGGAGAGTGCTGAGGGCATTGAGGCGGGCAATACGCTGATTCGCAGCCGTAATGTTGAAGTGGGTCGCGTGCAGAGTGTGCGCCTGTCTGACGACCTTTCCCATGCCGTGCTGACCGCTCGTATTCAGCCGGAGGTTGAGGATCTTCTGCGCGAAGATACCCGTTTTTGGGTGGTCAAGCCGCGCATTGGCCGTGAAGGCATTAGTGGATTGGGCACCGTGCTCTCCGGCGCTTATATTCAGCTTGAGCCCGGAACGGAAGCCGCACCGCGGCGAGAATTTCCCGTTAGCGATATCCCACCCGTTGCGCCCGCAGGCCAAGCGGGACTTCGCCTTAGCCTGACGAGCCAGTTGGGTAACTCACTGCGCGTAGGTGACCCGGTGTCTTATCAGGGCTACACCGTGGGGCGCATCGAAGAGAATAGTTTTGAGCCTGAGTCACGCACCATGCAGCATCAGCTCTTTATTGAGGAGCCGTATACCGATTTAGTCACCGACAGCACCCGTTTCTGGACTTCTAGCGGTGTTGATTTCCGCTTGGACGCCGATGGCGTTCGAGTTAACGTCGAGTCATTGGAGGCACTGCTGGGTGGCGGTGTTACCTTCGGCGTGCCCGAAGACCTGCCCATGGGTCAACCGGTTGAAGCCAATACGCGGTTCACTCTCTACGCTGATGAAGATGCTGCCCGAGAGGGAACCTTCAATCGCTATTTGGAGTATGTGCTACTGGTCGATGAAACAGTGCGCGGACTTTCCAAAGGCGCGCCAGTAGAGTTTCGTGGTGTACGAATAGGCACCGTTGCTGCCGTGCCCTGGAATTTTACCGCGCCACAGCCAGACTCTCGCGCACGCTTTGCCATACCCGTACTGATTAGGATTGAGCCTCAGCGCTTGGGTATTGAAAATAGCGATATTGACCTGGAAGAGTGGGAGGATCGGTTCCAGCGCATGTTTGGCCTGGGGCTGCGAGCCTCGCTAAAAAACGGCAGTCTGCTAACCGGTGCCCTGTTTGTCGACCTCAACTTCCAGCGCGACTTAGCCGATGAGTATGTTGCCGAGCGATTCTCGGATCGTGACGTATTCCCCACCGTGCCTGGCGGCTTTGCCCAGATCCAGGCTCAGGTGACCGATTTACTAGATAAGTTAAATGCACTTGAAGTTGAACCGCTGCTAACCGGCTTGGATCGTAACCTTCAGGCTTCCGAGAGCATGCTGAATGAGGTTCGCGACGTGAGCGCCTCTCTTAATCAGTTGCTCAATGATCCTGAAACCCAGGCCATTGGTGGAAACCTTAACGCGACGCTGGATGAGCTGCGCAGCACGCTACAGGGTTTATCCCCTTCATCACCGGCCTATCAAGAGTTGACAACCGCCATTGAGCGATTGGATCGCTTGATGCGTGACTTACAGCCTTTGACTCGGACGCTCAACGACAATCCCAGAGCACTGTTGTTTGATAATCTGGATGCTCAAGATCCCATACCGCGTGCGCCACGTGATTAAGGAGCTAACGATGTTTACATGGATGAGATGTTCACTGCTGCTGATCTGCCTGTTGCTATCCGCCTGCGCCAGCAGCGTCACGCCCCCCGCTCGCTATATGCTGCCAAGCGACCCACTGGCTAGCACGCCCCGCCAGCCCGCGGGCACGCTTATAGTGAGTTCCCCTCGGCTTGCCCACTACCTGGATGTCGACGGCATTGTCATGCAACTAGACGACATTACGTTGAACGCCGCTCGGGAACATCAGTGGGCAGAAGGATTAGGCAGACAGTTAGAACGAAAACTGCGCGCCAATCTGGCGCAAGCGCTACCAACGCTTAGGATTATGCGTACGGAAGGCGAACAAGCCAACGCATTGACCCTGCGCCTGAACGTTGATCAATTCCAGGGCCGCTTTGACGGTGTCGCCGTGGCCAGCGGCCAATGGCAATTGCTTAACGATGCCGGTGAACTGCTAGCGATGGAAAATTTCTATGCAGAGACACCCCTTGCCGAGGATGGCTACCCCGCCCTGGTTCGCGCATTGAGTGATAGCTGGGATCAAGCCGCCGAACTTATCGCCACTCAAATACGTCAGGGCGATTATTTTGATTAATCAGCGCTTTTCTAAACTGAGTTTGCTGCACTACGCTTAATGCTAACCCCCTCAGGGATGTCAATATGACAGCTGAAACAAGCCAGACCACGGGTCTGCCCACTGAACAACTGCGCGATGCCATTAACGCCCTCATGCATACCGTCACGGCAATGCTTGAGGGTGAATTGAGTCTTGACCTACTCGAAACCGCTTTAAATAGCCACGACGCCCTGCATGACCAGTTAGCAGCACAGAGTAGTGACATCTCAACGCTAGCCGCGCTTCAGCGCATTGAGCAATTTATTATTCGTCAAGCGGGGCACTATTTTCAAACGGCTAGCGTCGATTTTGATGAACAGCAAAACAGTCGTTTTATCGCCCTCTTTGCGCGACACCTACTCGCGCTCGACGGCATAGGGCCAGCCACGGCCCGCCAACTGTTTCAACTAGGTATTTTCACCCCTGAGCAGTTTTTTGTATTAACCCCCAAGGAAGTGGCCCAGCTCAACTTGCCCGCGACTACGTTAGCGCGGTTAATTCCACTGCATGCCCAGGCCCCGCCACTGGCACGATTCAGCGAAACAAGCTGAGGCCCCATAACCGTGTTACACTACTCGGCTTATTACTGACACGTAGTTTTCTGGTGTGTCCGTGCACACCAGGATGATAGTGCTGCTTTGGCACTATAACCTTCACGTCTCCTGTCACGGTCATCCACGGCTAACCAACGACCATCGCGGCACGCTGAATTATCTGGCACACTTCGCTGCCGCGAAGGTGAATCAACCTCGCTTTTTGAACATAACACCTAGTGATAACAATCACTTACCGGTATTAACTCACTAGGTGACTGCGGAGAACGCATGAGCTTTTCTGAACTTGGCCTGCACGCCGATTTGTTACGCGCTGTCACAGCGCAAGGTTACACTGAGCCTACCCCGATACAACGACAGGCTATTCCCGTTGTACTAGAAGGTCGTGACATGCTGGCCAGCGCCCAAACCGGCACGGGTAAAACCGCTGGTTTTACGCTGCCGATGCTGCAACGCTTAAACACCGGCAAACGACCTACAAAGCGTCAGGTACGTGCACTAGTGCTAACCCCTACCCGCGAGCTTGCCGCTCAAGTAGGCGAAAGCGTGTCGACCTACGGTCAACATCTGGCACTGCGCTCTCACATTATTTTTGGCGGCGTCGGCCAACAGCCTCAAATCGATGCACTGAAAGCCGGTTTGGATGTACTGGTTGCCACTCCAGGCCGCCTGTTGGATCTTCACCAGCAAGGGCATGTGGATCTCTCCTGCGTTGAGATTTTAGTGCTTGATGAAGCTGATCGCATGCTGGATATGGGCTTCATTCATGACATTAAGCGGTTGTTGCGCCTAGTGCCTAAAAAGCGCCAAAACCTGCTATTCTCAGCGACATTCTCTAACGAGATCCAAACCCTGGCGCAACAGTTGCTGGATAACCCGGCGATGATTGAGGTAGCGCCACGGAATGCCACAGCCGACAAAATTGAGCAGGCCATTTACCGCGTTGACCGCGAGAAGAAGCGCGAGCTGCTGGCTCACTTGATTCAGCAAAATGGCTGGTTCCAGGTGCTGGTATTTACGCGCACCAAACATGGTGCTAACCGCCTTGCAGAGCAGCTGTCCAAGCAGGACATCCCTTCAATGGCGATCCATGGCAATAAAAGCCAGGGAGCGCGCACTCGCGCACTAACGGCATTCAAGAGCGGCGACCTGCAGGTACTCGTGGCCACCGATATCGCTGCTCGCGGACTGGATATCAATGAGTTGCCCCACGTCGTCAATTTTGACCTACCCAACGTGGCGGAAGATTATGTCCACCGCATTGGCCGCACCGGTCGGGCTGGCAGCAATGGCGAAGCCGTTTCGTTGGTGTGTGTCGATGAAGACGGCCTGCTGGGCAATATTGAGCGGCTAATCAAGCAGAAGCTAACAAAGCACATTGAACCTGGCTTTGAGCCCGACCCCAGTATCAAACCTGAGCCCATCGAAAATGGCCGACGCAATCAACGTCAGCCCCGCGCCAAACGCAAACCCGAAGGCCAGAGCGCCAATACCGGCGGCGAACGTAAACGCCGCGCGCGGCGCTAGCTCAGAGTGCAGGAATATGCGAAGGTGTCGCCTTTGCATATTCCAAGCCGCTGTTTCCAGCAGCAATTTTAGCCAAAACTTTTCACGGAGTGATTATGGCGTCTTCTCAACTGATGGCCGAGTACCGCCAATGGCTGACGTTTCAGCGTCAAGAGCAGCTCAGCCGCGAACATCAAGGGATCGTACAGCGTTTAGAGGACGCCCGGGCGTCAGCTAATCAGGTGCTTCAAGCCTACCGAAGCATGGCTGAAAAGGCCTCGATCGAAGGGGCCTGCTACCGCACGATTTTCTTGCGCCAGCGGGATGACAACCACGCCCTCCCCTGCGAAGGCTGGCTTTTTGTACGCCGAGTACTGAGCGAAGGCAATAGCACTCGCGTACGTGTCACCCTGCTTGAAACTTTTAGCCTTGAAGATGGCATCATGGCGCCAGGCGACAAACCTGCCCGCAAGCTTACTTTAGAAATATTTGACCAGTTAAATATAGATAAAGGCATGCGCACGAACGTCAGGGTCGACTGCCTGGACACTCCTCAGGATTACCACTTTATTACGCTACTCGATGCCGTTCGCGGAGACTTGCGTCCCCACCTCAAGTAAGTACTCGTATGGCAACGCGTCGCTCGATTACGTTTATTTTGCTGATGGTTGTGGTGGGGCTTAATTTACGCCCCGCCATGTCTTCGGTCGCTCCTCTACTTATCCGCTTGCAAGAAAGCGCCGGGCTTTCCGCTACCGCGGCAGGGTTACTCACCACGCTCCCCGTGCTCTTTTTAGGCCTCTCCGCCCCTCTTGCCCCTGCCCTGGCTAAACGTATAGGCAGTGAACGGGCGCTAAGTGCGGCACTGACACTGCTGGCTGTTGGATTGATTTTGCGTGGCTTACCCCTCTCCGGCGGGCTCTTTATCGGCTCAGCGATGGCAGGCTGTGCGATCGGCATTGGCGGCACCCTGCTACCGGCCCTGGTTAAGCGTGAACTCCCCGACAGTGCAGACCTGCTCACCGGCTTATACACCATGGCGCTTTGCTTAGGTGGCGCGTTAGGGGCTGGGTTTAGCGTTCCATTAACGCAACTGCTCGGCAGTTGGCAGGCGAGCTTGATGAGCTGGTCACTGTTGGCGCTGTTCGCATTAGTGCTTTGGCACTTCCAAATGCCCCGCACCACCATGACCAACACACCAACAGCGCCTAAAAGCGGTATTTTACGCCTTCTTAAGCAACCGCTTACCTGGCACGTTATGCTGTTCATGGGTATTCAATCGTCCATGGCATACATCGTATTTGGCTGGCTGCCTACACTGCTGGTTGATCGCGGTTATAACGAGGCCGATGCGGGCTGGACAATGGCGGTGTCGATTATGTGCCAGCTTGCCTCAGCGCTTGGCGCCCCTTGGCTTGCACGCCTGGGGCGTGACCAGCGTCCCGCGCTATTACTTGTGCTGTTTAGCACCGCCATAGGCCTGTGGATGCTGCTTATCGCGCCACTGGTATGGAAATGGCCCGGCGCTGCACTGCTGGGTATCGGCCAAGGTGGCAGCTTTAGCCTGGCGCTAAGCCTGTTAGTATTGCGCACGGCCAACTCACGCCTTGCCGGTCAACTTTCTGGGCTTGTTCAGGGCGGTGGCTATACGCTGGCCGCACTAGGCCCCTTTGGTGTGGGGGTTATGCTGCAATCAGGCGCCAACACACCACATATCGCCTGGCTGTTGATCGCCCTGATTATGGTTTGCTGTGGCTTTGCGCTACTAGCGGGCCGCAATCATCGCTTAGACGATCATAGTGGTGAACTTTTGGTACAGCGTGTTACGCCTACTTTCTGATTAGCAGGTTTCGCATAAAGCCCCAGGAGATGGCGATGAACCCCTACTCCCCTCTAGCCGACAGCGTTCCCTCCCAAGAGCGCATTTTAGTTATTTACACGGGCGGCACCATCGGTATGCAACAGCATGCAGAAGGGCTCACGCCTGGCGGTGACTTCACTAACCGCATGGCGACAGCGCTTAACCAGCTACCGCTTGCCCAACAGCAATCACTTCCGCCTTATGAGGTGGTTAGCTATACCACGTTGATTGATTCAAGTGCCGCTACCCCGCTCACTTGGCAGCAGATTGCCCACGACATTAACGACCAATTAACGGCCTACGCCGGTTTCGTGATTATTCATGGCACCGATACGCTCAGTTGGACGGCCGCTAGCCTTGCCTATCAACTCCAGGGGATAGATCGACCAGTGATCGTCACGGGCTCAATGCTGCCATTGGAATCGCCAGGCAGCGATGCCTTGGACAACTTGCACGGCGCGCTGCAGTTTGCCGCTAAGCCCGAGCTCCAAGAAGTGGCTATTTACTTTGCAGGACAATTATTGCGGGGCGCCCGTGCCATCAAGCAGCACAGCGAAGCAGCCAACGCCTTCGCCAGCCCCAACTACCCACTGCTCGGTGAGCGGGTAGGCGAAGATTTCGTTTATTACCCCAGCCGCGGACTTGGCCTGCAGCAGCGTGGTGCGCCGCGTTTCGAGCTCCCCGACTACCGCTTGGTCAATCAGGGAGAGATCGTTCGCATCGCCCTTTGGCCGGGCATATCAGCTTGGCAACTAGACGCCTGGTTGAGTGATGCGCGTGTCAAAGGGGCACTGCTCCAGCTCTGGGGCGCGGGTAACCTCCCCGACGACCCCAGTTTGCTTCACGTACTTGCCAAAGCCAGCGGGGAAGGCAAACTGCTCGCCGCCATTAGCCAGTGCCCCCAGGGAAGTGTCCACTTGGGTGCTTATGCGGCGGGGTATGGCCTGAGCGATGCAGGCGTTCTCGCCGGCGATGATATGACGCCAGAAGCTGCGTACACCAAGCTGGCCCACTTACTGGCACAGCCACTCGCGGTAGAGGATCAGCGGCAGCGCTTTTTAACGTCGCTAATCGGTGAACGCTAGCCAATCACAGCATTTGAAAGGTGGCGTAGGCTGAGAATCAAGCTATGTTGTAGGAAGCATTCTAACCGTTTGAAGGAGCAACAGATTATGGAAAAACCGGTGCACCATTTCAGCGAACTATTCGAGCAGTTGGGCCTAGCATCTGACGCAGCTTCAATCGAGCGCTTTATCCAGCGCAACGCCCCGCTTCCAGAAACAATGCCATTGGCTGAAGCCCCTTGCTGGAACGAGGGCCAAGCAGAGTTTTTAAGAGAAGCCGTCGATGACGATGCCGACTGGGCAGAGGTCGTCGACCACCTTGACGCCTCAATGCATAAACCACAGTAAGGCGGAGGCCTATTAATCGGAGGCTTGATAACTTATGCGCCGCTAGTACGGCGCTATCCATTCAATCGCGCTTCTACACGTTCAAGAATTTGGCGGCTGACTTTGCCGACCAGCGGCTTGGCCGCTTTGTTAACGGCTTTCTCCATTAAGCGGTTGCGAATCTCATAGCTCAACGTCAACGCCACTTCGGTTCCTTCTGGCACCTCGCGAAGGCGATAACGCCCCTGGTTCTTCACCCCATCCAACGACTCCCAGGCAAGCACATGGGGCGGCTGGATCTCGGTCACCATGACATCAAATGCCCAGTCCATGCCCACGGCACGCACGTGCCACCGATAGCGGTTTTCGCCCAGCGTTTCTATTGAGCGAATCAGATCCGAGTAATCGGCAAAATCCTCGACACGGCGCAATAGTTCAAACACACGTTCGGGCGGAGCGTTAATGATTTCACTATGTTCAATCGTTGCCATTGGTTCGCCTCTAACGACATGGATGGATAGCGTAGCATGTTGATATTAATGCTGCCCGCCTACGCCCTTTCTACACTCACCAAGGTACTTCGATAAGCGCTAGAACTGGTCAGACTAACGGCTATTGCGTAAACTGCCGCCCTCCGGACCGGATCCCGGAACGCCGCGACAGCTAAACACTGCTCGTGATTAATAAATTCTCCGACAAAGAGTGTTTTCTCATGTCATCAATACCCCCGATGGCGGCTGATACAGCCACCACGACCGTTGTAATCTATTCCGGTGGAATGGACTCTTTTACCGTGCTTCACCGCGCACTGCGTGAAGGGCTTAGCGTACACGCGCTTTCGTTTGACTACGGCCAGCGGCACGCCCGCGAACTCGATACTGCACGCCAAGTATGCGCCTCGCTAGGGCTCCCCCATCAAGTGGTCGATATTCGCGCCATACACGGCCTGATTGATAATTCGGCGCTCACCAATCCAGGCCAGGCAATGCCCCAGGGCGACTATGACGCGGACAACCTGCGCGCTACCGTGGTGCCTAATCGTAATATGATTCTGCTCTCCCTGGCGATTGCCAAGGCCGTCAATATTGGCGCAGAGCGCGTCGACTACGGTGCCCATGGCGGCGACCACGTTCTCTACCCCGACTGTCGCCCCGAGTTCGTCGAGGCGATGAATCATGTCGCGGGCATCGCCAACTTCGAGCCGGTGAAGCTACACGCCCCTTATCTCAAAGTAAGCAAGGCCGACATACTGCGTGAAGGCCTGACAATGGGCTTGGATTACCGCCATACATGGACCTGCTATGAAGGCCGTGAACTTGCCTGCGGCGTATGCGGCAGCTGCCGAGAGCGGCTGAACGCCTTTGCCGCCAACGGCGTGACCGATCCATTGGCTTACAGCGTAGACAGCGCAGTAGGTCAGCGCTGATGTATCAAGTCAAAGAAGCCTTCTACACCCTGCAGGGGGAAGGTGCCCAAGCGGGCAG
>Ga0209344_10002461_pt1 | contig 20561 bp, 12 predicted proteins | sample Cruoilmetagenom6_FD_187293 | JGI IMG/M metagenome (GOLD analysis project Ga0209344, IMG submission 187293) | Oil polluted marine microbial communities from Coal Oil Point, Santa Barbara, California, USA - Santa Barbara Oil Seep Sample 6 (SPAdes)... | ecosystem: Environmental > Aquatic > Marine... | reverse complement strand
ATACCGCCTCCATTTGCTAATGCTTCATTCATTGCTATCGTAGCCGCATTGATGTCAAAACTGTTTCCGTTGTTGTGGATTCCACCACCAGAACCGTTTGCTGTATTTCCTGAAATAGTACTTACCATTACAGTTACATCACCGCCATCGGCATTGTGAATACCACCACCAGAACTTGTCGCTCCTGAAGCAATATTATTAGATACTGTAGATGTATTAACTTCTACTATCCCTCCATTGTTGAAGATACCAGCTCCACCGTCATCGGCAGCAGTACCAAATGTGCTATTTGAATCGATTGTAGTTGTTTCAACAACCATCATCGTTCCACTTTGGTTCCATAATCCACCACCTTCTTGAGCAGCTTCGTTACCTGTCACAATACTTTCTGAAATAGTAATCAATCCGCTGTTTCCTGTTACGTGCAGACCACCACCGTTACCCGGTGCTGCTGTTCCTGCCGTTCCATTTACATCGTTGTTTGTCATTTCAGAAGTAGTGAATATTAAGTTACCATCAATCAATTCGATAGCTCCACCTGCTCTATTCGCAGCATTAGAGTCTAACGTAGCATCAGTAATGGTTACATCACCAGCTGTACTCAATAATCCACCACCAGAACCTGAAGCTCCTGTAGCCATATTATTAGTAATCGCTGTACCGTTAACAATGTTCAATGTACCTCCGTTATTGAAGACACCTCCACCACCATTATCGGCATCAGCTCCTTCTGCGGTGTTACCATCGATTGTCATTCCATCGATTGTCATAACTCCAAGACTGTTCCAAAGTGCTCCACCTTCAGCAGAAGCAGTGTTCCCACTTGCTGTTCCACCCGTGATGTTAGCATCTCCTTCTCCAGTAATATGCAGTCCTCCACCATTACCCGGTGCAGATGCAGTGCTATTGTTCATTAAGTCAACATTCTCAAGTGTCAATACATTTCCAGCGATTGAATTATCTTCAATTGCACCACCGGCTCTCATGGAAGTGTTTCCACTTAATTCAGAATCGGTTACAGTAAGTGTTCCTTGATTGTTCAAGATTCCACCACCTGATCCAGATGCACCATCAGCAACATTGTTACTTACGGTTGCATTCAGTACGGATAGCGTTCCACCTTCATTGAAGATTCCACCACCACCTTGATCGGCTTCAGCTCCACTTGCTGTGTTTGCATCAACAGCTGTTCCGTCGATTGTCATAATTCCAGCTCCGTTCCAGTAGGCTCCACCTTCAGCAGACGCTGTGTTTCCACTTGCAGTTCCACCTGTAATGTTTGAGTCTCCAGGACCAGTTATATGCAGTCCTCCACCGTTACCCGGTGCAGATGCAGTTGCGTTGTTCATTAAATCAACATTCATTAATGTTAATAAGCTTCCGGCAACTGAATTATCTTCAATTGCACCACCGGCTCTCATGGAAGTGTTTCCGCTCAATTCAGAATCGGTTACTGTTAGAGTACCTTGATTGTTCAGGATTCCACCACCTGATCCAGATGCGCCGTCAGCAATATTGTTGCTTACGGTTGCATTCATTACAGATAGGGTTCCTCCTTCGTTGAAGATTCCACCACCACCTTGATCAGCATCGGCTCCACTCGCTGTGTTTGCATCAACAGTTGTTCCGTCGATTATCATAATTCCAGCTCCGTTCCAGTACGCTCCACCTTCAGCAGAAGCAGTGTTCCCACTTGCCGTTCCACCTGTGATGTTTGAGTCTCCAGGACCTGATATGTGCAGTCCACCACCGTTACCCGGTGCAGATGCAGTTGCGTTGTTCATTAAGTCAACATTCGTCAACGTTAACAAGCCTCCAGCAACTGAATTATCTTCTATCGCACCACCAGCTCTCATTGAAGTGTTTCCACTTAATTCAGAATCGGTTACGGTAAGTGTTCCTTGATTGTTCAAGATTCCACCACCAGAACCTGATGCGCCGTCAGCAATATTGTTGCTTACGGTTGCATTCAGTACAGATAGGGTTCCTCCTTCGTTGAAGATTCCACCACCACCTTGATCGGCATCGGCTCCGCTTGCTGTGTTTGCATCAATGGTTGTTCCATCAACTGTCATTTCACCAGATCCATTCCAAAGACCACCACCTTCGGCAGTTGCAACGTTTCCGTTTACTGTTCCGTTGGTTATCATAGCAGTACCAGGACCTGTTATATGTAGTCCACCACCGTTACCCGGTGCGCTTCCCACTTCGTTGTTATCTAAATTTACATTAAACAGCGTTAGGCTTCCTGCAGTTACTGAAGAATTGTCTTCAATACCACCACCGGCTCTATTTGCTGAGTTATTTGAAATTATCGTGTTATTTACGGTTACAGATCCACCAGCTACATTCTGGATTCCACCACCAGAACCTGCAGTTCCATCGGCAAAATTGTTTGTAATTTCTGAAGAATTCTGTACCATCAATGTTCCGCCATTGTTAAAGATTCCTCCTCCACCTTGGTCAGGATCGTTACCACTTGCAGTATTACTGTCTATAATTGTGTTATCTACTTCCATAGTACTTCCGGCTTGGTTCCAAAGACCACCACCTTCAGCAGCAGCATCATTGAGGGAAACCGTACCTCCAAACATGGAAACATTAGCGACACCACTTACGTGCAATCCACCACCGTTTCCTGGGTTTGGTGCTCCAGAAGAACCATTTACTCCGTTAGAGTTTAATGACGTATTTGCCATAGAAAGCATTCCATCGATAATTTCAACTCCACCACCAGCGCGGTTAGCAGAATTATTATCAATACTTCCTCCTATAACTGTAACATCACCATCAGTTGTCAATACACCTCCACCAGAACCTGAAGTTCCTGTAGCTGTATTACTTTGAACTGTAGAGTTTACAATTCCTAAGTTACCTCCATTATTGAAGATTCCTCCTCCACCGTTATCGGCATCGTTACCAGCTGCGGTATTTATATTTACCATCGCATCGGTAACAGTCATTGTAGCTCCGGCTTGATTCCAAAGTCCACCACCTTCGCTGGCAGCTTCGTTTGCTGAAACCGTTCCACCTGTTATTGAAATTGTTGCAGCGCCACTTACGTGCATTCCTCCCCCGTTACCCGGATTAGGTGTTCCTGCTGTTCCATTAACGTCATTAATACTAAGTGCTGAATTATTTAAGGTTACTGAACCTTCAATAACTTCAATACCACCACCAGCACGATTCGCGCTATTTTGTGATATTACAGCATCAGTCACAGTTACTGAACCTCCAGTACTGAAAATTCCACCGCCAGAACCTGACGCTCCATTTGCCAAGTTGTTAGTGATATTGGTTCCAGCCAATACATCTAATGTACCTCCATTATTGAAGATTCCACCACCACCATCATCGGCAGCAGCTCCACTAGCTATATTGTTTGTAATTGGTGTTCCGTCAACAGTCATCATTCCTAATCCATTCCATAAACCACCACCTTCTAGTGCAGCAATATTACCATCGACTGTTCCTCCGTTTATTCTAGCATCAGCAGATCCACTTATGTGCAATCCACCTCCATTACCTGGCGCGGCTGTTGCGGGAGCAACTCCTGCGTTATTAGTGTCCAAGGTAACATTGGTAAGCATTAATGATCCATCAATTAATTCAATACCACCACCAGCTCTATTTGCTTGGTTATCGGTTATAATTACTTCGGTAAGTTCTACTTCTCCAGCAGTACTAAATATTCCACCACCAGAACCTGATGTTCCATCAGCAATGTTATTAGTTATTATTGTACCTGCTAAAACATCCAAAGAACCTCCATTATTAAATACTCCACCACCACCGTTGGTAGCGTCATTTCCGGAAGCAACGTTATTTGTAATTGGAGTTGCATCAATAGTCATCGTTCCAGATCCATTCCAAAGGCCACCACCTTCGGAAGCAGCTACATTATTGTCAACCGTTCCACCTGAAATATTAGAGTTGGCTGCACCTGAAATGTGTAAACCTCCCCCATTCCCGGGAGCAGCAACTGCAGGAGACATTCCTGCGTTGTTATTATTTAATGTTGAATTGGTAAGCATCAATGAACCGTCAATTAATTCAATACCACCACCAGCTCTGTTTGCTCTATTTTCAGTAATTATAACTCCATCAAGCATTACATCTCCATTTGTACTGAAAAGACCACCACCAGAACCTGAGGCTCCATCAGCGATATTTCGAGTAATTACAGTTCCGCTTGCTACATTAAGTGTACCTCCATTATTGAAGATTCCACCACCACCATTGTCGGCAGCAGCACCCGAAGCTATATTTTGATCTATAAAAGTATCACCATAAAAGGTTCCACCTTCTATATTCATTGTACCTCCATTGTTCCAAAGTCCACCACCTTCTGAAGCAGCTTCATTTAAGAATACTATTCCACTTAAAGTTACTATTGCGGAATTACCTGTTACGTGCAATCCACCCCCGTTTCCTGGGTTTGCAGTTCCTCCGGTAAGGTTACCAGTAACATAATTCTGAATAATTGAAATATCGATAAGGTTAGCTGTACCGTCAATAATTTCAATAGCTCCACCTGCTCTATTCGCTCCATTTGAGTTTAGGAAAATAGTATTGGTGTTAAGCGTTCCTCCAGTACTTAAAATAGCTCCACCAGAACCTGATGTCCCTGTAGCTACATTACTGAATATATCGGCAAAGGAATCAATATTCATTGTTCCTCCATTATTAAATAAAGCTCCACCACCTTGATCAGGATCGTTACCAGTAGCTTCATTATTATTCATCTGTGTATCAAAACCGGTTATTGTCATCGTTCCGGGTCCATTCCAAAGACCTCCACCTTCTACTGCTGTATTGTTTTGAATTAAACAGTTGGTGAATGTAGAATCTCCTGCTCCACTAATATGGAAAGCTCCTCCGTTTCCAGGGGCTGTTGCTCCTGTAGCGGTATTGTTATTGAACGTTACATTGTTGAACTCAAACAAGTCTCCTGCATTTGATCGTACTTCAATACCACCACCAGCTCTAACAGCTGTGTTTCCAGATATTGTAAGGCCATCTACATTTAATGATCCCATATTGGTTAAGATTCCGCCACCAGAACCTGCCGTTCCAGTTGCTGAATTACCATCTATAGCTGAAGTACCATTTACAATCAATGTCCCCATTTCATTATAAATACCACCACCACCTTGTTCGGCAAGGTCACCTGTGGCTTCATTATTAGAAACTTCTGTATCTGTTACGGTCATCGTTCCTGAACCATTCCAAAGTCCTCCACCTTCTACAGCTGTGTTATTTTGAATTGTACTATTAGTGAAAGTCACATCACCAGGTCCGCTTATATGAAAACCACCACCATTTCCTGGTGCCGGTGTTTCTATAAAGTTACCATCTAAAGTTACTCCTGAAAAAGTATATGTTTCTCCTCCAGCCGATGCAATTTCAATTGCACCACCTGCACGGTTTGCTGTATTTCCAGTAAACGTTACATCGTCAACTGTGAATGTTCCCGGTGTGGCATTTAAAATTGCTCCACCGGAACCTGAAGGTCCATCTGCAATATTGTTACTTAATACATTTCCTGGTTGCACTTCTAAAGCACCTCCATTATTATATATAGCTCCACCACCTTCACCGCTAGCGATATTATCGTTAAAATTTGGTGTAGGTGAATTTGTTACCGTCATTGTACTTCCAGCTTGGTTCCAAAGACCTCCACCTTGGTTTGCAGCAATATTAGCTTGAATATTACCTCCGTTTATAATAACGGTCGCTACATTAGATACGTGAATACCTCCACCATTACCAGGTGCGGCTACTGCCGGCGCAACTCCTGCATTATTCTGGTTTAATGATACATCGGTAAGTGTAAGTGATCCATCAATTATTTCGATACCACCACCTGCGCGGTTGGCTCTATTTAAGTTTACTGCTGTTCCAGGATCTATAATTTCAACCGTTCCAGCTGTACTAAAAACACCACCACCAGAACCTGAGGCTCCAGAAGCTATATTATTTGTTATTGTTGTTTGGGCATTCACTAAAAGTGTTCCACCATTATTGAAGATCCCTCCACCACCGTCATCGGCAGCAGCTCCTTGTGCTTCATTAGCATCTACTGTACAGTTAGATACTGTCATGGTTCCTAAACCATTCCATAAAGCTCCTCCTTCTAGAGCAGCTACGTTATTTATGAAGGTTGAACCAGATATTGTAGCATCTGCACTCCCTGTAATATGCAAAGATCCTCCGTTTCCGGGAGGACCTACAGCTGTATTTCCGTCGAAGTTTGAATCTGTAATTGTAATAAGGTCAGGAGAATTTACTTCAATAGCTCCACCAGCACGGTTTGCGGTATTGTTTGTAAACTCAGAATTTATTACAGTTAATGTTCCACTTGTATCTTGACCAATAGCACCTCCACTACTTGAAGCTGCATTAATTGCAGTATTTCCGTCGAAAAAACTTCCTGAAACCGTAAGGTTAGAATCAGTTGATCCTATTGCTCCTCCTCCGTTAGCGGCATTTGTTACATTATTATTGAATTCAGAATCTATAACGTTTGCGTTTACAACATTTTGAATTCCTATTGCAGCACCAGGAGCTGTAGCCGTTGCATTTTGGAATGTAATTCCATCAATAGTCAAATCAGTAATATTAGTAGCTCCTAAAAGTTGAGCAGTACCATTACCTGTACCATCTAAAACAGTATTCCCAATCCCTGTACCTGTAATGGTAAGGTCGTCGTTAATTACTATTTGCCCTGAAGTAAGGTTTATCGTGTAGTCTGCGTCGAAAATGATCTCATCAGGACCAGCCGCTGCATTAGCATCGATAACAGCCTGACGTAAAGAGCCTGGTCCAGCATCGTTGCTGTTCATAACAACAAATTGTCCATAAGACAATGATGTCATTAACAAAATAGAAACCAATAAAAAATAGTTTCGAGTAGTTGTTCTTTCCATAAAGTGTTTTTTTGATTAATTAGACTTTTGTTCCTGTAGACCAGGAACATTTACACTTTATCTACGAAGAAATTAAAATTTCGGTTTGTTAAGGAAATATTAAAATTTAAAAAATGATAAACCTAAAAGCGTTTTTACTCTTTAATTTTTATTAATAACCTTATAAAACTTAACTTTTATATGTTTTAAAGGTTATTGTTTAAGATAACCTAAAACATTATTTTTAATTCTATTTTGAATATTTGAAACATCGGCTTTTTCAAAAGTTTCACCCGTTATATTTTCATATAATTCAATATAGCGTTCGGAAACTGTTTGGATGTACTCTTCATTCATTTCAGGAACTTGCTGGCCTTCTAGCCCTTGAAAACCATTTTCAATTAACCATTGTCTTACAAATTCTTTAGACAATTGTTTTTGTGGTTTGTTAGCGTTTTGACGTTCTTGATATCCGTCTGCGTAAAAGTATCTGGAAGAGTCTGGGGTATGGATTTCATCTATAAGAACAATTTTTCCATCTTTCGTTTTTCCGAATTCATATTTAGTATCTACTAAAATCAATCCGCGTTTGGCTGCAATTTCAGTTCCTCTTTGAAAAAGTTTTCTAGTATAATCTTCTAACTGTAGATACTCTTCTTCTGAAATGATATTGCGTTTTAAAATTTCTTCTCTAGAAATATCTTCGTCGTGATCACCTGCCTCAGCTTTGGTAGCTGGAGTTATAATTGGGTTAGGGAATTTATCATTCTCCTTCATCCCTTCAGGCATAGAGACACCGCAAAGCATTCGTTTACCAGCTTTGTATTCACGAGCTGCGTGGCCACTTAAATACCCTCTAATAACCATTTCAATTTTGTAAGGTTCGCAAGCTTCACCTACTGCAACATTAGGGTCAGGGGTTGCGGTTAACCAATTGGGAACAATATCTTCCGTGTCGCGCATCATTTTAGTAGCAATCTGATTTAATATCTGTCCTTTATATGGAATGCCCTTTGGCATTACAACATCGAAAGCACTCAGCCTATCGGTTGCAATCATCACTAACGTGTCATTCTCTAAGGTATAGACTTCACGTACTTTACCATGATAAACGTTTTTTTGACCGGGAAAATTAAAATTAGTAGAAGTTAGGGTGTTCATTATAATAGATTCTTTATTCCGTAAATAATTAATTAGTCAACGTTTTCAATTGACTTATAAGCCGCGATTACTTTTTTAACAAGTCTGTGTCGTATTACATCTTTATCATCTAAATGAATAACACCAACACCTTTAACATCTTTTAAAACCAATAAGGCTTCTTTTAATCCTGAGATAACCCTTCTTGGTAAATCTATTTGTCCGGGATCACCGGTAATCATAAACTTAGCACTTTTCCCCATTCGGGTAAGGAACATTTTCATTTGCGCATGCGTGGTGTTTTGCGCTTCATCTAGAATAACAAAAGCGTTGTCTAGTGTTCGCCCTCGCATAAAGGCCATAGGTGCAATTTGAATAACACCTTTTTCTATATGTGATTCTAGTTTTTCATGCGGAATCATATCGCGTAGTGCATCATACAACGGTTGCATATACGGATCGAGTTTTTCCTTTAAATCTCCTGGTAGAAACCCTAAGTTCTCTCCTGCTTCCACAGCGGGTCGGGTTAGTATGATACGTTTTACCTGCTTTTCTTTTAAGGCCTTTACAGCTAAAGCAACGCCCGTATAGGTTTTTCCAGTTCCGGCAGGGCCTACAGCAAACACCATATCGTTTTTACCCATCAATTCTACCAATTTACGCTGATTGGCCGTTTGGGCTTTTATTAACTTTCCACTAACGCCATGAACTAAAACTTCACCAGCACTTACTGGAGTTTCATAATCATCCTTACTTTCACTTTGGAGCACACGTTCAATTACATTTTCGTCTATTTTATTGTATTTCCCAAAATGCTCTAACAACATGGTCATCCGTTTGTCAAATTCTTCGAGAACTTCCTCATCGCCATACGCTTTAATTTTACTTCCGCGGGCAACAATTTTAAGTTTCGGAAAAAACTTTTTAAGCAGATCAATATTTGCATTTTGAAGCCCAAAAAATTCGCGTGGACTTACTTCGGTCAATTCAATTATAAGTTCGTTCAAAAGCAGAATGTTTATAAGATTTTATACTAAGTGTAAATATAGTTTTTCCTATAACAAAAGTACCTTATTTTTGTAGTACTTGTTTTAACAAAATATCAACAATCGACAATGCCCATCATTACCCTTACTACTGATTTTGGAGAGAAAGATCACTTTGCAGGAGCAGTAAAAGGTGCTATTTATAGTGAATTACCCGATGTAAGAATTGTTGATATCTCACATTCAATCTCTCCATTTCATATTACGGAAGCTGCTTATATAATTCAAAACGCATATCGTAGTTTCCCTAAAGACTCTATACATTTAATAGGAATAGATTCAGAATTAAACCCTGAAAATAAACATATAGCCGTTTATTTAGACGGCCATTATTTTATTTGTGCCAATAATGGAATTATTTCTATGTTAGCTTCAGAAATAAAACCTGAAAAAATCGTTGAAATTAATATTCACGACCGTATAGAAACCAATTTCCCTGTTTTAGATGTCTTTGTAAAAGTTGCTTGCCATATCGCTCGTGGAGGAACATTGGATGTTATTGGCAAGTCAATTGCTGAAATAAAAGAAATTAGAGGCCTTCAACCCGTTGTAAACAGTGAAAACAACCAAATTGTAGGAAACGTGATTTATATTGATAACTACGGAAATGTAGTAAGTAACATTACAAAATCCTTTTTTGAAGAAGTGGGCAAAGGGCGTAAATATACTATTCAAGCTCGACGAGCAACCTTTTCAACGATTTATTCACATTACAGTGAAGCAATAAACTTTGAACTTCCAGCAGATAAAAGAGAGGAGGATGGTAAAAAATTAGCCCTTTGGAATTCATCTAAGTATTTAGAGCTAGCAATTTATAAAAGCAACCCAAGTACTGTAGGAAGTGCCTCTACCCTATTTGGATTAGAATATTGGGACACTATATCTATAAATTTTAATTGAAAAATAATAAAAGTTATATGTTCACTAGAAATGTAAAAATGGTACTTCGGCTCCGCTCTGCAACCTTATTACAAGAAAGTTTTCTCAAATTAAATAAAAGCCTGTCATGTTCACAAGAATTGTAAAAATGGAGTTTAAGGAAGAGGAAATACCTGCTTTTCTTGCTAATTTTGAAACCATAAAAGATAAAATAAGAACCTTTCCCGGTTGTGAGTCTTTAGAGTTGTATCGGGATAAACATAATGAAACAATCTTTTTCACCTACAGCCGTTGGAAGAAAGAAGAAGATTTAGAAGCCTATCGCCACAGCGATTTATTTAAAGGTGTTTGGGCAGAAACAAAACCAAAATTTAAAGCAAAAGCCGCAGCTTGGAGTGTGGATACGTTGTATAGTTTGGATTAACATTGTGCCTTCGGTACATCCCTCCTTACGTCGTGACACTCAGCCACCGGTAAAAACTAATTTATAACGAACAATATAAGGAGGCTGAGTGATTCCGAAAGTAAAGCGCTTCGGAATAGTATCGAAGCCCCGACAATGAAAAGAAATTAAAATGACTGCATTAATAAAACGTGAAATAACTGCTTTCTTTGCTAGCCCGATTGGGTATTTGGTTATTGGAATATTTCTGTTAATTAACGGTTTGTTCCTTTGGGTTTTTACTGGCGATTATAATATACTCGATGCTGGTTTTGCCGATTTATCATCCTTCTTTCAATTAGCACCTTGGGTACTCTTATTTCTTATTCCCGCGGTAACGATGCGGAGTTTTAGCGATGAGATAAAAATGGGCACGTTAGAATTATTACTGACGAAGCCTATTTCATTAAAAAACATTGTATTAGGCAAATATTTTGGAGCTGTCATTCTTATTGTTATAGCGCTGCTACCAACTTTACTCTATATTATTACAATTTCACAATTAGGAAATCCAGCCGGTAATTGGGATGTAGGCAGTACGTTAGGTTCCTACATTGGTTTGCTCTTTTTAGTACTCGCTTACACGGCAATTGGCGTGTTCTCTTCTACGCTATCACAAAACCAGATTGTAGCGTTTATTATTTCAGTTTTTTTATGTTTTGTACTGTATTATGGCTTTGAAGGTATTACCAATTTAGGCATTGATTTTCCAATTGAAACATTAGGAATGAAAGCTCATTTTGACAGTGTGGCTCGTGGTGTACTCGATACAAGAGATATTATTTATTTTTTAAGTATTTCGGCCCTTTTTATATCATTTACAATTTTAAAGTTAAAGAAACGTAATTGATATGAACAAAAAAACCATCCAATATATCGTTGTAGCGCTACTTGCATTTATCATTGTAAATGTAGTTTCGTCGTATGTTTATAAACGTTTCGACCTTACTCAAGATAAACGATACACGCTTTCTGAAGCTGCAAAAGAAACCATCGCAACTGCAAAATCGCCTATTGTAATTGATGTTTTTTTAAAAGGTAATTTCCCTGCAGAATTCAACCGACTGCAAGCTGAAAGTAAACAGTTATTAGAAGAATTTTCTGCTTATAACCCAAATATTAAGTTTGAATTCATCGATCCATTAGAAGTTGATGATCCACAGTCTTTGCAACAAGAATTTGCCAAGCGAGAGATGATGGGAGCACAAGTGGAAGTACGCGAAAACGGAAAAGTAAGTACCGAAACTGTTTTCCCTTGGGCGTTGGCATATTACAATGAAAAAAGTGTTGCCATCCCATTGCTGAAAAACCAACTAGGAACCACTTCGCAAGAACGGGTAAACAACTCCATACAAAACCTAGAGTATGCTTTTGCTGATGGTTTTAACAAATTGGTTAACCCCAAAAAACGAAAGGTTGCCATCTTAAAAGGTAATAAAGAATTAGGAGATCGGTATGTGGCAGATTTTTTATCCACATTGAAAGATTATTATTTTTTAGCTCCTTTTACGTTAGATTCGGCTGCTATTTCCCCAAACAAAACTTTACAAGCGTTAACAGAGTTTGATCTCATTATTGCTGCAAAACCTACTGAAGCTTTTTCCGATTCTGAAAAATATATTTTAGACCAATACACCATGAACGGTGGCCGTTCTTTATGGCTTATTGATGCAACTGAAAATAAAATAGATAGTGTAAGCGGAAAAACCTTTGCCTTTGGAAAAGATCTTGGTCTAAACGATTTTTTCTTTAAATACGGTTTACGCATAAACCCCAATTTGGTTAAAGATGTGTACTCCGCTCCTATTGTCTTAGCGCAAGGAAGCGAACGGGAATCACAATACAATCGCTATCCTTGGTTTTTTAATCCGTTGAGCAGTAGCGCTAACAACCATCCCATTGTTACTAATATTGAAGCAGTGAAATTTGACTATGCCAGCACAATTGATACGCTTCCAAACCAGATAAACAAAACCGTTTTACTCTCCACTTCACCCATAACCGAAGTGATTGGCGTTCCCTACGAAATAAACCTCGACATTGAAATACCCGAAAATTTAAAAACAGTAAACCAAGGCCCAGATCCTTCGCAATACAACGCAGGTGAAAAACCGTTGGCTATTTTATTAGAAGGCAAATTCCCTTCTGCATTTACCAACAGGGTAAAACCGTTTCAATATTCAGAAAACAGTAAAACCTCTATACCAACTAAAATGGTGGTGATGAGTGACGGTGATCTTATAAAAAACCAATTAGACGGTAACCGCCCGTTAGAATTAGGGTTCGATAAATTTACCCAAACATTCTACGGAAATAAGGAGTTTTTACTGAATACCGTAAATTACCTACTTGACGATAGCGGACTTATAAACATTCGTAGTAAGGAAATTGCCGTTCCCTTTCTTGATCCACAAAAAACAGCGGAGCAACGCACGCAATGGCAACTTGTTAACATCTTGTTACCGTTGGGGTTACTAGCTGTATTCGGAATTCTCTTTCAATATTTCAGAAAACGTCGCTATACCCGTTAACTGTTAATAAATTAGTTTTCAAAACCGTCGCATTTCAGATATATTTGTATGTATGCTGAATACAGTTCAGCTGAAATTGAAAATCAACTATTTCCACAAAATATAGAGAATGAAATTCATCGTATCGAGTTCGTATTTACTGAAACAATTACAAGTGCTTGGAGGCATTATTAACAACAATAATACGCTTCCTATTTTAGATAATTTTTTGTTTAACCTAGATGGGAGTTCGCTTATCGTTTCAGCATCCGACCTAGAAACTACAGTTTCTTCAAAACTGGAAGTAGAAAGTAGTGAACAGGGTACGGTTTGCATTCCTGCACGTTTGTTATTAGACACCTTAAAAACATTCCCTGAGCAGCCCTTAACCTTTACCGTTGAAGAAAATAACACGGTAGAAATAAGCAGTAACCACGGTAAATATGCCTTAGCGTATGCTGACGGCGAAGAGTTTCCTAATGCAGTGGAATTAAACGATCCATCTTCTACAATTTTACAAGGTGACGTATTGGCAACTGCTATTAATAAAACATTTTTTGCAACCGGTAACGATGACCTTCGTCCAGTAATGAGCGGAGTATTTTTTCAATTTTCTTCGGAAGGATTAACCTTTGTAGCAACCGATGCCCACAAGCTAGTAAAATATACTCGTGAGGACTTAAAAGCAACGGAGAATGCTGAATTCATTATGCCTAAAAAGCCATTGAATTTACTAAAAAGCATCTTGGCTGGCAGTGAAGAAGAAGTGACTATTGAATATAATGAAAGCAATGCGAAGTTTACTTTTGAAAACACCGAAATGGTGTGTCGCCTAATTGATGGAAAATACCCTAATTACGAAGCGGTAATCCCGAAGGAAAATCCGAATAAACTAAGTATTGATCGCAATCAGTTTTTAAACTCGGTACGTCGTGTATCTATTTTTTCAAACAAGACAACGCATCAAATTCGTTTAAAAATTGCAGGGTCTGAATTAAATATTTCTGCTGAAGATGTTGATTACAGTAACAAAGCGGAAGAACGTTTAACCTGTGATTATCAGGGCGATGACATGCAAATAGGATTTAATTCTCGTTTTCTAACCGAAATGCTTAACAATCTCACCAGTGATGATGTTTCATTAGAAATGTCGTTACCCAACCGAGCTGGGATTTTAACGCCAGTAGATGGGCTTGATGAAGGTGAACAAGTTACCATGCTTGTCATGCCGGTTATGCTAAATAACTAGAAAAACTTATAAGCCAACTATTTTAAAATCCGTCTACCAAGGCGGATTTTTACTTTAACTATCTTTTTAATAAACAGTTAAATAAATTTTAAACTATTCAATTTTAAAGTCTTGTTTAAAAGTTTCATAGTATTTTAAGGGTAAAAGAAAATTACTATGAAAAAACTTACTTTAATCACCCTTGTTTTTAGTTTCGCATTTTTTTCTTGTAAACAGCAATTTGCAGAAAAGAAAGCAAAATCTGATCCCGATTTAACTGAGCATGAATACACTGCCGATACAGTTCAAACCGCTGTTGGCAATTTAATTTTACCTGCTCCATACGCTACAAAATCTACCGCCAAGGTTTATAATATGGTAGATTGGCCGGAAAACGAAATACCCAAAGCTCCTGAAGGCTTTACTGTCACTAAATTTGCAGATGGCTTTGACAATCCTCGTTGGACATACATTGCACCTAATGAAGATATTTTTGTGGTAGAATCAAATACCAAAAGCAGTGCCGATAAAGTTACATTGCTCCGTGATACAAACAAAGACGGTAAGTTTGAAGTACGAGAAACTTTTTTAGAAAACTTAAATCAACCTTTTGGTATGCTCGTAATTGGTGATGCTTTTTATGTAGCAAATACCGACGGTCTCTATAAATACCCATATACAGAAGGTCAAACTAACCTAAAAGATGCTGAAGGAACCAAGATTGTTTCACTACCAGCTGGAGGTTATAATAACCACTGGACACGGAATATTATTACTAATGACGCAAAAGACAAAATTTATATCTCTGTAGGATCAGCTAGTAATGTTGGCGAACACGGAATGAAAGAAGAAATTAGACGTGCTAACATTCTAGAAGTGAATTTAGATGGTAGCGGTGAAGTTATCTACGCAAGTGGATTACGAAACCCTGTTGGGATGGACTGGAATCCAATTACTGGTGATCTTTGGACCGCAGTTAATGAACGTGATAAGTTAGGTGATAACCTAGTTCCCGATTATATAACTAGCGTGCAAAAAGGTGGTTTCTATGGATGGCCGTATTCCTATTTTGGGCAAATTGAAGACCCTAGAATGAAAGGAAAAGCAGACTCTTTGGTTGCAAAAGCAATTGTCCCAGATGTTTCCGTAGGGCCTCATACAGCCTCACTAGGATTTACTTTTTATACGGATGATCAATTTCCAGAGAAGTATAAAAACGGTGCTTTTATTGGACAACACGGTTCTTGGAATCGTTCAAAATTTTCAGGTTATAAAGTAACATTTGTTCCTTTTTCAGATGGTAAACCAACTGGAGGGCAACAAGATTTTTTAGGTGGTTTTATCGCTAATGAAGAAGAAGGAAACGTCTATGGACGTCCGGTTGGTGTTACGGTAACGCCCAACGGAGCTTTATTAGTAAACGACGATACCGGAAATACAATCTGGAAAGTAAGTTACGATCAATAACAACAAGTGTCTATGCGTTTAAAACACATTATGACGGTTATATTTATAGCCGTCTTTTTTAATAGTTCAGCCCAAATTACTGGTATCGTTACATCTCAAAACACCAATCCCGTTGAAGGTGTTTCAGTAAGCGTTGGCGATTCCATAATGGTTAACACAAATTCAAATGGGGCATTTTCTTTTTCTTCAGAAATAGAACTTCCTGTTACAGTTATGCTTCAGCATCCTGATTTTTATGCTGAAAGGATCACTATTTCAGAAACAGGAAAAAAGTATATTCTTAAAAGAATAAAGGAAACAGAACAACTGGAACCCGTTATTTTGGCTTCTAAATTTCAGAAGGAAAGTGGCGTACTTGTGCCTACTTCCCGTATTTCTTCAGAAGCTATTGAAACCTATAGCCCGGTAGATTTGGTTAATGCTATTAATGAAACACCCGGAGTATATATTCAGCAAGGAGCCATCAATACAAACCGAATTACCATCCGCGGCGTGGGTTCTCGAACGTTGTATGGCACTAATAAAATACGTGCTTATTTTAATGGTATTCCCATTACAAACGGGGTGGGCGAAACGGCTATTGATAGCTATGATGCTAACGATATACAAAATATTGAAATTATAAAAGGTCCAAAAGCTACGCAATACGGAACCAATCTTGGTGGTACGCTACTGCTCAACTCCAATGAGCTTTTAAAAAACGGAACTGAAGTTTCAAATACAGTAACAGCGGGCTCTTACGGATTATTAAAGAATACACTAAATGCATCGGTTAAGGAAGACAACCTGTCGCTTCATTTTAATTATGACCATCTTCAAAAAGACGGATACCGCGATAACAGTCGGTATAACCGGAATAGTTATTTTTTGCATACAGATTACCAGTTTAACGACAAGTACAGTGTTTCTTTTTTAATAAACCATCTTAACAACAATGCGCAAATACCTAGTTCGTTAGGGTTAACAGATTTTACTGAAGATCCCTCACAAGCAGCTTTTACTTGGGATGCGTCTAAAGGCTACGAAGACAACCGCCAAACGGTGACTGGACTTAGTTTTTCAAGTAAGTTTTCAGAAACCTTTAGCAATAACACAAGTGTATACTACACGTATTTAGATCATTATGAGCCACGCCCTTTTAATATTTTAGATGAAATAACGAATGGTTATGGTGCAAGAACAGTATTTGCCAAATCGTTCAGTTTTAATGAACGACAAGCTTCAGTGAGTTTTGGTGGTGAATGGTATCAAGATGAATACCGTTGGAAAACAATTGAAAATTTATATGAAGAAAACAACAATCAAGGTAGTCTAGAAGGTAATTTGCTTAGTAACAATAAAGAAATTAGAAAACAATTAAATGCATTTGCGACTACTATTTTGCCACTTACCGCTACTCTTGAAGCTGAGATTGGCGTAAATGTGAATAAAACCACCTATGACTATACCGATGCTTTTAATACAGGAAGCGATAATACGTCCGCCGATAGAGATTTTGAGCTTATTGTAGCTCCCAATCTCAATATTTTATACACTGCATCACCAAACACTTCTTTCTACGGAAATATTAGCAGCGGGTTTAATTATCCTAGCCTAGAAGAAACCTTAACACCCGACGGAATTATTAACCCCGATATTGGTCCCGAAACTGGTTGGAATTATGAAGTAGGAACCGATTTATATCTCTTAAACCGAAATTTACACCTACAATCTTCCGCTTATTTATTGTCTATATCCAATCTTTTGGTAGCCGAACGTGTGGGCAACGATCAATTTATTGGTAGAAATGCTGGTAAAACACATCATCGAGGGTTTGAGTTTCAGGCTGACTACCGCTTTAATGTAGCTTCCGTTTTTGAGGTAAACCCTTTTTTTAATGCGGAATTTAACTTTCACAAGTTCCTTGATTTTGTAGATGAAGCAGATGATTTTTCAGGAAACGATTTAACTGGGGTACCCGATAAAAAAATAACAGCAGGCGTACGAGTTTATCACAACTCAGGAATTGGTATCTCCTCAAACTTTAGACACATTGGGAGTCAGCCAATAACCGATAGCAACTCACTGTATAGTGATTCATACAACTTATTAAATATACAAGCCGAATACAAAAAGGCGATAGCAGATGCTTTTCATATCCGGCTTTCAGCAGGCATTAATAATGTAACTAATTCAATGTATGCTTCCTCAATTTTAATTAATGCCTCTGGTTTTGGTGGAAGCGAACCGCGGTATTACTACCCTGGTCTACCTCGCAATTATTATAGTAGTTTACAAATTCAGTATTCTTTTTAAGGAATCTAGTTAAAACTGGCCATCCAAATAGGTATAAAAATGGCAATCATTGCTGCCAGGGCCAGTTTTTTATAGTAATTGTTTATAAACAAGGCTGTTATTAAATATACTGCTTCTTCGGTTCTAGATACTGCCGTACCACCTTTTGATGAAAGGGTTGCTATTACCAAAGCTTTCTCCCTTTGATTGAAACTCCATTTGGAATTCCAAATATTTTCATATTTCCAAATAAATGTCTCGTTGTTAAAAGTAGCTGTTGCTTTTGAGCAAAAACCATTATAAGTAATATCCCCTATTTTCTTATTGCTTTCAACGTCAATCACATCCGTTGTTTGTTTTAAAAACCCCTTGGTTTCAAACCTAAACTTTTTGTTTAAAAGTGATCCAATAGTAATAGATGAAAAGTTTTTATCCACAAGCTCCCCTATTTCCTTTCCTTTAGCATATAATTTATAGGTACTTGAAAATGTTCCCTTCTTCCAGTTTAATTTCATTTTATAAATTTGTTTACTACGTGTTTAAATTATGAAATAAAACGTATGGTCATAAAAAGACTTGGCGCTTCATTATTACTAGCTCGTACTGCATTAACAATAGGCAATACAAATGCTACAATACCAATAAAGATGAGCATTAAAATACCTAACCCTAATAGTAATATGGCTGGAATGCTAATGATGGTAAGCAATATTAGTGTAAGTTGAAAATTAACAATAGCTTTTCCATGTTCGTTCATTCCTACTACTTTATCACGCTGTGTAAGCCAAAGAATTAGAGGTACTACTAGCCCTCCAAAACCAGTAACATAGGTTAATAGTTGTGATACATGTGCGATGACCAATAACTGGTTATCAGTTCGTTTAGCGGTGTGGTTGATTACTTCCATTTTTGATTGATTTTTTGATGATGTACTATATAAGTAGTGAAATATGATAAAATGTTACACACATACCAATCGAATATGGAATTATGTATTTTTGCAAGATAAATAAGGTAGGTAAGAGATTCCTGCCGAAATTTATACTGAGCATTTCAAAATAAATATCCGAAGTACAAGAATTTATGACACACACAGATACCATTGTAGCGTTAGCCACCCCATCAGGCGCTGGTGCCATTGCCATAATCCGTCTTTCGGGTGACGATGCTATTACTATTGCCGCTAACTTGTTTTCCTCGATTTCAGGAAAAGATTTAGCAAAACAGAAAACACATACCGTGCATTTAGGCAATATTATGGACGATACGCGAGTGATTGATCAAGTATTGGCTACCGTTTTTAAAAACCCTAACAGTTATACGGGTGAAAATGTAGTTGAGTTTTCATGTCATGGTAGTAGCTATATTCAACAAGAAATTATTCAATTATGTCTTCGGAAAGGCTGCCGAATGGCGCAGGCTGGTGAATTTACCCTACGTGCGTTCTTAAACGGAAAAATGGATTTAAGCCAAGCCGAAGCGGTAGCCGATTTAATAAGCAGTGATTCAGCCGCTTCACACCAATTGGCCATACAACAAATGCGTGGCGGATTTTCTTCGGAAATAAAGCAACTTCGCCAAGAGCTATTAGATTTTGCTTCCTTGATTGAACTGGAGTTAGACTTTGCCGAAGAAGATGTAGAATTTGCCAATCGGGATGAGTTCCAGAAATTAATAACCCGCATTACTCATGTTTTAAAACGTTTAATTGACTCATTTGCTACCGGAAATGTGTTAAAAAACGGAATTCCAGTCGCCATTGTAGGCGAACCGAATGTTGGGAAATCTACACTTTTAAATGCGTTACTGAATGAAGAACGTGCCATTGTAAGCGACATTGCTGGTACTACGCGAGATACTATTGAAGATGAAATTACCATTGGCGGCATAGGCTTCCGATTTATTGATACAGCTGGTATTCGTGAAACTACCGATACTATTGAAGGCTTAGGGATAAAGAAGACCTTTCAAAAGATGGAGCAAGCTCAGGTGGTTGTGTTGCTGGTGGACGGTATTCAGTTGACTAGTGGTAGCGATATCATTCAGAAAAGAAAGGTAGAAATAGAAAAAATTAAAAATAAATTTCCTCAAAAACCCTTGGTGATTATTGCCAATAAAGTAGATCAACTTTCAAAAGAACGAATTACAGCTCTTACTACTGAAATTCCAAATGTAAAACTACTTTCAGCAAAAACAGGTGAAGGGGTTGAAGAACTACAAACCACCCTGCTCGATTTTGTAAATACTGGAGCGTTGCGTAACAACGAAACCATTGTCACCAATACACGCCATTACGATTCGCTTTTAAAAGCTTTGGAAGAAATTCATAAAGTACAACAAGGTATTGACAGTAATTTAAGTAGTGATCTTATGGCGATAGACATTCGTCAAGCCTTGTATTACTTTGGTGAAATCACTGGAGAAATATCGAATGACGAGCTACTTGGAAACATATTTGCTAATTTTTGTATCGGGAAGTAATTCCTGAGACTTGTGCAACATAGAACAATTCCAGTAGTCCTTTCTTTACTAGCTATGTTTATTAATTAAATAGATTACACTATAACTCTATTATAAGTTTGCCATAACCATATTATAACCACGCTATAACCTATATGTAATTATTTAGTATATTTACTTTATATGTTTCGATTACAGCGGGTTGTA
>Ga0209344_10002460_pt1 | contig 20562 bp, 32 predicted proteins | sample Cruoilmetagenom6_FD_187293 | JGI IMG/M metagenome (GOLD analysis project Ga0209344, IMG submission 187293) | Oil polluted marine microbial communities from Coal Oil Point, Santa Barbara, California, USA - Santa Barbara Oil Seep Sample 6 (SPAdes)... | ecosystem: Environmental > Aquatic > Marine... | reverse complement strand
CCTCAACAGCGGCTGGCGCTTCTTCTTGACTGGTTTCTTCTGCTGCTGCAGGGGTATCTATTCCTGTCTCATTTGGCGTTACATCCAAAACCATTGCACGCATGGTGACTTTTACGTCGTCTTTACAGTTCTGCATGCACGGCTCACCCGTCCATTTCGCATATTCTGTTTCAGCACGGTCATCGATAATGAAACCATCCGCATTACGCATTGCAACATCACTGAATGTCTCTTTTGACAAGACAAAATCATCCTCGATCATATCGTTCGAATAAAGGATATAAGCCACTAGCGCATATGTCTCGTCATCCGTAAGCGTACCTGCATTTCCGAATGGCATTGAGCGTTTCACGTAGTCAAATGTTGTTGATAAATAAGGCCAATAAGAGCCCACTGTTTTCAACGGATCATCATGATCCAACGTATCAATACCGCCCGCAAGTTTTGGCCAGTTATCAATACCTTCGGCAAAATCGCCATGGCAGGATGCACATTTATCCGCAAAGATTTCTTCACCAACCAAAGCGTCACCTGATCCCGCTGGCAAACCTTTTCCATCAGGGCTGACATCGCCGTCCCATGCTGCGATTTCTTCTGGTAAGGCAGCACGTCCAAGACCGTGTTTGCCACCTGCATAAGCAGAAGACGCTGCCAGAATTAAAGCGGTTGCGCCAATAAAATTAAGATACTTCAACATTTTCAGCCTGCCCATTAGAACGCACTAACCACGTTTGAATACAATTGTTGTGATATACAGAGTTCAACCCACGCACTTCGCGTAATTGTGTCTTTGTTGGTTGCACATATCCGGTTTCGTCCATCGCACGGGATTGCAACATCATTTCTTCCCCATCCCATGATGTATCAAGGTAAAACCGTGTCAGTGCTTTATTCTCGCCTGGTTTCGCCAAACGTGCTGTTTCCCAATTTTTACCACCGTCTTTTGATACATCCACACGCGTAATCGCACCATTTCCAGACCATGCAAGGCCTGAAATAACCATTGGCCCTTTGCCATGTGTAATCGGTGCTTGTGGGCTTGGGCTTGTAACAACAGATTTCGCATCCATCGCCCATGTCCATTTACGGCTTGTACCATCCGCCAATGTGTCTGTGTATTTTGATGTCTCCTCACGCGATTCCACAGCATTTTCGATTACTTCAATGCGGCGAATCCATTTGACCCACATATTGCCCTCCCAACCTGGCACGACAAGACGCACAGGATACCCGTGCTCTTTGCGCAAAGCTTCGCCGTTCGCCTTGAAGGCAACCAAAACATCATCCAAAGCTTTTTCCATAGGTATAGAGCGCCCATTGGACGATGCATCAGCCCCTTCCACAAACACCCATTTACCTGTTGTTTGATAGCCTGCTTCTTCCAGCAAAGTGCGTAGTGGAACGCCTGTGTATTCCATGTTGTGGATCATACCATGTGTGAACTGGGCACCATTCAATTGGGCCCCGGCCCATTCCATACCCGTATTTGCAGCACATTCACAAAAATAGACATGGTTTTCACGTGGGAAACGCTCCAAGTCGCTGTATGAAAACACCAATGGCGTATCGACCAGACCGTTGATCATCAGACGGTAGTCTTTTTTTATCAAATCTATCGCACCAGAGTGATGACGTTCAAAAGCACAACCCTGTGGCGTGATTGTGCCATCCAATGCGTGGATCGGTGTAAAATTAATCGAACTGATTGTATCCGCAGTCAACCACTCAACATTGCGGCGGATAACGTCCCCCTCATGTGCAGTCGGCAGGCCATATGGCGTAGCATCAACACCATCCCCTAATTCCTGCGCCCACGGTTGGACTTCAGTAATTAATGGGTCAGGTGTGGCAGCCTGTGCGTTTCCTGCGGCAAACGCACCTGCACCTGCTGCAGCCGCACCTTGTAAAAAGGCACGACGTGAGGGTGATCTATCTTTGTCTATGTCGGACATGACGCATCGCTCCAATTCTTCTGCTGGCATTATGCGCCAACAACTTTCACACTGTTATTAGGATCAAGGGAAATAACCCCCTGCTTTCGGATGTGATTTTCGACAACATCCCAAATTTGTGGACCTTCGGTATCTTCATTCACGCTGGCCCAGCCAGCGACTTGATATGTTTTGCTTGGGTCAATTTTTTCACCAGTACGCAATAACGTCATTTCCGTTATCCGATTGCCCTGTGGTTTGGTCACATCAATGCGGTATCCAAGACCGCCCACTCGCACCATATCGCCACCTTGCTGGTAATACGGGTCAGGATTGAACAAGTTATCAGCAACATCTTCCAGAACCACATGCAGGAATTCCCCTGTCATTTCCGTTCTATAAGCTTCGCCGTATGTCATGGATGTCACGTTCCAGATGTCTTCGCGTGTGATATCTTGGCCCGGCAAGATGGATGGTCCCCAACGCACACCAGGTGACAATGCAATATCTGCATCGCGTTCTGAAATAAGCGCATCACAAATTAAATCGTCCCAAGTACCGTTAAAATTACCACGTCGATACAGAATTTGATCATCACCTGTCTTACCGATCACTTCACTTAACTCAGATGCATATGGCGCACGTTGTTTATCAATCAATTTCGTCATATCGGCGTCTGGTTCGATTACATCCGAAAAGATTGGGATCAACTTATGGCGGAAACCCATCATTCGGCCATCACGTACATCAAGATCCACACGACTTACAAATTTACCATTCGAGCCTGAAGCAACGATAATTGTTTGGTCAATCAATACAGGTTCAGGCAATGCGTCATGCGTATGGCCCGACAAGATCACATCAATACCGGTTACTTTACCAGCCATCTGTTTATCAACGTCAAAGCCATTGTGGCTTAAGCAAACAACAAGCTCGGCACCATGTGCACGAACCTCATCCACCATCTCCTGCATGCGTTCATCCCGAATACCAAATGAATATTCTGGAAACATCCACCCCGGATTGGCAATTGGCATATAGGGGAACGCTTGCCCGATTACAGCAATTTTTACACCGCCGCGTTCAAAGAACTTATATGGCGGAAATATCTCTGTTGGTTCATTCCACTCTGCATCAAAAATATTTTGGCCTAAAGCCGCAAACGGCAAGCCTTCAACTATCTCATTCACGCGGTCAGATCCAAGTGTGAACTCCCAGTGAAACGTCATCGCGTCAGGCTCTAGCCTATTCATGACATTAACCATATCTTGGCCCTGTGTATGGTAACAAGTATAGCTGCCATGCCATGTATCGCCGCCATCCAGCAGTAATGCGTCAGGGCGTTCAGATCGTATATGATTTACAACTGTTGCAACACGATCCAATCCGCCAACGCGTCCATATCCACGCGCTAATGAAGAAAAGTCATCATAACTCAATGCATATGCGGAATGGCTACCATCTTCGATACCGTAAAGCTTGCGAAACTCTGCACCTGTTACATGGGGCACAGCACCTTTGTTTTCGCCAACACCAATATTGATCTCAGGCTCACGGAAATAGATTGGCTTCAATTGCCCATGTATATCGGTGAGGTGAATAAGCGATACATTTCCAAATGTATCAAAGTCCAATAGCTTGTCTTGTGTTAGACTTTGCTGAGCAGCTAACCGTCCCCATTGTCCATAGCTAGATGCACCGTAAAGAGCAGCGGCTGCCATGCTTGTTTGCATAAAATCGCGACGAGAAATCATCTATTGTCCTTAATGGCATCACATATGCGCATATTTGAATTTGTTATTAATGAAAAACCCCACGCTATGTTAAAGCATGGGGCTAGTATTATTGACTAGTTACGTACAGAAGGTGTTTCGACAGCAAGCCCCTCTGCACGAGACGCGATGTACAGCTCCAATGATTTGAACTCGTCGCCACCTTCTTTGAAAGGCTGTGCACGAATGTTCTTCATACAGCCTTTAAAGCGTGCGTGAATGGAATTCAGTTTCGCATTTTTCAAGCGGTATGTTGGAAAACCATTGATTTGACCTTGGCTTAAATGATCTGCACGGATCATCTTGTTGTAATTGTCTTCATGACAATTTGAACAGGACATATCCAATTGGCCGACCCTTTTGTAATAAAGCTCTTTGCCCTTTTCCCAGAACGGAGCGGCTGCACCATCGATGGCAACACTCATTGGCAAACCACGTGATTGCACACCAATCAAAGCTGTCATACCCGTCATTTTTCCACCAGACCATTTCCATGGCTCAGCACCCATGCGTTCAGTGCGGCAATTATTTATCAGGTTTTCCATGGAAACCAATTCAGCACCTTCAACCCGTGGTAATGTAGGCCTAAGTCCTGCAAAATCTTCTACGTCTTCATGACATGACGCACATGATTTGCCAGCAGAACCATCCACTTTAGAATATTCATCAATCGCTTGATCAACAAATACAAAGCCAGGGTTATCGAAATCATCAAGCTGCAAAGCTTGTGTTTCGCCTGATCTAAACAGCCAACCGGAATATATTTCATCCAAGTTTTCAGTATGCGCGGGAGCCGCGGCCTGGGTAGTTAATACCTCACCATCTATTGATAGTTTCGCATCTTGACCTGCATGCGCTGCCAAGCCGGCAACCCCAAAACAGGTTATACCTGCAAGTAAAGCTTTTATATTCATCTAGTCGCCCTCCCAAAAATAACCATAACTACGTGATAGTAATCTGTTTACTTGTCTCGTAAACAGATCCATCGTCATCATACCAAGTAAATTTGAATTCACCGGCCTCTGGAACGATTGCTTCAAATTCGAAGTAAGGATTGGTCGACACAGCTGGTTCGATTGTTATATCAATAACGTTCTGACCGTTGAAATCAGCAGTGAAACGATTGATGATTGAGCGTGGAATAAGAACGCCCTCTTTATCTTTACGTTGACCAGATTCCATTTTGTGGCTGATCAATGTTTTGATCGTAATCGTCTCGCCCGCCGCAGCTGTCTTTGGCACTTTGACGCGAGGTTTTACACCTGAAGCCATTTTAATTTCTCCTAATTACCTAAAATTAGCCGCCGCAGCCGCCGATTGTTACCTTTACTGTCGCCGCAACCTTGCGGAACGATCCATCTTCCATTTTTGCGATCGCAACAACATCTTGCGTTTTTGCCAAACGGATGCGGGTCGATCCCGACCGCGATCCTGCCAATGGGCCAAAGTTGAATGTTGCAACAGCTGGTTCCGGATTGCCAATGGCAAGTAAGGTGATTGCAGATGCACCAAGTGCCGATACTTGAATTGGCACTGTATTTCCGTTCTCAGCAATTTCTGGCGCTGTGAGTTCAATACCGCCTTCAGCAACGTCTGCACCGCCAGTGAATTTTGCAATTGCGTCATCAACAACGGATGCGAACACTGGCAATCCAGAAACAGAAGCAAAAACCAAAGCTCCAGTTCCAATTGTAAAAATATTACGACGTGTATAAGCCATCCCTATTCTCTCCTGTGAGTTTGGGGTTTCAATCTTCTTTAAGGGTTTGAAGATATGATATTACATCTTCAACTTGTTGCGCCGTCAGAATCGTCATTCCCTCGAAACCTTCAAGAGGACGTGTGTACCCTGCATCGCGGTAAAACGATGGCATAATTGTATCTTCGAAAACCATTTTCGAATTCACAACGATTGCTCGGAGCTGTGCTTCTTCCCAACGACTTGCAACACCAGCTATTTCCGGGCCAACTTCACCATGAAATGATTCTTCTGGCATATCTGCATTTACATGACAGGCTAGGCAATTCCCTAGTTTACGTCCCTTGAAAACTTCGCGCCCTTCGGCTGGGTCACCAACAATACCTGTTAAGGATTGAACAACAGCACCATCTTCGAATTTAACATCGGATGGTGCGACCGGCTCCGCTTTTGCCCCACTTGCGCAAAATACCGCAGCCACGGTTATAAGACTGAATATCTTCATGCGTCCTCCCTTACACATTATGTATTTCATGTAGCATAGCGCAATAATGTCGCAGCTTGCAACAATAAATTCATAAAATTGAATAAGTGAATTTAAGCTGGCTGAAGCTTACGTTAATTATTGCGTTCAGAAATCTTACGTGCATGATATTTTTGGAAACTTTCCTCTTTATCATAACCTTTCACGACCACCCAGTTCAGCATATCAAATGTTGTCCCCGGTCCAAAGGCACCTGGCATGACGGCAACAGATGCTTTATTGGCGGGGATATCTACAGCTACATCTTCAGAAAAGAACAGAATTGTTGGTGTAAATAAAATACCCCATTTTTTGACCATTTCTTTTTCTGTCGAAACGGTCCCATCAAAGTCCGTTACCTCTACATCACCAAACATATTTATTTGAACAACGTAAAAATTATCAGTGATATAATTGGTAATATGCGGAAGTGGATAAATCTCTTCATGCATTTTTGTACAGTAAATACAGCCGCGCTGCTCGATCATTACCATCAGTCGCTTGCCTTCAGCATTCGCATCGACAAGGTCTTCGCTCAGATCTTTGAATGTGTCTTGTATCCAAGGCGCTTTGTGTAAGCCATCGTCGCCCAATTCCGCAGCGACTACTGGTAAGCTTGTTAACAGAACTAATACACAAGAAAGATATTTCAACATTACATTCTCCTTCGATTCAACCTATTGCGCCAAAATTTGGAAACACTTTGATCATCCACTGAGCGATATAATTCATAGAATTCGTGGCAATCAAAATCGCAAAGATGATTAAAAATATGCCCATGATCTTTTCAACCAACCCCAAATATTGACGAAATCCACGCATCCAACGCATAAATGGACCGATGAAAATCGCAGCCAAGATAAAGGGCGAAGTCATTCCCAGACCATAGACGAATAATAAAGCTGCACCTGTCATCGCGGTATCCGCTCCAGCTGCGGTAAATAATATAGCCGCAAGTACGGGACCGACACATGGCGTCCACCCAAATGCAAATGCCAGTCCAACCACATAAGCCCCAATCAGACTTAGTTTTGTCGAATCACCAGCATCAACACGCAATTGTCGATACAAAAGACCAATTCGTAAGACGCCTAAAAAATGCAATCCCATCACAAGAATAATACCTGCCGCAATCCATCGTAACACATCGAAATACTCTCGCACGACTTGCCCAAACACGGTCGCTGCAGCCCCTAATCCCATAAATATCGTGATAACACCTGCTGCAAAACAGATAGCAGCTATCACGGCTCTCCTGCGTGTAGCGCTATCAATCGAGGCATCTGCAGAAATTTGGTTCATTCCCACTCCTGCCAAATAACTTAGGTAAAATGGCACAATAGGCAGGATACACGGAGATAGGAACGATAAGAGACCTGCAAGAGCAGCACCTGCAAAAGTGATATCAAACATAAGATACGTCCAAAAACTTGTATAGATTACATATTCACATTATGTTATATGTATGTAAAAGGTCAACCTGACATGTCGCTAAGAATATTTGTTCTCTTTATCACCTTAATCTTTGCCACCAGCGCAAATGCCGAGACGTATTTGGTTATGGTTGAAGAAGATGGTTGTGTTTGGTGTGAGCGCTGGGATGACGAAATATCCCATATCTACCCCAAAACAACTGAGGGCAAAGCAGCTCCATTGGTGCGAATGAATATTCATGTCGCCCGCCCAGGTAATATCGAATATGAACGCAGCTTACATTTTACCCCCACATTCGTATTAGTGGTAGATGGCAAAGAAGTGTCACGTATCGAAGGCTACCCAGGTGAGGATTTCTTTTGGGGACTTTTAGCGCGGATGCTATCTGATGCAGGCGTCACGAAAGCTGGGTTGTAGAATACGAGATGACAAAAGATGATAATATAGTTAACAACAACGCGAAACAAAGAGATTAGACAATGGGCCTTCCACGATTTGATGCAAGTATCTGCGATGAAGATATGGACAAAATGGCAGAAAATGCCATGCGCGCAGCAAACTTTTTAAAGGCAATTAGCCATGAAGGTCGATTGATGATTTTGTGCTACTTAGCTTCAGGAGAAAAGTCAGTGACGCAACTAGAAGAGCTTTTGTCATCACGTCAAGCTGCCGTTTCTCAGCAACTGACGCGTCTGCGTCTTGAAGGTCTCGTCACGCCACGCCGTGATGGAAAAATAATTTATTACAGCTTAGCAGATGATCGCCCTACCCAGATCATGGAAGTGGTTTACGATTTATTCTGCAAAGAGGGATAACAAGAGATGCCGCAAGGTTTAAATAGATTGCGGCTATGCTGAACATTTTTTCAGAACCTACACTAGTAGCGATCATTGGCCTGATTGGTGGCTTCTTATTGGGTTTGGCCGCCCGGATTGGGCAGTTTTGCACATTAGGCGCGATTGAAGATTTATATTACGGCAATAACTCCTTAAGATTTCGCATGTGGGGAATTGCTATCGGCGTTGCAATAATAGGAACCTTTACCTTAAGCGCACAAGGTTTACTGGACTTAAACGAAACTCTCTATTTATCCCGAAACTGGAACCCTTTTGCCAACATCATTGGTGGCCTTGTCTTTGGATATGGCATGGCTCTTGCGGGTAACTGTGGATACGGGGCATTAGCCCGACTTGGCGGTGGTGACCTTCGCTCTTTTGTAATCGTTTTGGTCATGGGTTTATCCGCCTACATTTCATTAGGAGGCCCACTGGCAACACTGCGCATCTGGGCATTTGGCAATCGTGAGCTTGCAACCGACACATCAAACATTGCAACGCATATATCGAGTTGGATCAACCTATCAACAGAAACAACAGGCATACTCATCGGGCTATCCATAATTGCCCTAACCTTATGCAATCAAAAAATGCTACGGTCGCATAAGCATATATTCTGGGGTGCGATTGTAGGGTTTGCAATCGTATCCGGATGGGCTGGAACTCAGTGGGTCGCACAAAATGGATTTGATGCAATACCCGTTATTTCGCACACATTTTCAGCCCCCATAGGGGAAACAATGCTTTACCTTATGACGTCTTCGGGAAATTCCATCAGCTTTGGTACAGGATCAGTTATTGGTGTGCTTGTCGGCGCATTCATAGGGAGCATGTTCAAAGGTCACTTCCGATGGGAGGCTTGCGAAGACCCGCGAGAATTGAAGCGTCAAATAATGGGTGCCACATTGATGGGAATGGGTGCTGTCGTCTCTATTGGCTGTAGTGTTGGGCAGGGCTTATCTGCGTTTTCAGTACTTGCGTACAGTGCTCCTGTTACATTTATAGCGATTTTAATTGGTGCTGCTATTGGCCTAAAGCAATTGATAGTTGGATTTAGTCCATCAATTTAATATTTTGAAACACTAAACGAAAGGCTTCGGGAAAAGCCTATGTGGTATGTTGTCATGTGTGGACGGCTCCGTTTTTGCAAGGTTTAATGGTGCTGTCAGAGGAACATTAACCAGTACCAAACTTCCCAACAAGCACATTTCTATGCCACACAAAGTTGGCGCCACTCAGTCAGAGCAGCGTTACGGGTTTGCTTGAAAACCTGTCGGGAATTTAGGTGTCTCTGGTGATTAAAGTGGTTGTAGTATTGGCTGTGTATCGAAGTGAATTTCTGCAGTGTTTTATGACTTCGAAACCGTTGCATTGCACGTTCTCGCCTTCGAAACGGCAGATGTGAATTCTCAACCTGATTGTTCATATACTGTGTTGTATCATGTAATTCTAACGCGCCAAGAACACGCAATGCTGCGCTATATGATCGGAGTTTATCCGTTACAATCAAATGAGATTTACCATATCGCTTCATCAATTTACGCAATACTTTCAATGCAGCATGCTTATCTCGTCGTTTTGAAACATAGCATTCCAGGACTTCACCTTCATGATCGATAGCACACCACAAATAAAATGTTTGACCATTAATTTTTACAAAAACTTCGTCGATATGCCAGCACCAGTTGGATTGAACCCCTGCCCTTTTCTTGCGAATGTCTTTTGCAAACTCAGGCCCAAATCTATTCCACCAGAAACGGATAGTCTCATAGCTGATATCGATGCCCCGCTCATGCAGAATATCTTCGACTTGCCGTAAACTCAGCGGATAACGCACATAATACATCACAGCCAAGCGGATGATTTCGGGTGATGTTTTGAAATATTTGTAAGAGTTTTGTATCGTCATTTTGTAAAATTATGATGCGATCTCGAAATCGCCAAGTTCCTCTGACAACAACATCGAATTACTTCTAAATAAAGTCCCTGCGCAGTTAAATACACGCCTAGGTGTTTCAACAGATAATATTTTCAAAAAAACGCCCCCAGTTTCCCGAGAGCGTTTCAATTCTTTAACCAAGACAAAAGGTACTTAACCTTTTTCTTCGATGATCTCCACCATGTGGGAAACCTTGGCCACCATGCCACGTACGGAAGGTGTATCTTCCAACTCGCGTGTTTTGTGCATTTTGTTCAGGCCAAGACCGATCAAAGTCTGGCGCTGTTTGGCCGGGCGGCGGATCGGGGAACCGATCTGTTTTACGACGATTGTTTTAGCCATCTAACTCAAGCCTCCGCAGCTTCGGGTGCAGCAGGGGCTGCATCGGTTTTTGGCAGAATGTCGGAAACTTTCTTGCCACGACGTTGTGCAACGTTACGCGGGCTGGCTTCTTTACCCAAACCATCAATGGTTGCGCGGATCATGTTATACGGGTTTTGCGACCCGATTGATTTCGCAACAACGTCTTGAACGCCAAGCATCTCAAAGACAGCACGCATTGGGCCACCTGCGATAATACCGGTACCTTGCGGTGCTGTACGCATCACAACTTTTCCTGCGCCGTGACGGCCATTTACGTCATGGTGCAATGTACGGCCTTCACGCAGCGGCACACGGATCATTTGGCGTTTGGCTTGTTCTGTGGCTTTACGAATGGCTTCTGGAACCTCTTTCGCTTTACCTTTACCAAAGCCTACACGGCCTTTTTGATCGCCAACAACGACGAGTGCTGCGAAGCCAAAGCGTTTACCGCCTTTAACTGTCTTGGACACACGGTTGATCGCAACCAAACGATCTTGAAATTCCGGTGTTTCGTCGCGATCGCGACCCCGGCGGTTGTCATCTCTAGCCATTGCGGCCTCCTGGATTTCGGGCTTGCACCCATTTTTTACCAACCCAAGTGAGGCAGAAAGCCTCCCGGGTCATCGAGGTGGGCATTGCACCCACCTACGTTTCTTAATTCGCGCAATTTGTTCCGAAAACCGGTTCCCACTTTTCGGATTGCACTTGGATTTAGAACTTCAGACCACCCTCACGGGCAGCGTCAGCGAGTGCTTTTACTTTACCGTGGAACAAAAAGCCGCCACGATCGAAGTAACATTCTTCAACTCCTGCTTTTTTAGCACGTTCGGCAATTGCCGTACCTACTTTAGCAGAAGCTTCCACGTTATTTTTGCCCACAACACCCAGTGCTTTTTCCAATGTGGAAGCTGCAGCTACAGTGACGCCCGCAACATCATCGATCAATTGAACCGAGATGTTTTTAGACGAACGGTGAACGCTCATGCGAAGACGACCATTGGCCATCTTCTTAATTTTGTTCCGGTTGCGCATGCGGCGCTTAAGGAACAGAGTTCTCTTGCTATTAGCCATTTTATGCGCTCCTTACTTTTTCTTGCCTTCTTTGCGGAAGATGTATTCGCCTTTGTACCTGATGCCCTTGCCTTTGAAAGGCTCAGGTTTACGCCACGCGCGAATGTTCGCGGCGACTTCACCAACTTGTTGTGCGTCGATACCTTCAACAATGATTTCAGTTACTTTTGGTGCGGTAACAGTGATACCGGCAGGAACATCGAAGTTAACATCGTGTGAATAACCCAATGTCATGTTCAAGACATTGCCGTTCATTTTAGCACGATAACCAACACCGCTGATTTCCAGTTCTTTTTTGAAGCCTTCCGTTACACCGGTTACGCAGTTTGCGATCCGTGTGCGGGACATACCCCATTGTTGACGCGCCCGCTTAGACATACCACGTGGCTTAACAGTGACCACGTTGTCTTCTATTGCGATTGTTACGTCATCGGTAGCCTTGAAGGATAGAACACCTTTGGGGCCTTTGACTTCTATTTGTTGACCTGACAGCGTGGCAGTAACGCCACTGGGTAGATCAACTGCTTTTTTACCAATACGAGACATCAGATACTCCTTAGAAGATTGTGCACAGCACTTCACCACCAACATTGGCAGTACGTGCTTGTGCATCTGACATCACACCTTTTGGTGTGGAGACAATGGCAACACCAAGACCCTGACGTACAGTTGGAATATCGTGTACGTTGGAATAAACGCGGCGGCCAGGTTTGGACACGCGTTTGATCTCTTTGATAACAGGAGCGCCGTCGAAGTATTTCAATGAAATCTCCAACTCCGGGAAACCTGTTTTTGATGTCGCATTTTCATAACCGCGGATATAGCCTTCGTTCGCTAGAACGTCGAGCACCCAACCACGCAGTTTTGACGCTGGAGTTATCACAGTAGACTTGCCACGCATTTGAGCGTTGCGAATACGTGTCAGCATATCACCGATAGGATCGTTCATAATTTCTCTCCTTTACCAGCTAGATTTAACCATGCCCGGGACCATGCCATCTGACGCCAATTGGCGCAGAGCAATCCTGGACACTTTAAGTTTACGATAATAACCCTTCGGACGACCGGTTACCTGACAGCGATTGTGCAGGCGCGTTGCCGATGAATTACGCGGTAGTTTTGCCAGTTTCAGACGCGCTTTGAAACGCTCTTCCATTGGTAGGTCTTGGTTATTCGCGATTTCTTTCAGCGCAGCACGTTTGGCGGCATATTTTTCCACCAGCTTTGCGCGTTTGACTTCGCGTTGGACCATTGCAGCTTTTGCCATGTTTCTTTTCCCTTCCGCGATCAGTCGTTAAAAGGCAGGTTGAATTGCTTCAACAGGCTTTTAGCTTCTGCATCTGTTTTTGCGGTAGTACAGATGACAATATCCATGCCCCACATTTGATCTACGTTGTCGTAGTTAATCTCTGGAAACACGATGTGTTCTTTCAAGCCCATTGCGTAGTTGCCGTTGCCATCAAAGCTTTTGGCTGAGACGCCGCGAAAGTCGCGGATACGTGGCATTGCTACAGTTACCAGGCTGTCAAGGAATTCATACATCTTGTCGCCGCGCAACGTGACTTTACAGCCCAAAGGCATGTCTTCACGAACACGGAAACCAGCGATTGATTTCTTGGCTTTGGTGATTACCGGCTGTTGGCCTGCAATCGTTGCCATGCCTTCAACAGCAGAGCGGATTTTCTTAGTGTCGTTTACAGTCTCGCCAACACCCATATTAAGCACGATTTTTTCAAGCTTAGGGATCATCATGTCGTTCTTGTAAGCGAATTCTTCTTTCAACGCGGCGCGCATTTTTTCAGCGTATTGCGTTTTAAGGCGTGGTTTATAATCAGCCATCGATCAACGCTCCTGATTTTTTAGCAAAACGCACTTTCTTGCCGTCTTCCATTTTGAAGCCAACGCGGGTCGCACCACCCTCTTTCGGATCAATCAGTGCCAGATTTGACAACTGGATCGGCATGTCTGTTGGGACACGGCCACCCTGAGAGTTTTGTGATTGCTTTACGTGACGGATTGATGTGTTCACACCTGTCACAATTGCTTTACCGGTAGATGGGTTCAAAGAGGCGATCTCGCCCTCTTTACCTTTGTCTTTACCGGTCAAAACGATGATCTTGTCACCTTTTTTCAACTTGGCAGCCATGTTACAGAACCTCCGGCGCAAGCGAGATGATCTTCATGAAGTTCTTCGCACGCAATTCACGTACAACCGGGCCAAAGATACGGGTACCTAGGGGCTCGTTTGTGTTGTTAAGGATTACTGCAGCATTGCGATCAAACCGGATTGCTGTGCCGTCTTCGCGACGGACTTCTTTGGCAGTACGAACTACCACAGCTTTGCGAACGTCACCTTTTTTCACGCGACCGCGTGGAATGGCTTCTTTCACTGAAACTACGATAATATCTCCAACAGAGGCATATCTCCGTTTGGAACCACCCAGAACCTTGATGCACTGAACACGGCGAGCGCCGCTGTTGTCAGCTACATCCAGATTGGTTTGCATCTGGATCATTTGGTTTCCTTCCGACCTTTGGGGACCATCCCCAGGGTTTCGTTAAACTGAAAAGTCTGCTTTGGCCTATTAGGCTTCGGGCAGAACCATCCAGCGTTTGGTTTTCGAAATCGGCGCACATTCTTCAATGCGAATTTTATCACCGATTTTGAATTGGTTGTTCGCGTCATGGGCACGGTATGTCTTAGACTTACGAATAGTTTTCTTTAGAACCGGGTGCTGAAAGCTACGCTGAACAGAAACTGTTACGGTCTGTTCGTTTTGGTCGCCTGTCACAACACCACTTAGAATACGCTTTGGCATGTCACACTTCCTTATTCAGCTGCCGCTTCGGCAGCTTTCTGGTTCAAAATTGTTTTCACACGCGCAGCATTACGGCGAGCCGTTTTGATCTGTGCGGTATTTTCCAACTGGCTAGTGGCAGCCTGAAAACGCAGATTGAACTGTGCTTTTTTCTGGGCAGCCAGCTCTTCACGCAGCTGGTCGGGTGTTTTATCTTTTAATTCATTGGCATTCATTGCCATTTTCCTTTCAACATCACTGGTAGGCCCCCGAATATAGGCATGTAAACATGCTTATGGGTCACCCTGATTCCAGTGGAGTACATGATGAGTGGGTGCTATAGGGCGGAATGGGGGTGTTGGCAAGAGGGAATGGGGGATAACATTCCGAAAAGTCTGGGCCCAGTTTAGCCCCAACCGTAGTTAAAGCTCACACTGATCCGTTCCTCGTCCGACATATTCATCGGCACCTCGTGACGCAGCCAGCTTTCCCATAGCAGGACATCGCTCACATCGGGGGCGACATAGACAAAACTGCGTAATTCGCGCGGTGCATCAGCTTTGCGTGCGGGGGCGGCCATCATGCGGGCGGAACGCGGGTCTTCCAGTTTCAACGCGCTGGCCCCTTCAGGCATAGAAACATAAGTCGTGCCGCTGATCACCGAATGCGGGTGGATGTGCGACGCGTGCGTACCGCCTGTGGGCAGGATGTTGATCCACAGGCTATCCAGTTTCAGCTTTTTGCCGTCCAGATCAAACGCGAGGTCCTCGGCGAAAGCCGCCACATGTTTATTCAGAACCTTGACCAGATCCTTGAAGATCGGAAACCGCCAAGGCAGATCGTCCAATGAAGCATAGCTGGTATAACCCGGGTACCCGTTTTCCTCACACCAAACCTGCCCCGCCTCGTCATCGTCGGCCAATGACAGGCACGTGTGTTCAAGCTCGGACGCATCAATGGTTTTGCCCAGTTCAGACAACTGAGCGCGATAAAGGCGGGTAACGAAGAGGGAATCGATTTGTGACATGCGAGTATTGATAACGCAGAGAGCATGATTACGCGAGGGGCAGTTTTGTCAGTCGCTACATAAGATATCGCGGGCGATGCGTTCAAATATTGCAGCACCCACAGGGATTAAATCATCCGGAAAATCGTAATCAGGGTTATGTAACGCGGCATAATTTTCACCGGGCCCAAGGCACAACATAGCTGCTTTTGCATCCCATCCAAACACGCCGAAATCTTCCGATGCGCGCATCGGCAGCCCGTCTTCACCATTCGGTATGCCAATCGCATTCATGGCCGCAACGGCAACATCGGTTGCCTCTGCATCATTAATGGATGCCGCAAAGTTATCGAATACTTCAAAGCTAGCTATAAGATCCGCCGCTTCAGCAAGCTCAGTTACAAGATTGCGCGCATCAGCATCTATCGCAGCCATCGCATCATCATGCGCAGTACGCAAAGTTGCATAGATTACCGCTTCACCCGGAGCGATGCCAAATGTTGGCTCTCCGATCCTGACATGGGTCACCGTGACCAGTCGAAAATCATCATCTAATGCCCCACCTGCGCCCAAAGCCCCTAATGCAGGGATCAATTTGGCCACAGTGATCGCAGGTGACACCCCATCTTCTGGATCAGCCGCATGGGCCGTTTTTCCTGTAAGCTTGATTGCCAAACCAAGGGACGCGCAGTTTATCAACCCTGCGCGGGTCGACACATACCCGAACGGGCGCCCCGGTTCATTGTGAATGGCAAAAGCCCAATCCGGTTTGATCTCTTGGAATACAGGATCAGCAACCACCGCACGCGCACCGCTGCCGTCTTCTTCTGCCGGTTGAAACATCAAAACAACGCGTCCCTTCGCTATTGGGTCGCGTGCAATCAACCGCCCCAAGGCCAATAACATCGTCATATGCCCGTCATGGCCGCAAAGGTGACCTTTGCCGGAAACCGTTGATACCCACGGCGCGTCTGATAACTCTTCAATCGGCAAAGCATCCAGTTCTGCGCGAAACAAAACAGTCGGGCCGGCCACACCACTGTCGAAAATCGCAGCAACACCGTGTCCGCCTAAGCCTGTCATAATACGGGTCGGAGAGAGCATTTTTAATGTGTTTTGAATTGTATTTGCCGTTACCGCTTCTTCGCCTGATATTTCAGGATAGCGATGCAACTCACGGCGGAATGCCGTTAGTTCGACCAGATCAGAATTTGTCAGCATCTAAGTGCCTCTTTCCAATAGTATTAACTGTATCCCAATCAAAGATAGGGCGTACTGGCAAAGCTACACAATGTTTCAAAAGTATCCAAAGCAAAAAACCCCCGATCTTTCGATCAGGGGTTTCTAATTCTTTATCCGGCAAGCGGCCCAGCGAGACTGCGTTTCGCTTACACCGCTCTGGCATCCGCTACGCGGTTACCAGTTACCAATCTTCGCGGTGAACCACGCGTGTTTTAACCGGCAGTTTCATCGCAGCAAGGCGCAGGGCCTCTACGGCGACGGCTTCTGAAACACCGTCGATTTCAAACATGATACGGCCCGGTTTTACTTTGGCTGCCCAGAATTCAACAGACCCTTTACCTTTACCCATCCGAACTTCGGTAGGTTTTTTGGTGACAGGTAAGTCCGGAAAAATACGGATCCACACACGGCCCTGACGTTTCATGTGACGTGTCATCGCGCGGCGGGCCGCTTCTATTTGACGTGCCGTGATACGTTCGGGCTCGATTGTTTTCAGACCATATGAACCGAAGTTCAGATCGGAACCGCCTTTCGCCTGGCCGTGGATACGGCCTTTGAACGCTTTGCGGAATTTTGTACGCTTTGGTAAAAGCATTTTAGTTCTCCTTCACCTACAACTTAGCGACGTGGTGGGCGATTACCGCCACCATGTGGACGCGGTGCACCGCCTTCTTGGGCTTCGGCAATACGACGATCATGTGCTTGTGGATCATGTTCCATGATCTCACCTTTGAAGATCCAGACTTTGATACCGATGATACCGTAAGCTGTCAGACCCTCGCAACGCGCATAGTCGATGTCGGCACGCAATGTGTGCAATGGCACACGGCCTTCACGGTACCATTCAGTCCGTGCAATCTCGGCACCGCCCAAACGACCCGCAACATTGATACGAATGCCCAAGGCACCCATACGCATTGCGTTTTGAACAGCGCGTTTCATCGCACGGCGGAAAGACACACGGCGTTCCAGCTGTTGCGCTACACTTTCAGCAACCAAGGCTGCGTCCAGTTCAGGTTTGCGAACTTCAACAATGTTCAAATGCAGCTCTGACGCAGTCAAAGCAGACACTTTTTTGCGCAAAGTTTCGATATCCGCACCTTTTTTACCGATGATCACACCTGGACGTGCAGAGTGAATAGTCACGCGGCATTTTTTGTGTGGACGTTCGATAATGACACGTGAAATACCGGCTTGAACGCATTCTTTCTTGATGAAATCACGCATTTTCAGATCTTCCAGAAGAAGATCACCGTATTGGTTGCTTTCAGCAAACCAGCGGCTGTCCCATGTACGGTTGACTTGCAGACGGAAGCCAATTGGATTGATCTTTTGACCCATTATGCTTGCTCCTCAGCTGGCTGACGCACTAGAATAGTAACCTGCGCGAAAGGCTTCAGGATTTTACCGTAGCGACCACGTGCACGAGGACGTCCACGTTTCATTGTAAGGTTTTTACCAACCCAGGCTTCTGCAACGATCAACTCGTCAACATCCAGACCGTGATTGTTTTCAGCGTTCGCGATTGCAGATTGCAATGTTTTCTTAACATCATCAGCAATACGTTTTTTTGAAAACGTCAATTCGGACAAAGCTTTTGCAACCGGTTTGTTACGGATCAGTTGCGCCACCAGGTTCAGCTTTTGAGGGCTGGTTTTTAGCATGCGGGATACGGCCATAGCTTCGTTATCCGCAACGCGACGCGCGTTTTTAGACTTGCTCATGGCTTACTTCCTTTTCGCTTTTTTATCAGCCGTGTGACCGTAATAGGTACGGGTCGGGCTGTATTCGCCGAATTTTTGACCAATCATATCTTCGGAAACGTTTACCGGGATATGTTTGCGGCCATTGTAAACGCCGAATGTCAAACCCACGAACTGTGGCAGGATTGTTGAACGACGTGACCAAATTTTGATGACTTCATGTGTACGCCCTGATTCACGTACAGCTTCCGCTTTTTTAAGTACGTATGAATCAACAAATGGGCCTTTCCAGACTGAACGAGACATATCTTAACGACCCTTCTTTTTAGCGTGACGAGAACGGACGATGTATTTATCCGTAGTCTTGTTTGAACGTGTGCGTGCACCTTTGGTAGGTTTGCCCCATGGTGTCACAGGATGACGACCACCCGATGTACGACCTTCACCACCACCGTGTGGGTGATCGACAGGGTTCATAACAACACCACGCACAGATGGACGGATGCCCTTGTGACGGTTACGACCGGCTTTACCCAGGTTTTGGTTTGAATGGTCAGGGTTTGAAACCGCACCGACTGTTGCCATGCATTCTTGACGTACCAAGCGAAGTTCGCCCGAAGACAAACGCACCTGAGCATAACCACCATCACGGCCAACAAATTGCGCGTAAGAACCGGCAGCACGAACCATTTGTCCGCCTTTGCCCTGTTTTAGCTCAATGTTGTGGATGATTGTGCCGATCGGCAAACCTGTGAACGGCATAGCGTTACCGGGTTTGATGTCAGCTTTGGCTGAAGATACAACTTTGTCGCCAACAGCCAAACGCTGTGGTGCCAAAATGTATGCTTGTTGACCATCTTCGTATTTGATCAGCGCGATAAACGCAGTCCGGTTAGGGTCGTATTCAATACGCTCTACCGTTGCTGGAACATCCATTTTGTTCCGCTTGAAATCTACGATACGATAAAGGCGTCTTGCCCCACCGCCTTTGCGACGCATAGTAATCCGTCCGGTATTGTTCCGGCCACCGTTTTTACGCACACCTTCTGTGAGCGCTTTAACAGGACGGCCTTTCCAAAGCTCGGAACGGTCAATCAGAACCAACCCACGTTGGCCTGGCGTCGTCGGTTTATACGACTTTAATGCCATTCTTTCTGTCTTCCGTTTTTAAACGATCAATTGATCGTATTGGTTATACGGCCCCGTAGGTCCGCTTGCTTAAAAAGTAAACACGGCCCCGATGGAGCCGTGATTCGTGTGTCTTCTATCAAAGGCCAGTGCTGACGTCGATAGTGTTACCTTCTTCAAGTGTAACATATGCTTTTTTGACATCTTTGCGTTTGCCAAGTTGGCCGCGGAAACGTTTCACTTTACCTTTAGTGATCGTTGTATTGACCGCTTTCACTTTGACGTTGAACAAAGTTTCAATCGCTTCTTTGATCTGAGGTTTATTCGCATCGATTGACACTTCAAACACAACGGCGTTGTTTTCAGACGCCATTGTCGCTTTTTCAGTAACAATCGGTTTGCGAATTACATCATATAGTTCTGCTTTAGTGCTCATTTCAATCGAGCCTCCAATGCTTCAGCACCCGCTTTGGTGATAACCAAAGTATTTGCTTTCAAGATGTCGTATACGTTTGCACCTTGGCTTGGCAAAACATCCAGACCATCAATGTTGCGGGCAGCCAATGCAAAGTTTGCATCCACTTCGGCACCATCGATAACCAATGCTTTTTTCCAACCCAAATTTGACAACACTTTAGCCAAATCTTTGGTTTTTGCATTTTTCAACGTTGCATTATCCAGAACAACCAATTCACCCGCAGTTGCCTTTGCGGACAATGCGTGGCGCAAACCCAATGCACGAAACTTTTTCGTCAAGTCATGTGCGTGGCTGCGTGGTGTTGGGCCTTTATAGACACCACCACCGCGAAAGATCGGTGCAGAGCGGGCACCGTGGCGTGCGCCACCTGTACCTTTTTGACGGTAGATCTTCTTGGTTGAATAGCTAACCTCTGAGCGTGTTTTTACTTTGTGTGTACCGGCTTGGCGTTTTGCCAATTGGTAGCGCACAACACGGTGTAGAATGTCGGCACGAGGCTCCAGACCGAAGACCGCATCGGATAGTTCGATGCTTCCTGCAGCTTTTGCGTCCAGTTTGATTACGTCGGCTTTCATTATTCATCGCCTCCAGTCGTAGCTTCAACAGCTGCTTCTTCAACTTGTGCTTCAACAGCAGGTG
>Ga0209344_10002459_pt1 | contig 20563 bp, 13 predicted proteins | sample Cruoilmetagenom6_FD_187293 | JGI IMG/M metagenome (GOLD analysis project Ga0209344, IMG submission 187293) | Oil polluted marine microbial communities from Coal Oil Point, Santa Barbara, California, USA - Santa Barbara Oil Seep Sample 6 (SPAdes)... | ecosystem: Environmental > Aquatic > Marine... | reverse complement strand
AGCAACTTCAGACTCTATAATTACGACACTTGATATAGAAATTGCTGACGATGATTATTCAACCCAAACAGGATTGATGTATCGTAAAAGCATGGAAGACAATCAAGGTATGTTATTTATCTTTCCTGATTCTGACTACAGAAGTTTTTATATGAAGAACACTGAAATCCCATTAGATATCATCTATTTTTCTAAAGAAAAACAAATTGTTAGCATTCAGAAAAATGCAAAACCAATGGATGAAACATCTTTACCTTCAGAAGCACCAGCAAAATATGTTTTAGAGGTGAATGCTGGATTAAGTGATACTTGGAATTTAGGAAAAGGAGATCGTATCGATTTTATTACTAACTAAAAATCAGTCATTTTAAGATAGGTTTCAAGTACGCTTAAACAACTAACAGTAACTACATAAAAAAAGCCATTCAAATTGAATGGCTTTTTTTATAGTTATAAAGACTAGTGAATTATTCTTCTTCTTTAAGAGCTTCACCTTTATCTTTTAATGTATCATACATAATAGGAGTTGCAATAAACACAGATGAATATGTACCAACAACAACACCTACAATTAAGGCAAATAATAAACCTCTTAGTGATTCAGCTCCAAAAATGAACATTGCTAATAACACTACCAACGTTGTTAATGATGTATTTAACGTTCTACTTAATGTACTGTTAATTGCTGAGTTAATATTTGATCCACCTTTAAATCCTGCTCTTTCAGCAATAACTTCTCTAATTCTATCAAACACAACTACTGTATCGTTTAAAGAGTAACCGATTACAGTTAGAATTGCGGCAATAAAAGCTTGATCAATTTCCATACTAAATGGCATGAATTTGTATAGTAACGAGAAGATACCTAATACAATAATCACATCATGGAATACAGCTACAACTGCACCAGTAGAGAATTGCCATCTTTTAAAACGGAATAATATATAAAGGAACACCACAACTAAAGACCCTAAAACTGCCCAGAATGATTCTTTTTTGATATCATCTGCAATTGTCGGACTTACTTTACTAGATAATACTTTACCTACTCCATTAGTTGCTTCAGAAAATTCAGTATAAGAAATATCTGCTGGCAAGTAAGATTTCAATCCGTTAAATAACATGGTTTGAATTTCTTCATCTGCTTCAGCTGAATTTTCATTTACTTTATACTTAGTTGAAATCTTTAACTGATGATCACCTCCAATTGTTTTTACCTCAGCACTTCCGAAGACCGCATTTAAATCGTTAGCAACATCTTCCGAACTTACGGCTTTATCAAAACGCACTTGATACGTTCTTCCTCCAACAAAATCAATACCTTGATCTAACTTATTTGTAAATAACGATACTAAACTTACCAAAATTAAAATACTAGAAATTACATAAGCTATTTTACGCTTAGCAATAAACTTGATATTCATATTCTGAAATAAATTTTTAGTAACAGACGTAGAGAAATCTAAATTCTTTCCTTTATTCACATACCAATCAACTAATAAACGTGTAATGAATATTGCTGTAAATAAAGATGTTACAATACCAATAAGTAGAGTTGTTGCGAAACCTTTAATTGGACCTGTACCAAATACAAATAATATCAAGGCTGTTAGACCTGTTGTTATGTTAGCATCTAAAATTGAAGACAAAGCATTAGCAAAACCATCTTTTACGGCCTCTTTCATTGCTTTACCTTTACCTAATTCTTCTCTTACACGTTCGAAAATAAGTACGTTTGCATCAACAGACATACCAATCGTTAAAACGATACCTGCTAAACCAGGAAGTGTTAATACAGCTCCTAATCCTGAAAGCACACCAAAGATTAATAAGATGTTTAACAATAAAGCTATATCTGCGAATAAACCAGCTTTACCATAGTACATAATCATCCATAACAATACTAATGACAATGCGATTAAGAATGATTTTGAACCACTCTCTATAGCTTCTTTTCCTAATGAAGGACCAACTTGGTCTGCCTGAACAATATCTGCTGAAGCTGGTAATTTACCTGCTCTTAGTACATTTGCTAAATCGACAGCCTCATTAACTGTAAAGTTTCCTGAGATTTCTGTGTTTCCACCAGAAATAGCTCCATTAGATGCTGTTGGTGCAGAATACACAATATCATCTAAAACAATTGCAATTTGAGATTTGTTAGTAAATGCTCTACCTGTAATTTCTTCCCATATTTTAGCTCCTTTAGCATTCATCTGCATGGTTACAGATGGCTTATTTGTAACGCTATAAGATTGACGTGCATCAGTAATTACTGCGCCACTCAATTCTGGTTCGTTTTCTCTATTTCCTTTTAAAGTATATAAATCTACATATTCAACTCCAGTTTCTGCATCTACAGTTGGTAACCCAAAAGCGAAACGAATATTTCTTGCATCTGCAGGAAGATTAGCTCTTACCTGTGGCATCTCTAGATAAGACTGTAACTTCTCTTTATCTTCAAGCTTAATTCCAACCATTCCACCAGAACGTGGAGGTCCCATTAAATCAAATATTGGATTTACTTGAGCAACCGCTGTTGAATCTGTTGAAGTTTCACCTAATAAATTATCAATAGTACTATCTGTTTCTGTTGAATCTTGAGTTTCAGTAGCCTCTACTTTTTGATCAACACCTAATACTTTTTTTAGTGTTTCGTTAGATGCTACAAAGAAATTACCAATAGATTGACCATTGTCAACATCCCAGAATTGCAATTGAGCTGTTGTTGTAATTAATTCAGTTGCACGCTTCACATCCTTAACACCCGGAAGCTCAACTAATACACGACCTGTGTTACCTAAACGTTGAATGTTTGGAGATGTTACCCCAAACTGGTCAATACGCTTACGTAATACTTCGAAAGCAGAAACAATTGACTCGTCTACTTTTTGATCGATTTCAGCTTTTACTTCGTCATCAGTCATATTGATGTTAATCACATCATCTAAATTTCTGTTCGCAAAAATATCTGGAGATGCTAATTTTTGATCTCCTTTAATTGCGTCCCAAGCTTCATAAAACGATTCTAAGTAAGATTCTTGAGCATCTTTCTGAAGTTCCTCAGCATCAGCTAAAGCTTTATTGAAAGCTGGATCTTTACTTTGGTTTGCAAGACCTTTTAAAATATCTTTTACAGAAATTTCCAAAATCACGTTCAGTCCACCTTTAAGGTCAAGACCTAGATTCATCGATTTTTCTTTAACTTCTTTAAATGAGAAGCTAGCTAATCCTATATCAAATACCTCATGACTTGCTATAGAATCTAAATAGTGAACTTCAGCTTCGTTGATAGATTCACTATCTTGAAATTTACTTTCTGCATAGGCTTTTGCCTCATTTTCAACTTGGTTAGCTTTGAATGTAAATGATAATTGATAAATACTTACCAATCCAAATAACACTGCAAAAAGCTTTACTAATCCTTTGTTTTGCATTACTTTATTTTTTTGTGACAAATTTTTTAAAACGAGCAAATATATACTTTACTCATGATTTGACAATTATTTTTAATGATTATATATGTAATTGAGATGGCTTTTCGATTAAATACGTTTAGCCATCTTTTAAATGTAATTTGAAGTACAATGGGAGGGAATAACTTAGCTTTTAGCTAAACCAAAAACCCCTTGAGTATTTGGTCCAGCTCTAACCTCTGGAATTTTATTTGATTTATAATCTATAGTAATTCCAGAATATTTATGGAATTTATAAGCGTTTTTTACTTGTTGCTCTAAGAAACTATAGTCAAGCGCTTTCGTATTAGCATACGGATTTGTATTTGAAAAGCGATCATTATCTGCTTTGTGCTCTAATGCAAGTTTACCTGAAAGATGAAATGCTGTATCAGATCCATTTTGGATTTCATACACATCTAAATTATAAGCTACTGAACTGTCTTTATAAGGAATTTGATATGGACGATTCTTATTATCTATTCCAGAATCTTGCAACTCAAGTTTTATCTTTTTAGATAATACACTCTTAATGCTAGCAATATCAGTAGTACTGAAATAGGTGATTTTTAATTGCCCACCATCATTTTTGGTTACTTGAATATCATGAATACCAATAGCTTCCAACTGCTGTTTAACAGTTGTAATTGCACTTTGTGTTTCGTCATTTGTAACCGTCTTACTTGCAAACTGCAAGACAATTTCCTGATTAGGTGTTGTATTATGTTCCTGAGAAACAAAACCTCCTAATAAGGCTAAGGTTATGACTAAAGCACTAATGTACCATCTTTTATTCATGTGTCAAATATATAAAAAAATAAAGACTGCATTTCTACAGTCTTTATTTCAATGTATTTTATAGAGTTTATAACTCTAATAATCCGTTAGTTTTCTTAACACCTTCAGCACTTTCAATCATGTGTGCTTTTTCAGCTGCACTTAAAGGTACATCAACGATACGTTCTATTCCATTTCTTCCAAGAATTACTGGTACTCCAATACAAAGATCATTTAAACCATATTCACCATCTAATAATGTTGAACAAGGAAACATTTTCTTTTGATCACAGGCAATAGCTTGCACTAAACCACTTACTGCAGCTCCTGGCGCATACCAAGCAGATGTTCCTAATAACTTCGTTAATGTCGCTCCACCAACTTTGGTATCTTCTTTAACTTGGTCTAAGCGGTCTTCTGAAAGAAATTCAGAAACTTTAATACTGTTTCTAGTTGCATGAGATGTTAAAGGCACCATTCCTTTATCGCTATGACCACCAATTACCATTCCGTCAACATCACTAATAGGAGCCTCTAATGCTTCAGCTAATCTATATTTGAAACGTGCAGAATCCAAGGCACCTCCCATTCCTATAATTCTATTTTTTGGAAGGTTTACTGTTTTATGCACTAAATATGTCATGGTATCCATTGGATTACTCACAACAATAATAATAGTATTAGGCGAATGCTCAACTAAATTAGAAGATACTGTTTTAACAATACCTGCATTGATCCCAATAAGCTCTTCACGAGTCATACCAGGTTTACGAGGAATACCTGAAGTAATCACACAAATATCGCTATTTGCTGTTTTCGAATAATCATTAGTACTTCCTGTGATTTTAGTATCAAATCCGTTTAATGAAGCACACTGCATTAAATCCATTGCTTTACCTTCGGCATACCCTTCTTTAATGTCTAATATTACGACTTCAGAAGCAAAGTTTTTAATGGCGATATATTCTGCACAACTTGCTCCAACTGCTCCTGCTCCAACTACTGTTACTTTCATGTTATTTAAGTTTTTATATTTTAGAATTGTGTTGTTATTTCAGATTTCAAAATTACAAATTTTAAGGGTCTTAATGAAAAAAGCATAAGGTTTTCTCTTACGCTTTTTGATTTTTTTATTAAACTATTTCATTACAAATTGAAAAGAAAACTTGATTACTAAAATTGCGGCTACAGTTTTTGATAAACTTCTATCTTTAAATCTTAGATTAGAATAAAAACTCATTAAAATAACAAAGTTTATGCTTTAAAACGATTTGAAATAAGGACTCTTGTTTACAACAAAAAAAAAAAAAGCAACTACATAATATATAGTTGCTCTCTTTTTGATATTCGTTTATAGAATAAACAATTTATTTTTGCAATTATGCATCAATATTAGCATAAATAGCATTCTTTTCAATAAATTCTCTACGAGGTGGCACTTCGTCTCCCATTAACATTGAGAAAATACGATCGGCTTCTCCTCCATTGTCAATTTGAACTAAACGCATGGTTCTAAATTCAGGGTTCATAGTCGTGTCCCAAAGTTGTTCAGCGTTCATTTCACCAAGACCTTTATATCGTTGAATTTTTGAACTCTCACCAAATTCTGCTACAATTTCGTCACGTTCTTTATCAGACCAAGCGTATTGTTTTTTCGCTCCTTTTTTAACTAAATATAAAGGTGGTGTTGCAATATAAATATGACCATTCTCAATTAACTCTTTCATATACCTAAAAAAGAAAGTCAAAATTAAAGTTGCAATATGACTACCATCAATATCGGCATCACACATAATAACTACTTTGTGGTAGCGTAACTTAGACAAATTTAAGGCTTTACTATCTTCTTCTGTTCCTATTGTGACACCAAGAGCTGTAAAAATATTCTTAATTTCCTCATTCTCAAACACCTTGTGTGTCATTGCTTTTTCAACATTCAATATCTTACCACGAAGCGGCAAAATAGCTTGAAAAGCCCTATCTCTACCTTGCTTTGCTGTTCCACCTGCCGAATCTCCCTCAACAAGGAATACTTCACATTTTGTAGGATCCTGCTCAGAACAATCGCTTAACTTTCCAGGTAAACCACCAATACTCATAACGGTTTTACGTTGTACCATATCACGTGCTTTTTGTGCAGCGTGACGTGCTTGAGCAGCAAGTATTACTTTTTGAACAATTGTTTTCGCATCATCTGGATGCTCTTCTAGGTAATCAGTAAGCATTTCAGAAACTGCCTGACTAACAGAAGCAGATACTTCTCTGTTTCCTAATTTTGTTTTTGTTTGTCCTTCAAATTGGGGTTCTTGAACTTTTACAGATATAATAGCGGTCAATCCTTCACGAAAATCGTCCCCTTGGATATCGAACTTTAATTTATCTAACATTCCAGAAGAATCTGCATATTTCTTTAATGTGTGTGTTAAACCTCTTCTGAAACCTGACAAATGTGTTCCTCCTTCATGTGTATTAATATTATTCACATAAGAATGTAAATTTTCAGCATAAGAAGTGTTATAAATCATTGCTACTTCAACTGGAACACCATTTTTCTCACCTTCAAAGGCAATCACTTCTTTCATCAAAGGCTCTCTATTTCCATCTAAGAACTTTATAAATTCTTTTAATCCTTCTTCTGAATGAAATGTTTCCCCTTCAAATTCTCCATCTTCTTTTTTATGCCTTCTATCAATTAAATGAATTGTAATACCTTTATTCAAATAAGCTAATTCACGTAAACGGCTTGCTAATGTATCGTAACTATATTCTAAAGTTTGTGTAAAAATAGTAGAGTCTGGCTTAAAAGTCACTGTAGTTCCACGCTTCTCTGTATCACCAACTTGTTTTACAGGATAAATTGCTTTACCACGTTCGTATTCTTGCTCATAAATTTTACCTTCTCTAAAAACAGTTGCTTTTAAATGTTCGGATAAAGCATTCACACAACTCACACCAACACCATGAAGTCCACCAGAAACTTTATAAGAATCTTTATCGAACTTACCACCAGCTCCAATTTTGGTCATAACCACTTCTAGTGCAGAAACACCTTCTTTCTTATGGAGGTCTACAGGAATACCACGACCATCATCCTCAGTAGTGATAGAATTATCTTCATTAATAATGACTGTAATATTGTCACAATGACCAGCTAAAGCTTCATCAATTGAGTTATCTACTACTTCATACACTAGATGATGTAAACCACGTACACCTACATCACCAATATACATGGATGGACGCATACGCACATGCTCCATTCCTTCTAATGCCTGAATACTATCAGCTGAATAGTTATGTTTATTAAACTCTTCTTTTTTATCGCTCATAAATTTTAATTTATTTTGAAATATCTAGTTTATATATCGTATAATTTTGAATTATACGTCACATAAAAAAAGATGCAACTAGCATCCTTTTGAATACAAACAAAGATACGAAAATTACAAGGTTATTAAAAGCATTTTATCGACAGAAGGCAATAATTATCAACATTTGTTAATTACTCAAAAGTGTCTTAAATAACCTAAAAATAGCCTTAAACAGCATTTCTAGGTTTTTATCATCTTCTGTAAAAGTCAAAAAAAGTCAAAATCCCGTAGAAACGAGATTTTGACTTTAATTATAATTATTAAAAAGTGTTTTTCACACCTTATCATATGCATCATCATGAACATTCGCTACAGCTCTTCCTGATGGATCATTCATATTTTTAAATGCTTCATCCCATTCTAATGCAATTTGTGTACTACAAGCGACGCTAGCCTCCTGAGGCACACATAGCGCTGCAGCATCACTTGGAAAATGGTCTGCAAATATTGAACGGTAATAAAACTCTTCTTTACTAGTTGGTGTTTGAATTGGAAATTTATATTTCGCGTTTGCTAATTGCTCGTCAGAAACCTCTTGAGCTACGATTTCTTTCAAAGTATCAATCCAACTATAACCAACACCATCACTAAATTGTTCTTTTTGCCTCCACGCTACGCTTTCAGGCAACATATCTTCAAATGCCTTTCTAACAACCCACTTTTCCATACGCTCTCCATTAATCATTTTATCTTGAGGATTGATACTCATGGCAACATCCATAAACTCTTTATCTAAGAAAGGTACACGTCCTTCAATTCCCCAAGCAGCTAAACTTTTGTTTGCTCGTAAACAATCATACATATGAAGTTTACTTAATTTTCTAACCGTTTCTTCATGAAACTCTTGAGCATTTGGTGCTTTATGAAAGTACAAATAGCCTCCAAATAACTCATCAGCACCTTCTCCAGACAATACCATTTTAATTCCCATAGACTTAATAACTCTTGCCATCAAATACATAGGAGTACTCGCTCTAATTGTTGTAACATCATAGGTTTCTAATTTATAAACAACATCTCGAATTGCATCTAACCCTTCTTGAATTGTGAATTTAATCTCGTGATGAACAGTTCCTATATGATCAGCTACTTTACTTGCAGCTGCCAAATCTGGAGAACCATCTAATCCTACAGAAAAACTATGCAATTGTGGCCACCATGCTTCCGAAGCATCATCACTTTCAATACGTTTTTGTGCATACTTTTTTGCAATTGCCGAAATTACAGACGAATCTAATCCACCTGACAGCAACACACCATAAGGCACATCACTCATTAATTGTCTATGCACAGCTGCCTCGAGAGCCTCTTTAATCTTTGCTATGCTTATTTCATTATCCTTTACAGCCGCGTAGTCTGTCCAATCTCGTTTATACCATTGTACAAGTTTTCCATCTTTACTACTCATGTAATGTCCAGGAGGAAATAATTCAACTTTAGTACAAACACCTTCTAATGCTTTCAATTCGGAAGCAACATAAAACGTACCATTTTGATCCCAACCAATATATAATGGAATAATTCCCATATGATCACGAGCAACGAAGTATTCATCTTTTTCTACATCATAAATCGCAAATCCGAAAATCCCATTCATATCATCTAGAAAATCAACACCTTTTTCTCTATATAGTGCCAGAATCACTTCACAATCACTTTGCGTTTGAAACTGATACTTACCTTCAAATTGTTTGCGTAATTCTCTATGGTTATAAATTTCACCATTAGCAGCTAAAATAAGTTTCTCATCTTCACTAAGTAAAGGTTGCTTTCCAGATGCTGGATCTACAATAGCTAAACGCTCATGTGCCATAATAGCTTTATCATCACTATAAATACCACTCCAGTCTGGACCTCTATGTCTAATAGCCTGAGACATTTCTAAAACTTGAGCTCTTAGGTCTTCTGATTTCTGTTTTAAATCAAATGCACATACAATTCCACACATAACTAAATCTATTTTTTATTTAACAATAGAATACAAATATGAATTATTCATTTATAAATCAAAACACAAAACAATATTCAACTTACAATTTGTAACTAAAAACCTAAATTTAACAACAAAAATAATTTTAAGGCCAAAAAACAGATTCTTAACTTTGTAATTTGAAAGTAGAAATAAACACATGAAATTAACAACAGTATTTTCCCTATTATTAAGCATTAGTCTTAGCTCTCAATCGACTTGGCAACCAGCTCCTAATATTATTTCAAACCCAAATGGTCAACGCTTTGATGATGTATTTTTTTTAAATGAAAATTTAGGCTGGGCAGCTAATGGTTATTATGCAGCTATTTATAAGACTACTGATGGTGGTTTAAACTGGAGCGAACAACTAAATGAAAATGACATCTCAGGAGGTTATTATTTTAGAAATATTGAGTTTTTAAATGAAAACATTGGATTTATTGGCACTCTAAATGGCACTCTTTTTAAAACTATTGATGGAGGCATAAACTGGACAGAAGTCACAAACATTACTCCTAACCCAAATGCCATTTGTGGATTAAACGCTGTTGGAACGTCTACAATTTATGGTTGTGGAGCTTATTTTAATCCTGCTCACATTATAAAATCAACTGACAGTGGAGATACATGGACATTTATTGACATGTCTAGTTATGCTACTGCTCTAGTAGAAGTTTTATTTTTAGACGAAAACATTGGATTTGCTGCAGGAAGAAACTTCAATGGAGGACTTGTTTTAAAAACTACAGATGGAGGATTGTCTTGGACAGAAATATACAATACAAATATAAGCGGTGAATACGTATGGAAATTACAAACGCTTGAAGGCAACGATAATATTATGTTTGGAGCTGTATCTTCAGTAGGCTCAAATAATGGAAAATTAATTAAGTCGATTGATGGTGGTGTTAATTGGCTTGACTTTGAATCTGTAGAAACTGATATCCAAGCAGTTGGATTTATCACTGAAAATCACGGTTGGATGGGAGGACACACTACTGGTTTTTATGAAACCTTAGATGGAGGCATGACATGGAACAACCTAAACGTTGGCAACAATTTAAATCGTATTTATATTATTAATTCATCAACAGCCTATGCAGCTGGAACTACTATTTATAAATATACTGAAGACACCTTAAGCACTAAAGATTTTGCCCAACAAAGCAACCAACACCTAGACATAAATATTCTTAGAAACCCAATTGAAACCAATTTAGAATTTACCATCAATTTTGAAAGTGATGATAATATTCTAATCGAGTTGTATGATATAAATGGTCAATTCATCACACAATTATCTCGTGATATTATTCTTGAAAGCCAACTAAAGACATATAGTTTTAATATTTCGAATTTAGCATCTGGCAATTATTTTATTGATTTCCACAATAACTCTGGGAGATCTTCTCTAAAGTTTATAAAGAAATAATCTTTTATTGTAAACTTTAGGTTGTACTTACGACATAACCATAATTAGAAATCAATTTTAAAAAAATAATAACACATTAAACAATTATGAAGAAATCAACATTTATTTCAACTATTATGATGGCATTTTTAATGCTTATTTCTGCTAATGTTACTGCTCAGAAATTCCCAGATTTAGATAAAAGCCCTATGGATGCCGCATCTTTTCCAACAAACTATAAAGACTCAAACAAACTCATTAAAATTGTATATAGTAGACCTCAACTTAAAAATCGTAGTTTAGAAAAATTAGCTCCAAATGGCGAGGTATGGAGAACTGGAGCAAATGAAGCAGCTGAATTAACATTGTACATACCAATGATGCTTGGAGACACAAAAGTACCTGCTGGAACGTACACATTTTATATGATTCCTAATGAAAAAGAATGGACAGCAATTATAAATAAAGATTTAAATGTTTGGGGAAGTTATTTCTACAAAAAAGAGAATGACGTTGCTCGTTTATCAATACCTGTTTCTAAAGACAAAAAATCTTTAGAGGCGTTTTCAATTGTATTTGAAGAATCTAAAGACGGACTTCACATGAATTTAGGATGGGGAAACACAAGAGTTGTAGTTCCTTTTACAAAGTAAAAAAACACACCTACGACACAAAAAAAGCTCTGAAAATTCAGAGCTTTTTTTTGTGTTTATGGAATATTTAAATATTTATGCGTTTGTAATGACACTTTCCATTTTGGGTTTGCCATCACATAATCTACAATTTGAGGCACAACTTTATCACACTTACTCCATTCTGGTTGTAGATATAAAATGCAATTTTTATTTACTTTTGCAGCTTGTTCTTCAGCAAAACGAAAATCATCTTTATTATAAATGATACACTTTAACTCATCAGCTTCTTTATAAACTTCCTCAGTAGGAAGTTTCATCTTTTTAGGTGAAAGACAAATCCAATCCCAAGTACCTGATAACTTGTAAGCTCCTGATGTTTCGATATGAGTTTGCAAGCCTTTAGCTTTGAGTTGAGTTGTTAATGGACCCATATCCCAAGTTAATGGTTCACCTCCTGTAACAACAATAGTCTTACTATATTTCACAGCGTTTTCAACAATCTTTTCAATCTCTGTTGGAGGATGTAATTCAGCAAGCCAACTTTCTTTCACATCACACCAATGGCAACCAACATCACAACCACCAATTCTTACAAAATAAGCTGCTGTTCCTTTATAAAAACCTTCTCCTTGAATTGTGTAAAATTCTTCCATTAAAGGTAGTAATAAACCTTTATCAATACGCTCTTGTCGTTCTCTTCTTGTCATAGTTGGCAAATATATTAATAAGTAAGCAGTTTTCAGTTGTAGTCAGCAGTAAACGTGTGATTATAATTCATAATTATAAATTCTTAAAATATGACTTAATGTTAATGATCTATTGAATACTGTGGCTGAAAACTTTTTATACTTGATTAAAATTACACTATTTTTATGCAAATTTTGAATTATGAGCAGAACGGACGATTTTTTAAAAGAAATCACAGACGGAAACACCAATAAAGGCGATTATATCACTTTAGGAGCAGCCATGCTTGATGGTGAGACCATGACGAATACTTTTGTTAATGTACCACTTAAAACCATGAACAGACATGGCTTAATTGCTGGCGCAACTGGTACTGGGAAAACAAAAACATTACAGGTTTTAGCCGAAAATTTAAGCGAAAAAGGTGTTCCTGTTTTATTAATGGATATTAAAGGTGATTTGAGTGGTTTAGCACAACCAAGTCCTGGACATGAAAAAATTGATGAACGTCATGAAAAAATAGGTTTACCGTTTAACCCTAAGTCCTTTCCTGTTGAAGTCATGACACTTTCAGAACAAGATGGTGTACGTTTAAGAGCTACAGTTAGCGAATTTGGTCCTGTTTTACTATCTCGAATTTTAGATTTATCTGATGCACAATCTGGTGTTGTCGCTGTTATTTTTAAATATTGCGATGATCACAAATTACCTCTTCTAGATTTAAAAGATTTCAAAAAAATATTACAATATACAACACAAGAAGGTAAAGCAGAATTTACAGAAGCTTACGGAAGAATTTCAACAGCATCTACAGGAGCTATTTTAAGAAAAGTTGTCGAATTAGAACAGCAAGGCGCTGACTTATTCTTTGGTGAAACGTCGTTTGAAGTTGATGACTTACTTCGTATTGATGAGAATGGCAAAGGTTACATTAATATCATCCGTTTGACAGATATCCAAGATCGTCCAAAATTGTTTTCAACATTTATGTTGAGTCTTTTGGCTGAAATATATTCCACATTTCCTGAACAAGGCGATAGTGGTCGTCCTGAACTTATCATGTTTATTGATGAAGCTCATTTAATATTTAATGAAGCATCTAAAGCTTTATTAAATCAAATTGAAAGTATTGTCAAATTGATTCGTAGTAAAGGTGTTGGTTTATATTTTGTAACTCAAAACCCAACAGATATTCCTGAAGCTGTTTTAGGTCAACTCGGACTTAAAGTTCAACATGCCCTTAGAGCATTTACAGCGAAAGATAGAAAAGCAATCAAATTAACAGCACAAAATTATCCAGATACAGAGTATTATGATACTGCAGATGTATTAACCTCTTTAGGAATTGGAGAAGCACTCGTTTCAGCTTTAAATGAAAAAGGAAAACCTACACCATTAGCAGCAACAATGATGCGAGCTCCTATGAGTAGAATGGACGTGTTAACCGAAAGCGAATTAAGCTCTCTATTGGCAAAATCTAAATTAGCCAGAAAATACAATGAAGAGGTTGATCGAGAAAGTGCTTATGAAATGCTAAATAAGAAAATTGAAGTTGCAGAAGCAGAAGAGGCTAAAGAAAAAGCACGTAAAGAAAAAGAAGCTCTTAAAAAAGCTGAAACTAAGCAACGTACGAGACGAGCGAGCACAAGACAAAATCCAATTATTAAGGTTTTAACTAGCCCTACAGTTATTAGAAGTGTTCTTGGTATCTTGACAAAATTATTGAAATAATAACACCCTATTTTTAAATTTATGAATAAATCCTTAGTTACTGTATTACTTATTGCCTTAATTGTAGTAAGTTGTAATACTGAAAAGAAGAAAGACCCATTTCAAATTGGAAAACAACACATTGGCTTATTAACCGATTCAACTCAGGTTAAAGATTTAGAATTAGCCTTCCCATCAGACTCAATTGTAAAAAATATAATGAGAGACGAATTTACTGGAAATGGCAATGACATTGAAGTTTATGACACCTATGGAAAACAATTATTAACACTCACACCAACACAATCTTTAGATTCTACAGCGTTAATCAAGAGTATTCACATTAAAGATTCACGATATAAAACCGGCAAAAACATATCAACTCTTAGCACTTTTGCAGACATAAAAAACAATTATAAAATTTCGGGAATTTCAACCCTAATTAATTCAATTGTCATTTCAGTTAATGAAATTAATGCTTCATTTACCATTGATAAAAAAGAACTACCAGCCAATTTACAATTCAATATGGACTTAAAAATTGAAGCTGTACAAATACCTGATACTGCTAAAATCAAATATTTTATGATATATTGGTAGTAGAATAGCAGCCTATGAAACGCTGCATTTCTTAAAATCAAACCTAATAATGAAAAAATACACTGTACAACGTTCCCCATTTATTGTACCTACAAGTGATGGCAAAGTTATTAAAGAACACTTTGGACTTGCCACAGATGGAAATACCAACATTAGCATTGCTCATATGATTGCTCCTCCTGGCTGGAGTGAACCTTTTCAAATTCCTGAATTTGATGAATACACTTTCATAATAAAAGGTAAAAAACAATTTATAATTGATGGAGAAACTGTAATTTTATCAGAAGGTCAATCAATCAAAATTGAAAAAAACACGAAAGTTCAATACTCAAATCCGTTTAATACTACTTGTGAATATATCTCAATTTGCAAACCTGCTTTTTCAATGGAATTAGTTAATAGAGAGAAGTAAATGAAAAATTTAATCGCAAAATTAATTGGTTCCATAATCAATTTCATTAGTTTATTCTCTCAACGAACTGCTGGCAAGATGGCCTTAAAATTATTTTCTTCTCCTAAACGAAAAAAAATAAAAGAAAGAGACAAAGACTTTTTAGAAACTGCATTTATTGAAGATCTCAAATACAATGACATAAGCATAATGACGTACCGTTGGCTTGGCAAAAAAGACACTATTTTACTAGCTCATGGTTGGGAAAGCAACTCTGTTAGATGGAAAGATTTAATTTTAAAACTCAAGGCTTTAGACTATAATGTCATCGCTCTTGATGCTCCTGCTCATGGTCTATCAAGTGGCAAATTATTTAATGCTGTCGTCTATTCAGAATGTATCAATGTAGTAGTAAAAAAATTTAATGCCAAAATTATAATTGGACATTCTGTAGGTGGAATGGCAACGACATTTTTTCAGTATAAATATCAATTACCAACTGTTGAAAAACTAATTTTGCTCGGAGCACCTTCTAACTTTGTAAGTGTTTTCGAAAGATATGTTAATATGATGGGCTACAATACACGAATTTCAAAATCTATTAACAATATTATTTACGAACGTTTCAATAATAAACCTGAACATTTTAATGCGGCTAAGTTTTCTAAAACCATAACTGCTAAAGGTCTTTTAATACATGATAAATTTGACACCATCATTCCTTATACTGATGCTGAAGATTTTAAAACTTTCTATAAAAATTCTAAATTAATAACTACGGAAGGTTTTGGCCACACATTAAAATCTGAAACTGTTGACGACCATATTTTAGCATTTGTAAGTCATTAGTTTATTGTATTTTTGAATATGTCCGAAGAATTAAAAAGAATCAACAAATTCCTTAGTGAAGCTGGTTATTGTTCACGTCGTGAAGCAGATAAACTTATTGAAGCTAAACGTGTAACTATTAACGGAGTCGTTCCTGAAATGGGAACAAAAACAGGACCTAATGATGAAGTCCATGTTGACGGTAAACTAATAAAAAACAATAAAGATACTTTTGTTTATCTCGCTTTCAATAAACCTGTAGGCATTGTTTGCACTACAGATACTCGGATTGAGAAAGACAATATTATAGATTTCATTAAGTATCCTAAACGAATTTTCCCTATTGGTCGGTTAGACAAACCTAGTGAAGGCCTAATTCTCTTAACTGACGATGGAGATATCGTAAATAAAATTCTTCGCGCTAGTAATAATCACGAAAAAGAATATATAGTTACTGTAGACAAACCCATTTCTCAAACCTTCATCACACGAATGTCTGGAGGAATTTACATTGATGAATTAAAAAAAACCACGAAGAAATGTGAGGTTGAAAAACTGAGTAAGTATTCATTCAAAATTATATTAACACAAGGCCTAAACAGACAAATTAGGCGCATGTGTGATTATTTAAATTACGATGTACAAACGTTAAAGCGCGTTCGAATTATGAACATCGCTTTAGATATTCCTGTTGGACAATATCGTGAACTAACTCCAACCGAATTTAAAGAACTGAATGCCTTGCTTGAAAATTCAAAAAAGAGCTATCAAGCAAAATCTAGTAGAAAATAAAACCAATTGCCTAAAGAACTAAAAGGTTCAATCAACTTTTCGCAAAATAAAATAACAACGCCTCCAATCTTTTTAAAGATTAAAGGCGCTGAAAGTTGCTAAAAATCAATCATTTTGGTTGGCTATTTATCTAATATAACTTTTTTAATTTTAGTTCCATTTTTAGTAGTCACTTTTAAATAATATACTTGACTTGCCAAGTTTGAAAGATTAACATTAATTCCCTTATCATTCATCGTATCGAATGTTTTATTAAACACTCTAGTTCCTATTAAGTCAAAAATTTCAACTGTGGCACTATTACCATCCAAATTGTTAGGATTAATAGTTAACATTCCTTTTGTTGGATTAGGAAACATTTCAAAATCAAATTCACCTTGTCTTAAATTTTTAGCAAAACGAACACCAGGATCTTTACTACCTCCTTCTGAACAAGAAGACTTTATTTGCAATTGGCATTGTGTCGTACATCCATTTTCATCTGTGACAGTTACTACGAATAAGCCAGCAGCTTCTCCTGGTTGAAAAAACAGATTATGAGAGTCAGATGCTGATAATATGTACCATCCAAATTTAGGTCCATTACCTATAATCTCCCAAGAATATGTAAGATTCCCAACTCCATTAGAAGTAACAACTTCTAACTCATATCCTTTTTTTCCATAACAATCCACATTACCTGTATATTTCTTTTGAATCATACAAGTTAACGCTTCAGGCTCTTCAATTGTCACAAGCGCTCCATCAATACACGGATCCTGAACCCTTGCTAAATCACCTTTTTTATCTTTAAAACTTTTTCTAGATAATGAATTATCACTTAGGCTAGCTTCTATAAAATAAGTACCAGGAGCAAAATATTCTTGCCCACTTAAATCTGGACCAATACCATTTAATTTAATCGTATAAGATGCACCTTCACTCAAACTGTCTATAGTTATTGTACCATCTTCAGCTCCATAACAAGTAACATCAGTAGTACTCACTTCAATATTAACTAAAGCTGGCTCCTCAATTGATATTACTTCAGAAATAACACAATTTTCATCATCATTACCTTCAAAATAAGCTGTTACAGTATACGTGCCTGGCACATAATACGCTTCAGAATCATAAAGTTCACCATTTACAGTAACAGTTGCGTCTTCTGTTACAAAATCTACAGTTATTGTACCATCATCAAGTCCAAAACATGTAACATCTGTGTAAGACACTTCTAGCTCAATACAAATACAATCAGGAGATATTACATCAACAGAATTGGCACATTCTATACCATTAGAAACTAATGATGTTGTGGTTACAACAATGTTATTATCGGTTGGAATATTCATAATAGTCCAAGAACCGCCTCCATTATCAACTGGAGTTCCTAAAGTACTTGACACTATCCCTTCAGAAACTTGAATATTTACCGTGTAAATCCCAAACTCTTCATCACATACAGGCTCACTTGCTGAAATCTCTAAATTTAATTCATCAACTGTTACTGAAGCTGTAGCATCTGAACAAGGATCAGTTCCTTGAACCGTATACGTATATATATTTGCTCCACCTAGTTCTGGAGCCCATGTTCCACCTTCATCAGGATCACCTCCTAAAGCTTCAAATAACTCTTGAGCTGTCACTGTTCCATTTTCACAAATTGTAAGTTCTCCATTTTCTCCTGCATCAACAGACTCACGTCCTTCAATACTAAAAGTTGAACTACAACTTACACCATTTGGATGACAACGATCTGTTGCTATATATTCAAACGACAACTCAATACTAGTATCACAACCATAGCTTGGTAAGCTTGGGAAATCATCGAAGTTATCTGTTGCATTACATCCTCCTATTTTAGTGAAGTCTAACTTCCATGAATCATAAGCATCTTCTATTTCTTGCTGTGTTAATGACGAACCTAAACTAACAGCTGTTGGACAACTTACCTCTAATGCTTCTGAAGGTGTAATCGTAAAACTTGCTGTTTCATTGTCAGATTCACATAAATCGGTTACATTATATGTTACTTCAACTGTCCCTCCAGCACATAAGTCTGGTGCATTATAAGCACTAGCTAATTGTCCTGAAGCATCACAACCTCCTGTATATCCAAACTTATCTAAGAACGTTTGGAACGCTGCATCTAATTCTGTTTGTGTTTCATAATCACATGAATCATAACTCTCGTCTGCTACTTCTGTAATTTCTAAAGTTGAACCAAAAGCTTTCACTATAAAGCTACAGGTTGTTACTGATGTTTCTCCACAATCGTCCTTAGCACTAACACCTACTGAAATGACTTGGTCTGTACTTCCACATTGCGTTGGTGCTTGTAATGTTGCTACATCTGTAGAATATTCTACTTCTGCATTACAACCTCCTGTAGTACTAAAGTTAGTTAATATGGCTGCTTTCCAGATATCGAATGCTGCTAAAATCTCTGCATTTGTTGAACAACCATCTACTCCATTCTCTGTTGGACATTCGCCAACCAACACTAAATCATTTGTATATGCTGGCACTGTAAACGTCGCTGTTACTGGTGTAGTCTCTCCACAATCATCCTTAGCAATTATATCTACTGACACAACTTGTGCTGACGTATTACAATAACCATCTACAGATAATGTTGATAAATCAACTGAATATTCAACCTCTGCATCACATCCTCCTGAAGCCGTCATGTTTTGTAGTGCAAGGATCCATGCTGCAAACTCATCTGCAGGATTTACACAGGCTGATGTTGTGACATCTGCTGGTTTTGCACTTAATTCTAATATTTCACTTGAATCAATTCCAAATTCTGAAAAACAAGTTACTCCATTTGGATGACAAGCATCATAAGCACTAAAATCAAAGCCTAAAGATCCACTTCCATAACAATTATATAATTGAGTTGGGTCAAAATTTTCTATCTCGGAAATATTTGATGTTGGATTATCTCCACCGTTGACAATAAAACCTTCTTTCCATGTATTGAAGGCTTCTAAAATATCTGCCTCAGAACTACATGCTGGTAAATTAACTGGATCAGGACATGTTACTGTCAACCCTGTTACTCCAGAAACAAAGAATGTAGAACTACAAGTGATGCCATTTGGATGACAACGGTCAGTTGCTCTATATGTGAAATTAAGATCTATTTCTGTACCACAATTAAAATCTGGTAAGCTTGGGAAGTTTCCTAGGTTATCTGTCGCTTCACAACCTCCTGTATATGTGAATCCTAACTTCCACGCATCATAAGCATCTTGAATCTCTTGTTGTGTAGATGACGAATCTAAACTAACAGCTGATGGACAACTTACCTCTAATGCTGCTGATGGTGTAATCGTGAAACTTGCTGTTTCATTGTCAGATTCACATAAATCGGTTACATTATATGTTACTTCAACTGTCCCTCCAGCACATAAGTCTGGTGCATTATAAGCACTAGCTAATTGTCCTGAAGCATCACAACCTCCTGTATATCCAAACTTATCTAAGAACGTTTGGAACGCTGCATCTAATTCTGTTTGTGTTTCATAATCACATGAATCATAACTCTCGTCTGCTACTTCTGTAATTTCTAAAGTTGAACCAAAAGCTTTCACTATAAAGCTACAGGTTGTTACTGATGTTTCTCCACAATCGTCCTTAGCACTAACACCTACTGAAATGACTTGGTCTGTACTTCCACATTGCGTTGGTGCTTGTAATGTTGCTACATCTGTAGAATATTCTACTTCTGCATTACAACCTCCTGTAGTACTAAAGTTAGTTAATATGGCTGCTTTCCAGATATCGAATGCTGCTAAAATCTCTGCATTTGTTGAACAACCATCTACTCCATTCTCTGTTGGACATTCGCCTACTAATGCTAAATCATTTGTATATGCTGGCACTGTAAACGTTGCTGTTACTGGTGTTGTTTCTCCACAATCATCTTTTGCATTGACATCTACTG
>Ga0209344_10002458_pt1 | contig 20564 bp, 18 predicted proteins | sample Cruoilmetagenom6_FD_187293 | JGI IMG/M metagenome (GOLD analysis project Ga0209344, IMG submission 187293) | Oil polluted marine microbial communities from Coal Oil Point, Santa Barbara, California, USA - Santa Barbara Oil Seep Sample 6 (SPAdes)... | ecosystem: Environmental > Aquatic > Marine... | reverse complement strand
TTTTTAACGCCTTGATTTTCAAATTGGAAGTGCTAACATTCCCTTCCTGATTGCGGGGTAGAGCAGTCTGGTAGCTCGTCGGGCTCATAACCCGGAGGTCGTTGGTTCAAATCCAGCCCCCGCTATTCGAAGTCTGGTTGCAAACGTAATCGACTCCACAGTAAACGATTAACACCATCGAGAGAACTCGGTGGTGTTTTTCTTTGTTTGCGGGATTCTGGGAAGGATTTGGAGTTGATGGGGGAGTGGTGAAAGTCTCTGATGACGAGTAGCTCATAACCGGAGGCGCATGGATTGCGAGCAGGTTGGGGCGAAATTGCCCCAAAGTCTCTGGTTTGACTCAGAGACTTGCGCCCGGGTTATGAGGGGGTTGTGAGCGCTATAGCAAGCATATTAGGCCAATTACACGCAAGAGAAATGAATTGGTTTACTGGGACAGGTCAGGGGAGTTGTGGCAGATCGAGGTCTTTGAGGAACTTGTTGTGCTTGGCCGTCGCAGTGGTGATGGCTTGTTCGATATCTACCAACTCTTTGTGGACATCTTTTAGGACAATCTGCGGCTCGGCCGTGGCGGTGCTGACATACCGTGAGATATTCAGATTGTAATCATTCTCGATGATTTCTTCCATCGGCACGCGACGCGAGTATCGCTTTTCTTCTTTCCGGAACTGGTAGGTATCGATGATCTTCTCGATGTGATCTGGGTTGAGTTCATTCTGGCGCTTCACCTTGTCAAACTCTTCACTCGCGTTGATGAAGAGGACATCATCCGCTTTCTTGCACTTCTTGAGTACAAGGATGCAAACTGGGATGCCGGTCGAGTAGAAGAGATTGGCAGGCAACCCGATGACGGTGTCGATGTTTCCATCGTCGAGGAGCTTCTTGCGGATCTTGGCTTCTGCACCGCCTCGGAACAGAACGCCGTGGGGCAGGATAATCGCCATCACGCCGTCTTCTTTGAGGAAGTGGAAGCCGTGGAGCAAGAAGGCGAAGTCCGCGGCTGACTTGGGAGCCAGACCGTAGTTCTTGAATCGTACATCTTCGCCCATAGCATCGTTTGGAGTCCAGCGGAGGCTGAATGGGGGATTGGCGACGACCGCATCAAAGTAGGGCTTCTTGGCGGGGTTGGTTTCGCAGAGGATGTCCCAGTTGTTCTTGAGCGTGTCGCCGTGGTAGATCTCGAACTCAGAATCCTTCACCCCGTGCAGGAGCATGTTCATTCGGGCGAGGTTGTAGGTGGTGATATTGTTTTCTTGGCCGAAGATCTTGCCGATGTCGTGTGATTTCAACTTCTCTCGGACATTGAGTAGCAAAGAGCCCGAGCCGCATGCAAAGTCGAGAACGCTATCAAGCCGATCTCGTTGGCCAGTCTTGGGATCTTGGCTATCGAGTGTGACGATTTGTGACAGGATCGTCGAGATCTGTTGGGGCGTATAGAACTCACCGGCTTTCTTGCCTGAGCCCGCCGCGAACTGGCCGATCAGGTATTCGTAGGCATCGCCGAGTTTATCAATATTCTTGGAGAACCCCGCGAGCCCCTCGGCGATCTTCGTGATGATCGTGCAGAGTTTGGCATTGCGATCGGCGTAGGTTCGACCGAGTTTGTCAGAGCCGAGATTGATCTCTGAGAACAACCCTTGGAAAGTGCTCTCGAATGATTCGTTCTCGATGTATTTGAACCCGGTCTGGAGTGTGGTGAGTAGGTCATCGTGCTGGGTGCGGGCCATGTTGGCGATACTTGTCCAGAGATGATCAGGCTTGATGATGTAGTGCGTCTTGCGGCGTGTCTGCTTCTCAAACTGAGCGACATCGCTGGGGTTGTTGGCGTACCACACCGCGAGGGGCACACGCCGATCATCGCCCTCGATTTTCGGGTAGTCCTTCCCGAGTTCCTTCTGTACAGCGGTCTCGTAGTTGTCCGAGAGGTATCGTAGGAACAAGAACGAGAGCATGTAGTCTCGGAAGTCATCGGCGTTCATCGAGCCTCGGAGATCGTCAGCGATGTCCCAGAGGATTTTGCCAAGTTGTTTTTGGTCGTTGTCGGTCATGGATTATTCCGCATGCAGTTTGAAGTTGTACTTACTCTGGATCTTTTCGAAAATTTCTGTTAATATTTTTTCTTCAGTTGGAGAAAGCAATTCTGATTCATAACTGAAAATTCTTTTGTGAGACAACGCATTAATTGCATCTGCAGCGCCATTTGAATCCTCATACTCGATTTGATCGAGGACATACCCGAAATGCCGAGCGCCCAAGAAGGATGCTATGTTTTCAAGGGCTTGGCGAAGCATTGGGAAATGAAAAGCCTTAAGTTCTTCGTCTTTGTTGGCTTGGCTCAGAACCTGCATGATTCGCAAATGAAAGAGTAACACATCCTTCTTCGTGCTTTGCAGCTTTAGACTTCCAGATTTCGTGCTAAGAACACAAGCCTTCTTTGATTCCTTGTATTCCTCGGCTCGGAGCTTGTTAGCCAGCATCGAGAAAAACCCAAAGTGGTGAGTGGTTATAATGATTTTCTTCTCTTTGTAGTTGCTCGCTATCAGCTCCATTGCTTGCGTAGCAGTTACAAATATATTGTGATCATCCATGCTCGAAATCGGATCGTCTATGAAGAAATGAGCGTTTTGTTCATCTGCCCAACCATCGACCTCGAATAGTGCCAGGAAAAAACACCAAACGAAGATGCGTTCTTCGCCTCGTGAAATCTTTATTGATGGTTCTTGTTCAGTTGATTCAGGGTCTGGTAAAGTTTTTGATTTAGGATCTGGAATGTAAAAAACTATTGAATCTATGCCGTCTTCTGGATTTTCGTGTTGAACAAATCTGAACTTGAATTTCGGCAGGAACGGCTTTAACTTGTCTTCGACATTGACCTCATTGATCGAGGCGTGAAACTTGCTCAATGTGCTTGGGACTATTTTAAGGCAAATATCTGTTCCATCGTTTTCTTCGTCATTCTCCCAAACAAACAAGTCTTCGCTGTAGGCGTTGTAGTAGACCCCCGCGTGCGAACCGTCTTCGCCCTTCGTCGCGTCTTTATAGGCAACTGAGAGCTGGGTCTTCCCTGTTGAGTTAAAGGCATAGATGAGAACTATTGACTCTTTGAGTGCTTTGATCTCGGTTGCGATGTCTGACAGGCTCATGATTCCTCCTCCAGTGAGGGGAAGAGTTGTTGCATGAGGCCTCTCTTGTGGGCTAGTAAGGATTCGAGATTTTGAGCTTGAGAAGAGATCAACTTATCTAGCGAGGCAATGCAGTTGGCGATAGATGATTGTTCGTTCTTTCCGGGCACATGTACTTCTATTGCCTTTAGTTGAGAAACTCCAACGACATTTTTAATCGCTCCGCCAGCGGATTGTGATAACAGTTTCAATTGGCTGCTTGGTAACTTTAAAGTAGTCAAAATAAACATGTGATTGTATTTCTTGCTGACAGTTAACTTCAGCAATGCTTGGTTGATCACTCCAGGTACTGGATCATCAGAAAGTATGGCAAATTTCCCCATAGTACCCGAGCAACTCATGATTATGTCATTTGGCTGCACAGCAAAACGCTTTAATTCGATATGCTTCTCTTTGTTAATGAAATATCTAAAATATTCCAAGTTTTTATGGATAGCGTGTGATTGTTCATAAACCGCAAAGCCTTCAGACACAAAGATTTCTTTTTTTAGTGCCCCTCCAAAAGGGCCTCTGACGAACCTGCAAATTTTGCCCAGCTCTTTCACTTCCCACTCCGGCCCATCTCGAAACTCCGGGAAGCGGAGGCGGGGTTGGGTTTTGCCGGGGCGGGGGAAGAGGTTTTGCATGAGGCCTTTTTTGTAGGCCTTGAGTGCCTTCAGCTTTCGCCCGTGAGCCGCGATCAACTCGTCAAGCGAACTCAGGCAGTCGGCGATGCGGGTTTGTTCGTGAGTACCGGGTAGAGAGATAGGTATATGCGAGAAATCTTTGTAGTAAAGCCGCAGTCGGTCTTTTGTAAGGCCTTGCGAATGCGAAGTCAACAGTTGCAAGTATTCGGGTAGCTTGAACAGGTAGCCGAAAAAACGAGAGCAGACATCTTTCTTTGGTGCCAGTACAACATATGCAGGGCTGACCATACAGTCTTCTTCTGCGATTCCAAATGCGCCTTGCCACATTCGCATCATGTTATAAGCGATATCATTCTTGTAAATTTTTTTGTTGCCTGCGGGCTCTGCAAGGTCATCGATTTTCCTGTCAAGAAGAGATCGCTTTATCATTCCATCATGCATTGTGACTGAATATATTGGAAGTACAGCCTCGCCCGCTTCTTTTCGGTCGCCAAACAACATTCCAGCTTTTTTTGTTTTCCATCCCGGCTCCGATCGAAACTCCGGGAACCTCAGCTTCGGCTTGAGTTCTTTCTGGGTCTTGTGCGTCATCGTCCTTGCCTCCGTGTTAGTGGTCCCATGCGCTGAGTCCTGAGATGTCTCGGCCTTTGGCGCGTTTACGGAGCAATGGCGTCAGATCATTCATGAGCTGGAGTTCACGCTCGGAGCGTTCTTTCCATCCCAGATCCATCGTGATGAAGAGATCAGAGAGGTGGTCACCGTCGATGATCTTACGCAGGAGAAGTGTCTTGACGAACTCTTGGAGCGTGGTTTGGTCTAAGCCGTGCTTGGTGGCGATCGTCACGATTTCCTTGGCGTGCTTTTCGGCTTTGAACCGGTCGTATCCGGCGCGGATGCTGTCTTCTTTGAGCCCTTCGCCAACCTTGAGGGTGTTGATATACTCGGCGATATCCTCACCCTCGTCCATGAATTTGGCATCTGATTGGATGAGACCGACAAGTTGCTCGCGGCTCATCTTTTCTTTGCCGGGTACTTGCTGGGAGTAGTCGGTGATGAGCGACATGATGTAGTCGTAGTCGATGACGGCCGAGGCGAAAAGCACGAACTCGAAATCGAGCTGATCCACTTCGGGATTGGTCTCTTCGCCGCCTTTGGCTCGTTGTTCTTTAAGGTGCTGTGCGGTGGTGAGGTACACGCCTCGGAATGCCTGGAGGTCGTCCTTTGCCATGACGATTTCAATGGCCGATTTATGTTCATCTGTGAGGTCGGTGTATTGGTCGAGCTGGGTTTGGAGTCGCTGGACTTCCTTGAAGCGTTTGACGAACTGGGCTTTGGCCTCGTCGCCTTGGAGATTGGGTACATCTTCGGGTGCAGCGGTGAGCCCTTGAGACTGCATGAACTCATCGAGCTCGCGGACAGCGTCTTGGAGCTTCTCGATGACAACCGGGGCTTTATCCACAAGCCATATCTCTTTGGTCTTCTTGCCCTTTGCACCTGAAAACATAGCGATTGCATCATTGACTTCATCTTCTTGCTGTCGGAAATCAAGGATGTTGCCGAAGGGCTTGGTGCCGTTGAGCACGCGGTTGGTGCGTGAGAAGGCTTGGATGAGCCCGTGGTGTTTGAGCTTTTTGTCTACATAGAGCGTATTGAGATACTTGGAATCGAATCCAGTGAGAAGCATGTCCACCACGATGGTAATGTCGATCTTTTCTTTGTGTGGATGATCTTCGTTGGGAAACTGCTGATCCTTGATGCGCTTCTGGACATCTTGGTAGTAAAGATCGAACTCAGTGATTCGATGGTTGGTGCTGTAGAGCGTGTTGTAGCCTTCGATGATTGCTTTGAGAGCCTTCTTCTTTTTCTCGGGTTCTTTCTTGTTGTCTTCCTTTTCTTGCGGCAGGTCCTCTTGAATTTGCTGCACATCCTTGTCGTTCTCTGCTGGCGGCGAGAAGACGCATGCTATATTGAGCGATGTGAAGTCTTCATCCTCGGATTGTTTCTTGGCTTGCAGTTCCTTAAAGACTTCGGTATATTCGATTGCATCGTTAATTGACGCGGTAGCGAGGGTTGCATTGAAACGCCGACCCGCGGTAGCCGTGTTGTGTGTTGCGAGGATTGCCTCTGCAACTGCCTTCTTTGCGAGGACTTGGTCTATCTTTGGTTCGCTTTCGCCTTTGGGCTTGAAGTAGTCTACATGGAATCGGAGGACATTCTTATCTTCAATTGCATGAGTGATCGTGTAATTGTGCAGTTCTCTCTGGAAGAGATCTTTGGTGGTCCTCATCGACTCTTGCTCGCCTTCGACTTTCTTGTGTGTGGCATTTTCTTCAAAAATGGGGGTGCCGGTGAAGCCAAAGAGTTGTGAGTTTGGGAAGAACTCCTTGATCGATTTATGATTTTCGCCAAACTGTGAGCGGTGACACTCATCAAAGATGAAGACCATTCGTTTATCACGGAGTGGTTGGAGCCGTTCTTTGTAGGTTGGCTTGCCCTTCTTCTTGGTAGCTTTGTTTCGCTTGCTGTTCTCGTCGAGGGCAAGGCCGAGCTTCTGGATAGTGGTGACGATTACTTTATCTGCGTAGTCGTCCGAGAGCAGGCGGCGGACGAGGGTTTCGGTGTTGGTATTTTCTTCGACGCAATCTTCCTGGAACTTATTGAACTCCTCGCGTGTCTGACGATCGAGGTCCTTGCGGTCAACGACGAAGAGGCATTTTTCGATCTCTTCTTTGTCTTTGAGCAGGGTGGAGGCCTTGAATGAGGTCAGAGTCTTGCCACTGCCTGTGGTGTGCCAGATATAGCCGTTGCCGCAGTTCTGGTCGATGCAGTCAACGATGGCTTTGACGGCGTAGATCTGGTATGGACGCATCATCAGGAGTTTCTGCTCGCTGGCAACGAGGACCATGTAGCGACTGATCATTCTACCGAGTGTGCACTTGGCAAGGAATTTCTCAGCGAAATCATCAAGGTGCGTGATCTTCTTGTTGTCTACATCGGCATACTGATAGACCGGCAAAAATCGCTCATCGGCATTGAAGCTGAAGTGGCGAGCGTTGTTGTTGGCGAAGTACCAAGTCTCGGTGCGATTGCTGGCGATGAACAACTGCATGTAACAGAGCAACGAGTTTGTATACCCATTGCCAGGATCGTTCTTGTACTCAACGATCTGCTCGATGGCTCTGCGTGGGCTGATCCCAAGGGTTTTCAGCTCAATCTGCACCGAGGGGATGCCGTTGATGAGCAGAATGACATCATAACGGTGGTGGCTGTTATCGGTGTTGATGCGAAGCTGGTTGATGACCTCGAAAGTATTCTTGCACCAGTCTTTGATGTTGACGAGTGTGTAGTTGAGAGGGGTACCGTCGTCGCGGGTGAAACTATTAATTTCACGGAGTTTTGTAGCAGCCGTGAAGACATCCGGAGTGATGATGTCCTCCAGCAGACGCTTGAACTCATTTTCTGTGAGCTTGACTTGATTGAGTTCTTCGAACTTCCTTCGAAAATTCGCTTCTAGTGTTCTCTTATCCCGAATGTCAGAGCGGTAGTCATACTTCAAGCTGCGGAGCTTGTCAATGAACTCGGTTTCAAGTTGTTGTTCAAGTGTGGTCATTGCGGCTTGGATACTGGCGAGTGAGACTTAGTTCAGTGCTTCGTTCGCATGGGATGGTGTCCTGAACTACGTGTTCAACGAGTATAGGGCAAACTGTTTATAGTTGTTTGAATGGATGTCGGTGAAAGTGAACAGGTTTACAAGCATCCATATGGCATAATCTCGAGCTTGCTTCGGATATTTTGTGCACTCGACCTCCAAACGGCATAGGTACTCAATGGAGGCCCATGCCATGAATCCGACCAACCCTGAATCCATGAAGACCGAGGAGCGAAGCGGCGAGATCGCCAGCATCTTCGCGCTTGCCCTTGTCCGCGTTGTTCGATCCCTGCGATCGCGTGTCTCTCATCCACCCAACAAAGTCTCTAAATCTTCACCCGAGGCACTTGAAGATCCGGAAGATGCTGGCCTGAGTGTGTCGTCGCTTGGATCCATTGGAATGACCATGCCCGATCCTGAAGACTAAATAAGGAGCACTCCATGGCTGATGAGATCACAACTGAAATCGATGAACTCCAATACATGAGCACCAACGAACTCGCTGAGATGTACCATGACCTCCACGGCCAGCCGGTGCGGACGCGCCACCGACAATACCTCATTCGAAAACTGGCGTGGCGAATCCAAGCCAATGCAATGGGGGATCTTTCCGACCGAGCTCGCAAGCGTGCAAGGGAGCTGGCCAACGATTCGGATATCCGTGTAATGGCTCCCAAAAGCCTGATTTGTCCGCCGCAGACAGGTGAATCGAGATCTACTGCGAAACGGTATACCAAGCGAGATCAACGGATACCAGCCGTTGGCTCGGCGATCGTGCGTCAGTACAAAGGAAAGACAGTTCGTGTCATCGTGCACGATCCCGATCAGGGCTTTGAATACAATGGCCAGCGATACCGTACACTGACAGCAGTGGCGAAGGTAGTCACGGGTAGCCATATCAACGGCTTCCGATTCTTCATGCTTGGCGGTATATCTTAATGGCCAAGAAGCAGTCTAAGTCAAAGGAAGCAACGCCAACAATCCGTTGTGCGATCTACACCCGCAAGTCCAGCGAAGAAGGACTCGATCAAGAGTTCAACTCGCTCGACGCTCAACGTGAAAGCGCCGAAGCCTTCATCGCGAGCCAGAAAGCACAGGGATGGGTGTGTCTCCCCGAACAGTACAACGATGGCGGATTCTCTGGTGGGAGCATGGAACGCCCCTCGCTCGATCGCATGCTCCGTGATATAGATAACGGCAAGATCGATTGTGTGGTGGTGTACAAGGTGGACCGGTTGAGCCGGTCACTTATGGACTTCTCTAGAATCCTTGAAACATTCGAGAAGCAAGATGTCTCGTTTGTATCGGTCACCCAGCAATTCAACACCACGCATTCAATGGGGCGTCTGACGCTCAACATCCTACTCTCATTCGCCCAGTTCGAACGTGAGATCATCGGAGAGCGGATTCGCGACAAGATCGCTGCTCAGAAACGAAAGGGGAAGTGGACCGGTGGCGTACCGGTGCTTGGGTACGATGTCGATCGCAGCGAAACGAGCTCCAAGCTGGTGATCAACGCAGCCGAAGCAACTCGTATGCGTCGGATCTTCGATCTGTATCTCCAGCACGGATCGTTGATGCCGGTGGTCCATGAACTTGCTCGCTTAAACTGGCGTAACAAGAAACGCATCACCAAGAAGGGCAAACTCATTGGCGACAAGCCTTTCGACAAATGCACCCTCTACAACCACCTCACTAATCCAGTATACATCGGCAAGATCACGCATAAGGGCGATGTGTACGAGGGTGAACACGAATCCATCATTGATTTGGAACTCTTCGAGCAAGTCCAGGAGCTGCTCAAAGCTAACGGCAGAAGCGGGGGAGCTGGAACACGCAATAAACATGGAGCACTCTTGCGTGGGATCCTGCGATGTAAATCCTGCGATCGATCCATGTCCCACACCTTTACCACTTCGCGTGGAAAGGGGAACACCCAATACCGGTACTACCGATGCGTAGGCGCGATCAAGAGCGGGTGCGATACCTGTCCGTCTGGATCTCTTCCTGCAGCAGAGATCGAACGCGTGGTGGTCGATGAGATCCGATCGCTGTCCAAAGACAAGTCGCTACTCAAGGAAGTGATGTCAAAGTCTCACAGCAAAATCGAGCGAGATCTCAACGGCACCGTGACTGAACGAGACGACATGACCAAGGAACTCGCGCGTCATCATCGCGAGCTTCGAGCATTGGCAACTGATGCTCACGCGTCGACTGATCGGATTGCCCGGATCCATGACTTGATTGCTACATGCGAGCAGCGCATGCCTTCGATCGAAGCCAAGATCAAGAAACTCAAACTCGAGACAATCACTGAGCACGAAGCGCAGGAAGTATTCAGTGACTTCGATACCCTCTGGAGCAATCTGAGTCCGCGTGAGCAAGCGAGAGTGATCAAGCTGCTCATCGCCACTGTTGACTACGATGCGAAACTCGAACGCATCAGCGTGACCTTCCATCCAACCACGATTAGCGCACTGCTCAAGCAGAGTAAGAAAGATGCAGCATGACTACGACGGTGACAAAGCAGATCCGCTTTTCGATCAAGGGTCGCCACAAGCGGGCGGTGTGTACGCCAAGACGTGATCCTGCACTCGCGTCGATCAATCAGCCAACAGAATCGAAGGCCGCCACACAAGCCAGCGAAGGGCGCATCCCAAGGGTGTCCAAGCTCATGGCGTTGGCGATCCGATATGACCAACTCCTCAGAGATGGAGTGGTAGAAAGCCAATCTGAACTCGCTGAGCTCCTACACATATCTCAGCCGAGAATGACACAGATTATGAACTTGTTGCATCTCTCGCCAGAGATTCAAGAGGAGATCCTCTTTCTCAAACCCGTGATGTCTGGACGGGATCAGGTAACAGAGCGGTATCTGCGATCAATTGTTCAAGAATTGAAGTGGGGAAAACAGAAAACAGGCTGGATTTTACTTTTATCAGATAGTTAGTAACCATTTTTCTTACAATTCCATGGGGTGAAGTTGCTGTTAAACTAATTCTAATATTTGAGCTGATATTCTGAAAACAAGAGAGAAGTTGTATTGAAGAGTCCATTTTCAAGGAGATTTCTCTATGCCAGCATTCGATCCCCGAGTAATCATCAATCAAATCGATCCCGAACTACGCCAAGAACTTTTTTCTACATGGCCAGCATTTCGTGAGCTTGATTGGTCGAAGGCCAATGTTGAAGCCTTGCTTGAATGTTTTAAGAATCAAGAAGACACGATTCAGCGTGAGATTACTCGGCTGCTTGGGATGTTTTCGAGCTTGAAAACAGAGCATGGTTTGCGAGTGCTCCTTGAAGAAGTCCGGATCCGGAATCAAGACGCTCTTGAAGGCTGGGAAGATGCTGGCAGTAAGATAGATAAGATTGTGTATTCTTATCTCCATGCGAGTGAAGCATTCAGCCGGGCGGCGATCTTTGTCGAAGCGGATCTGTGTAGCCTCAAGCAAGGATGGAACACCTGGGCGGGTGTCAAGTGCGGCAAGTTCAATACGGACGAGCAACACATCAGCAGACTAAAAGAGATGCTCATAGATTTCCATAAAAGCGAGTTTCGTGGGAAGCAGTGCGAGATTAATCCGTATAGCCGAGCGAACGGGGCGGAGTACATCTTTGCGTATCTTCCTAACTGGGTTGACAACCAGATGGTGTTCTCTGAATCGGGCGGGCTTGAATCACTCAAGTTGCCAACTGCATTCAGCATCCTCTTCGTGTTTACTCCCCGGACAGGTCAGTTCGCCATGATCTGCTCGGGTGGGAAAAAGAAACAGGACGAGCTTCGGGCCATCTTCTACAAGGCATTGATCGATACAGCGGTAGATAATCTGATGCCGGATCGTCGAGCGTTTGAGATGGATGAGATACTGGACGATGATTTTCGTTTTGATGAGCACAACATCTCCGGTATAGAGCGTGTCGAAGTTGCTTCTCTTTCCTGGTCCACAAATATCGAGGCTGCGGACATACCATGGTCTTCCATGCGTTTTCGATCTGGGATCAAGTGGAAAGCGAACCTTGAACTCATCGATCAGGCACTGACGGGGTGTAATCATGATCGGTCGCAGATCGGAATCCAGTCACTACAGGTTCGATTTTACTTTACGAGTAAGTCACACCGGGCACTGACGATCAAAATAACCCCCCAGACATGCACACTCAAGAGTGTCAAGTGTGAAGATCGGCGCACGATGATGGAGAAGTGTGTGGCTCAATGGGGGTTCGAAGATGAATGAGCCGTTGGATTTAATCTGGGCCGTTCTCGAGTCGCCCGAACCGATCATCGCGAACTCTGCATGGCATCGTCTTTCAAAGGCCGATCGCGCATTGCTTGACAGTGTAGGGCTACTGAAACGACACGTGCTCAATGAGATTCAATGTCCTGTTTGCTCGGATGGTCATCGCAGCCCGGTTCATGAAGTTGACTGTCCATCGGGGGAGATTCAGTACTCAATCGAGTGCCCTGCAGAGCTGCAGATCATCATTGAGCAAGAGCAACGAGTGACACGCCGCATTGAACCAAAGCGAGTGGCCGAATCAATATCATGTTCGCTTGAGTTGACAGGTGATGTACGCTCAATATCCGGAGACCGCTTTTATTTCTGTGGGTATTACGAGTACCGAGATGTGAGGGTAGAGATCTACTTCGGACGCGGACTGAACCAAAACGATGGGGCGCAGATTACATCGAGCCTTCCAAAATCATTTTTGCCGCAGCTCGTTTGGGTGCCGCAGTGCAGCTCAAAAAATATTCTCTGGGATATGGAGAATCCGCCCGCAGTGCTTCTATTAGCTGGCATGACGGGAGTTGACCATATCCGGCTCGTTGTGCATCGAGAGGTCTTTGTTTCGACGGTGCGTGAGTTGGTGCTCAACAGAGCTCATCCAGAACACATGTTTGTCAAACGCGGGGCTACATGGGAGATCTGCTACCAAGGCTCTGTGCCTGTCTCGGTCAAAGCATCGAAGGGCATGTCCTACATCGCACAGCTGCTGGAGTTTCCCCGACGGTCAATCTCATCTGTCGAATTGCAAACGATAGAAGCCAATATCGGTCCTAGAGCGATGAGAGGCTCAAAGGGTGAGATTATCGATATCCACGCCAAAGAAGAGTATGAGAAACTCCTACCAACGCTCCGTGCATCGCAAGAGCAGGCCAGAGTGGTAGGGGACATGAAAAATGTGGATTCGCTCAATGAGCAGATTCAGGCGATTGAAGACCAGCTTCGTTGCTCTACGAACATACGCGGTGAGCTGAGGAAACAACTGGATTGTGAAAGTGCTCGCACAAGCGTCACCAACGCAATCAATACAGCAATAAAGAATATCACTAAGGAGCATCAGGAACTCGGGGTGCATCTGAGAAATTCAATCAGTACGGGTCATAATCCGGTCTACCAATCAGACTCGAATATTCTTTGGGTCATTTGATGAAAAAGGATACAAATGTAGCGCTCTGCGCAACGATGTAGCGCTGCTCGTAACGCCCTGGTTCTGCCGGAAGGCACATAACCCAGGGGTCACTCAATCGGCCGTGCTTCATCTGCGTCACTGACGCGGCACGGTTATCTATTGCGATCTGACTGCTGGGAGTCCCCCTCCGGCTGAAGACCACAATGGACAATCCCCTCGACTTCGTCTTTCACCCGTCCGTCAAACCCACCATCCGTTTTAAAGCCCGCCAGCTTTGTAATCGCTCCGACCACAACTGGTCAGACTTTGAGGACATCGAGCAGTCGATGACCATGCATCTGATTGAGAAGTCGCACCGCTTTGACGACCAACGAGGCTGCGCAAACACCTTTGCCAGCGCGGTACTCGATCTCTGGATCAAGCAGTATCTCAGAGATATGAACAGGCTCAAACGAGGTGGGCGACATCGTGCTACACCGTTCTCACAGATTGGGCGATCGGGGTCAGCGTTAGAAGTCGAACATGTCTCCTACGAACAACTGCTCTCTACCCGAGACGGTGATCGGCGGAGGTGGCGTCAAAGCACAAGCCAATACGAACGATTTGATCAGGCTGAACTGATCACGGCCGTTTGGGGTTTGCTTACAACTCAGCAACGTAACTTGCTCAAGGACATTGTGAATCACAGTATCTCGTATGCTGCGCGTCAGCGGGGATGCTCTCGGTCTGTGGTGAATAGTGAGCTCGCCACGATTCAGAGGATCTGTCATAAATTTGGGCTGAATTTTAAATAAACGGACAACACCAAATCAAACGGCATAGGTACCTAGTAGGAAGCCCCCCGTCATCGTGCATTGATGCGGCGGGGGGCGATTCTACAGGAGCAGACCAGTCATGCCAACGAATAGCTTGGAGCCAATTCCGTTAAGAGTGTACACGATCAAATTTAATGATGAGGCGGATTACCGCATGGGTCTAGAGCTCCTGCCCAATGCCCGGATCGCGGCGGCAGGGCTTCACAGCGAGGCAGCGCTTCGCATTGATGTCCATAACTGGTACGACGACGATGCGTACCGGATCGTACTCGATGCGAGCTGCGATGCGGGGATGACCGTGCTCAAGATCCTGACAACCTTGCTTGATTATGAGATCGATCCAAATCGTTTCGAGATCAAGCCGGCGACCGCAAGTGAGCTCAAACTAGTCAACAACTGGAAGCAGAGCAAGCTTGATTGAGACACCCGACAATCTGGTGAAGGGAGTGATTACGCGCGTAGAACTGATGCGTTGGCTTTGGCCGCATTGCAATCATGAACACGCTGCGGTGAAGTATCGGTATTCGAACGGTGAGATGAAGCCGGGCTGGATTGGAAATGCTGAGGATGTAAAAAGAGCGTGCGCAGCCTTTCTTGGTGGAACGCTGAGCACAGAGCGATTCGATACTCAGAACAAATCCGGTGTGCCTTACACCATTCAGCATGGAGATGGGCTTGGGCTGGTGCTCCATCACGATGGGGTGGTTAGCGCCTGTTGCATCGATCTCGACGATCACTCGGGTGATGGTGGTAATGTCCATTTGCTCGGATCACTGAATCGCTTCTTTGGAGCTACTCCGGTGGTCTTCACATCCAAGGGCGGCAATGGACTGCACTGTTTCTATCAGCTCAAAGATCCGATACCAACGAACGATTTTATGGCATGGTGTAAGTGGTGGGGGTTCAATCGCAAAGATGAACCCGAGATCTTTCCCAAGACCGAGAAACTCTCGCAGGTGTGGATGCCTGGTGAACCAAATGAGCTCGGCGGCGACATCTATGTCAGCGGAGAGTTTGAGCATGCTGTTCTTGAGATACTCCCAAAAGCATCGCATGCATCGCTCACCAATGCCACGCTCCGATTCCTTCGCGGAGAAGTGACGCAGCCCGGTCGAAACGCGGCGCTCAATATCGCGGCGATGGAGCTGGCGCAGAAGGGTGTCGATCGCAAAGAAGCATTGGCGCTATGCCAGCGGGCTGCGTTGCTCTGCGGCCTTGAACCGGGTGAAATCGATTCTACATTTGTCAGCGGATACAACGCAGGGATTCAGAGTCCACTTGTCACGTCAGCTCAATCGCCTCCTGAGCAGGCGCACAAAGTCATTTACGAACTCGACGGCATCGGTAACGGCGAGCGTTTTGTTTCCATGTTCAGCCAAGATGCTCGTTACTGCTACAAACTCAAGGAATGGTATGTCTGGGACACGACGCGATGGACGGTTCGACAAGACCGAGTAGAGGGCATGGCCAAGCTGGCTGCCCGCTCGATTGATTCGGAGTCTCATCGTAAGAGATCGAGCACAAAGCGAGGGCTTGACGAGATCCTTCATCTCGCAAGATCAGAGCCGGGGATGTCGATCGACATAAGCAAGCTCGACGGCGACCCGATGCTCTTCAACTGCATGAACGGCACGATTGAACTCCAGTCGGGGACACTGCGAAAGCATGCACGCCATGACTTGTTTACCAAGATCTCGCCAGCATCCTTTGATCTCGATGCCAAGTGCCCGCGGTGGGAGTTGTTTCTCAATCAGATTTTTAATCACGATGTTGAGTTGGTCAAATACATCCAGAGGATGACGGGTTACATGATGACCGGTTTGACTACCGAGCATTGTCTTTTCTTCATGTACGGCCTTGGCCAGAATGGCAAGAGCGTGCTGGCTTCGGCGTTGATGCATATCTTTGGCGATTACGGTCAGCGAGCCCCCGCCGAGCTGATTATGAAAGCGGACCGAACATCGCCTGGTTCAGCGTCGCCTGATCTGGCCAGGCTGCGCGGGGCGCGACTTGTTGTGACTTCGGAGTTAGAGGAGCAACAACGTTTCGGCGAGGCTCGGATCAAGGATCTGACAGGCGGCGATCGGATCGTGGCGCGGAGTTTGTATAAAGATCCTGTTGAGTTTGATCCCACGCACAAGCTGCTGCTCTACGGAAATCACAAGCCCACAATCACCGGAACCGACCAAGGGATCTGGCGGAGGATGAGACTGATCCCGTTTGACGTGACGATCTCTGAGAGCGACCGCGACCCAGATTTGCTTGAATCGCTCAAGGCCGAGCGTGATGGAATCCTTGCGTGGATGGTAGAGGGCTGTTTGCAATGGCAATGTGATCAACTCAGTACACCCGCCAGTGTATCGAATGCAACCCAAGATTTTCGTGGCCAGAGTGATCATATCGGAAGCTTCATCGGTGAGTGCTGTGATCTGGCTGATGGGCTATATGTCGCCAAGGGTGATCTCTATACAGCGTATCAGCTATGGTGCAGTCGCGAGGGCCAAGACCCGCTCGCCAAGAACACATTGAGCACGCGCATCTCGCAGCGGGGGATCAACAGCAAGTTAACCAAGGCGTGTCGCATGTGGATCGGGATCGAACTACGAGACGAGGTGAGCCATGGGTGACGCACTTGCCCAAAAGGTGACACTGAATGACGCACCCAAGTCGAAGTGCGTCACCCTCAAAGCCCTTATGCAATGGGGTTTTACACGAATGGTGACGCAGGTGACACAGATCTGCAAAGAAGTCCCTAACGCGCACGCGCGTGTAGGAGAGTTACTGCAGAAGTGCGTCACGGTGCGTAGTGCGTCACCCTTGAACTGGATGAATAGGAGTACAGACAATGAAGATTGAAATGAAAGCACTGTCGGCGATCAAGCCGTATGAAAACAACCCGCGCTCAAACGACGCGGCAGTAGACGCCGTCGCCAAGAGCATTCACGACTTTGGATTCAGGCAACCTATCGTGGTGGATGACAACGACATCATCGTCTGCGGACATACAAGATACAAAGCAGCCCACCAGCTTGGTCTCGACACCGTCCCTGTGCATACTGCCTATGACCTGACCTCTGATCAAGCGCGTGCATACAGACTCGCCGACAACCGAAGCGCTGAGATTGCACAGTGGGACAAGGGACTCCTTGAGTGTGAGCTCGAAGCCCTCGTCGAGATCGGATACGAGATCAGTGAGCTCGCTGCCTTTGGCTTTGACGATCAGCAGCTTGCCGATCTAAGCATGTACGGCGCGGGCGATGAAACAGATCCTGATGTGATTCCAGATCCGCCCGACGATCCGATCACGCAAACCGGTGATCTGTGGATACTGGGTGATCACAGATTACTCTGCGGCGATAGCTCAAATGCAGATGATGTGGATCGACTCTGCGAAGGGAAGCTCGTCCACCTGCTCAACACCGATCCGCCCTACAACGTGAAGGTCGAGCCAAGGTCTAACAACGCGATCGCGGCGGGCTTGTCGAGTTTCCCCGCATCGGCAACCAAGGCAAGCACGCACATGCAGCAGCGTGATCTCTCAAGGCACCCAGAGAAAGCCAATCCTACTACCAAGAAGATGCGCGCCAAGGACCGTCCGCTGGCCAACGACTTCATGGACGACGAGTCGTTTGCAACTCTGCTTCGGGCTTGGTTTGGCAATTCGGCCCGTGTGCTTGCTCCTGGAAGGGGATTCTACATCTGGGGCGGGTACGCCAACATCGCCAACTACCCCGGCGCGTTCAAAGACGCGGGCTTGTACTTCAGTCAGTCGATCATCTGGCACAAGCTCCATCCAGTTCTAGGGCGCAAGGATTTCATGGGTGATCATGAGTGGTGCTTTTACGGCTGGCGAGAAGGGGCTGCGCATCATTTTTACGGTCCCAAGAACATCCCCGATGTGTGGCCGATCAAGAAGGTGAACCCGCAGTCGATGGTGCATCTCACTGAGAAGCCTGTGGAGCTTGCCAGTCGGGCGATGGAGTATTCGACGAAGCGCGGCGAGCGTGTCTTGGATCTTTTTGGTGGAAGCGGATCGACACTGATGGCCTCCGAGCAGATGGGGAGGCATGCGCTGTTGATGGAGATCGACCCGGCGTATTGCGATGTGATCGTTACAAGGTGGGAGGGGTTTACAGGGAAGAAGGCTGTATGCGAATCCCCATCTGTTTTAAGAGCTTAGGAAGAAGCTTGATATCTAACTTGCCGGGATTCCTTGTGGCAGGTACTTTGCCAAATACCTTGAGAAGCATCTGATCAGTGATCACTGGAGCAGTTGAATGAATATCTCGAAACAGTATAGAACATGCTGCTACGTCTCCCCATTTTCTTGTGCGCCGTCTATAACTCGCATCCCATTCTCTACGAAGCGAAGAACCACACGAGCTGCTAGAATCACTTCCACAAGTCCTGCTACGTCGTCCAGAGTTACATCCAAACTTTGTGTGTCGGCCTTTGGTCTTATGTCCCCGATGACTCTCAGCCAGTGTTTTAGCCTTGTTCCCAGGCACCATCAGGTTGTTTGGAAGTGGAAACCCAGATTCAGTAAACCAGTCAGCCGCTTGTTTGTGAGTTTCAAAGAGGTGATCGACCTTGAGTATGCACACCAATCTTTGGTGGCGTTTTCGAGTGAGGTACTTCCCCTTGACAGTGATGTACGCTACAACATCCCCAACTCGCAATCGTGGAGTGAACATGCGCCCACGACACAGGCAGGTGATTACTGGAGTGGAGTGTTCGAAGTCAGGCTCCCGCCTAATCGAACCGTCGACAAACGGTGGTATGTTAAGCTGTTCACTTGCATAAACACCCGCCTTGTTTTTTACAAGCGGGTGATACGAGTTGAGATACAGGTTGGGCATGTATGGATTCTATGCGAGTACGAACCTCCCTCTACTCACTTTTCGGAATCTGGCCTGCGATCCCTTTCGTCCGATTTCTCGAGTGATCCCTGCATAGAGGGTGGCCTCGGGGGTCTTGCCTGCAGCGCTGGTCCAAAGATCCCGATCTCGCATCAACTCGACGATCTGCTTCATGGACATGCCTTCAACTGGTGCATCGGCCATGACCTGTACCGCTGCATCAAGACAGCTGAGTTTGACGGGTTTGGCAGGGCGGCGCATAGGCGTGTGTTTGGCTTGTGTGGCGTGCTCAGACGAAGTGGGGGACGTGGTCGCTTTCTTGGCACGTTTGCGCGTCGCGGCCTTTGGGGCGTTCGTGTTGGAAGTCTTACTGCTCGTGTTCGATTCCTTCGTGATTGTTTGTTCAGTCATGCGGTGTGTTCCTTTCAAAGCTCGCAGTGTGCGAGCAACACGGACCATGAAGGCCTAAGTCCGTTGACATTGCAAGGCCAATGTCGAGAGATTCGCAAACTCTTTGGAGGTTCCTATGGCCGATACGCATAACCCGCTAAGCACACTCCGTCATAGCAAGACCAAGATCTCTACTTCGCAGCAGCGCGCGATCTTGGCGCTGCTCGTGGAACCATCCGTCGCATCCGCTGCAGTGAAGGCAGGTGTAGGTGAACGAACCTTACATCGCTGGATGCGATTGAAGCATTTCTCTGAAGAGTATCGGTACGCTCGCCGCGAAGCGTTTTGTCAGGCGATCGCATTAACTCAACGATCATCGGCTGCAGCGGTGGCGACATTGCTTCGAATCATGCATGATCCCAAAGCAACGGCATCGGCGCGAGTGTCTGCGGCGAGCCATGTCCTCAAGTTTGCACGCGAGAGCATTGAGCTTGATGATCTGGTATCGCGCATCGAGTCACTCGAGATGCTTAGTGAGGAGGATCGCAACGAGCAGAAGCAGCTGCAAGAGGGGAGCAGTGGATGAACAGGTACGCCTATCGCGTCAAGCGCATGGAACGGAGAGTGAATCACCCCCGCGCATGCAAAGAGTGCCAGGGGAAGAACCGTCTTAAAGTGATCATTGGCGATGAGCCGTTACCCGAGCCGTGCAAGCGATGCGGTAGAGAATGGAGTGTAGTGCGCATCGTGCGGGGGGTGCCGCCCGAAGGGTGGGAGGAGAGACGGATAGAAAGAGAACGACAAAGAGCGGATTCGCCTTGATTCATGCGAGGATCCTGTGGTACTTCTGATGGATACGGCTTTATAGACAAAGCGTATCCATAGATGCACAAAGGAGAGCGACATGAAGTACCCAGCGGAAGTGTTGAACAAGCGGGAGATCGAAACGCTGCTTGAGGCGTGTGGGAATGAGAAGTGGACCGATCGCAGGAACTATGCGCTGATTGTGTTGATGTATCGTGCAGGATTGCGCGTATCGGAAGCCTTAGTGCTAAGGCCGTGTGATATTGATCTTGATCGTGGTGCGATCAGGGTCTTGCATGGTAAAGGGAATCGGGCGAGGACGGTAGGGATCGATCGTGGGGCAGCGAAATCTATCGAAATGTGGATCAATGAGCATAGATCGATGGGATACTCTGCAGGCGATCCGCTCTTCGTGACCGCGAGCGGTCGAAGAATCACGCAAGGGTATCTCAGGCGAAAGCTCCCCGAGCTCGGCAAAGAAGCAGGGATCCATAAACGTGTCCATGCACATGGACTGAGGCATACGCACGCGAGTGAACTACGAGCAGAAGGGATTGATATTGCAGTGATCAAACGGCAACTCGGGCATGTGTCGTTGATGACGACGATTCAGTATCTGGATTATTTGGAACCGAGAGAAGTCGTTGCTTGCATACGAAGGCGTGGATGATCTAGGCCGAGCGAACGGATTATTCACTTCATCAATGAAGCGCGAGTGAATGTTCAATTGTACTTGATTCATAAATAATTTAAATGTCCTAGATCATGAAGCGATGAATCTGCGTACATTTTCTTATGATTTACAATTGGAATAGCATGATATA
>Ga0209344_10002457_pt1 | contig 20564 bp, 16 predicted proteins | sample Cruoilmetagenom6_FD_187293 | JGI IMG/M metagenome (GOLD analysis project Ga0209344, IMG submission 187293) | Oil polluted marine microbial communities from Coal Oil Point, Santa Barbara, California, USA - Santa Barbara Oil Seep Sample 6 (SPAdes)... | ecosystem: Environmental > Aquatic > Marine... | reverse complement strand
AATCCATGTCGCAAGACACTCCGAGCACTGCTATGGCCCCTACCAACGCGCCTACAAACACAGCGACCCATTCTCCCTCTGGGCACCACCGCGTCGTCATCACCGGCATGGGCTGGGTGACCCCGCTCGGGCACGACATCGACACCGCCTGGGACAAGCTCCTCAACGCCCAGAGCGCGATCGGACCCGTCACCCGGTTCGACGCCTCGACCTGCTCGACCAACTTCGCCGCGGAAGTCACGGATTTCAGCCTCCATGAGCACCTCGGCGAGCGGGCCAACGCCCACGATCACGCCGGGGTCGGGACCCAGTTCGCCCTCGCCGCCACCAACCAAGCGTGGAAGATGGCCAAGCTCGATACCGCACCGCCCAACCTCAAACGCACCGGGATCTACCTGGGCGCGGGCGAGGGCGTGCTCGACTACCCCCCCTACATGGCGGCTAATGTCGCTGGGTGGGATCACGAGAGCCGCAAGCTCAACACCGTCGATTGGGTCACTAAGGCCTACGAGGGCATGGCCCCGATGGCCGAGATCGAGCAAGAGCCCCAGCTTGCCTCGACCCACATCGCCGCCGAGCTGGGCACCATGGGCCCGACGCTCAACTGCATGACCGCCTGCGCCGCGTCGACCCAGGCCATCGGTGAAGCCTTCGAGATCATCCGGAGGGGCGACGCGGACATCATGATCGCCGGCGGGTGCCACTCGATGATCCACCCGCTCGGGATGACCGGGTTCATGCGCCTCACCGCCATGTCCACCCGGCGCGACGACCCGAGCACCGCGTCGCGCCCGTTCGACAACTCCCGCGACGGGTTCGTCATGGGCGAGGGCGCGGGGATCCTGATCCTCGAATCGCTCGAGTCCGCCCAGAAACGCGGCGCCAACATCCTCGCCGAGGTCGCCGGTTTTGGGTCCACCGCCGACGCCTACCGCATCACCGATATCCACCCCGACGGCAAGGGCGGCGCGGGCGCGATGGCCGCCGCGCTCAAGCAAGCCGGGATCGATCCCAGCGCTACCGATGAAGCCGGGCGTCCGCTCGTACACTACATTTCCGCCCACGGCACAGGCACCCAAGAAAACGACAAGACCGAATCCAACGGCGTCCGCTCCGTCTTCAAAGACCTCGCCCCAAAGGTCCCGTTCTCATCGATCAAATCCATGATGGGCCACCTGATCCAAGCAGCTGGGGCCGTCGAGCTCATCACCTGCATCCAAGCGATCCAGACCGGGATCCTCCCCCCCACCGCGAACCTCAACGACCTGGACCCCAACTGCGGGCTCGACCATGTCCCCAACGAGGCCCGCGACATGAACACACCGGATGGCAAGGGCGGCGTCGATGTCTGCCTCTCCAACTCCTTCGGCTTCGGCGGCCAGAACGACACGATCTGCATCCGCAAGTTCGTTGGCTGAGCCTATCGGCTCTTCAAAACGCCCACCCTGTACCGTTTTTCACCCGGATCGCGCCATCTTGCCGATGATCGGTGTATGTCTAAACTCGCCATGATCCAAGGCACCATCACCGGGCTCGCCGTCCTCAGCGCGGTCGCTGTCGTTGGTTTCGTCGGGCTCCGATTCGCCAAAGCCGACGCGGCCAACATGGTCTATCAAGACCGCCTGCGTGATCTTTCGACCAACTACGAATCCCTCCGCTCCCAGTACAACCAAGCCGTGCGCCAGACCGCGATCACCGAGCTGATCGTCAAGGACCGCAAGGTCACCGTGCAGGTCCGCACGATCGAGGGCGCGCAAGAAACAATCGAGACCGCGTGCGACGCCGACAAAGAGATCTATGTCGATTTCGCCCTGATCGAGGGTCGGCTCTGGATTCGGCGTGTCTTCGACGCCGACACGCCGCCATCGCGGGCGACCGTCATCAACCCCGAGCTCGTCAAGGTCGATTGGGACAGCGAGGGCGCACTTGTTGGCCAAGCCATCTACCGCCAGCTGGGCGAAGGTCGCTGGGTCGTCAAAGCCGGGGGCGACGGAGCGCTGGCGCTGACCCAGGTCCCTGACGACCAGATCGTGAACCTCTCCCCGCCGCCCACGATCAAGGCCTTCGAAGAGGTCCAGTCGCAGGTCGATGAAGAGCTCGACAAGATCACCTGGCGCGATGTATTCGCCGCCGTCGTCGGCGACTAAGCCTGATCCCGGTTTCTAGCTCTTGTCTGATTTCCAAAGACACCAATAATGCACGGCCGCCGCATGCCAGACGATGTGCCTGAGCATCACTCCGAGCATTTCTTCAAATAGCATGTCCTCGCCGTGGGTGACTTGGCCGCACTGTTCTGGGTGCTCAAGACACCACGCCGCGAACCGTTCGACATCCGCCCGCACGGTGGCCCCCGCGTGCTCAACGCCCGCTTCTGGCGAGCGTTCAATCGCCGGCCACCGATCCAGCTCATCCGCCCCCATCACCGCCTTGGCATGGATCCGGAACACCTCGGCGATATGCAGCAGATGCCACGCACCACTCCCGACCGTCGCCCCATCCCCCATATCCGCCCAATCGTGCTTGTCGAGCGTCTGGCGCAGCGATTCCCAAGGCTCCTGCACCGACGCCAACAGCTGCTCAACCACCGCCTGTACCCGGATTGCGTGCTCGTTCATCCACCACTCTAGGTCCCCGAGCACCTACACTCATCGTTCAACGAAAAGGACCGATCCAATGAGCGATACAGCGAACCCGACCACCCCAGAAACCACCACCAAATCCATGGACGACATCATGGCCCTGTGCAAAAGACGCGGGTTCATCTACCAAGCCTCCGAGATCTACGGCGGCGTCAACGGCTTCTGGGACTACGGCCCGCTGGGTGCACAGCTCAAAAAGAACCTCCGCGACGCGTGGTGGAACGATGTCGTCATGATGGGCTGCAACGGCCAAGACGGCCCCGACGGCCAGCCCGTCGAGATCGTCCCCCTCGACAGCTCCATCATCCAGAATCCCAAGGTCTGGGAAGCTTCGGGACATGTCGGCGGGTTCAACGACCCCATGGTCGACTGTCGCGAGACCAAATCACGATACCGCGCCGATCACATCATGTGCATGGGCGAAAAGGGCGACAGCTCCGGGCAGATCTACGCATTCATCGAAAACGACGACAAGTCCTTCGACAGCGCACTCAAAAAACTGAGCAAGTACAAGAAGAAGGACATCGCCAAAGACGGCGTGGACCTGTGCCCGTTCACGGATCTAGGCCCCGAGGAGATCGCGATCACGGTCGGCCCAGACGCCAAAGAGGTCGGCACGCTCACCGAACCCCGCGCGTTCAACCTCATGTTCAAAACCGTGCTCGGCGCGACCGGCAACATGGAAGACAACGCCGCCTACCTCCGCCCCGAGACCGCACAGGGCATCTTCATCAACTTCAAGAATGTCGTCGACACCACCCGCGTGAGCGTTCCTTTCGGGATCGCCCAGACCGGCAAGGCCTTCCGCAACGAGGTGACGCCGCGGAACTTTACCTTCCGCAGCCGCGAGTTTGAGCAGATGGAGATCGAGTTCTTCTGTCACCCCAAAGACTCCAAAGCCTGGTACACCTTCTGGCGCGACTGGCGCATGAGCTGGTGGCAGGAGCTCGGGCTCGGGTCCGACAACCTGATCCTCCGCGAGCACGACAGCGACGAACTCGCCCACTACGCCAAAGAGGGCGCGGGCACCGCGGACATCGAGTACAAGTTCCCGTTCACCGCCCCGGGCTACGGCGAGCTCGAGGGCATCGCCGACCGGACCAACTTCGACCTCACCCAGCACGCGACGCACTCCAAGACCAAGCTCGAATACTTCGACAACACCCGCGGCGAGCTGGCCAAGAACGGGCAGCCCAAGGGCGAACGCTACCTCCCCCATGTCATCGAACCCTCCGCCGGGCTCGATCGCGGCGTGCTCGCGCTCCTGTGCGAGGCCTACACCCCCGACCCGGACCGCGCGTCGGGTGTCTACATGAAGTTCCATCCGCGGATCGCCCCGATCAAAGCCGCGGTGTTCCCGCTGGTTAAGAAGGATGGGATGCCCGAGATCGCCGAGCCGCTGTATAAGGCGCTCCGCAAGCGCTTCGGGCACCTGGGCACCATCGAATACGATGTGAAGCAATCCATCGGCAAGCGCTACGCCCGCATGGACGAAGCCGGCTGCCCGTTCTGCTTCACCATCGATTCGGACACCCTGAACGACCAGACCGTCACCGTCCGCCACCGCGACACACTCGACCAAGAACGCATCGCGATCGATCAGGTCGGGGACTTCTTGGCCGGCAAGCTCGGGCTCTGAGCTGAACCTGCTCTGACCTGATCAAATCTGGCCTGATCGATCCCGCAGAGCTTCTGACCTTGTTCGGCGCAAGTTTCGAGATGTTTTCGCCCCCGAATCGTTCAGATCGGGACAATTCCCGAAACTTCGCGCGCAGAATCCCATAAAACACCCCACACGGCACCGCCACACACGGGCAAGGGCGGGCACACAGCGAAGGGGTCGACATATGGGTTTTGTCAAAGTCATCGGATTCACCGTCGTGGGGATCGGCGTGCTCGCCGGCACCGCGATCATCCTCGCCCAGTCGCCGATGGGCAAGCAGATGATCAGCGCCCGCCAGAACTACGACCCCTCGATCCCCGTCACCATCGAGCCCATCGCCTTCGGCGATCTCGAACGCACCGTCTCCGCGCCCGGGTCGATCGAGCCCAAGAAGCTCATCAATATCTCCTCGCAGGTCTCCGCTAAAGTCCTCGCCCTGCCCTTCGAGGAAGGCCAACTGGTTAAGAAAGACGATGTCGTCATCCGGCTCGACCCCCAGAACTTGGTCGCCGCGATGGACTCGGCCAAAGCCGGGCTCAAGGGCCAGGAAGCATCGCTGGGCGGATCGGAAGCCGCGCTGATCAACGCCCGCCTGTCATTCGAGCGCCTCGAACAACTCTACGAGACCGGCGACGCGACCAAGGCCGAGCTCGACGCCGCCCGCGCGTCGTTCCTGCAAGCCCAGTCCAACCGCCAGGTCCTGATCCACCAGATCGAGCAGGCCAAGGCACAAATCGAGCGTGCACAGAAGGACCTGGACAACACCGTCATCGTCTCCCCCATCGACGGCATCATCACCTCGCTCAACACCGAGGTCGGTGAGACCGTCATCGTGGGCACCACCAACAACCCCGGCTCGATCATCATGGAGATCGCCGACCTCTCGGAGATGCTCCTCAAAGCCTCGGTTGACGAAGCCAACATCTCGCCGGTCGAGATCGGGCAGAGCGCCAAGATCTTCGTCAACGCCTACACCGATCGCGAGTACGACGGCACCATCCAACGCATCGGGCTCAAACGCCAAGTCGCCAGCGACGGCACGGGCACCTTCATGGTCGAGATCCTGATGGACCTCGACGAGGGCGAGACCCTCTACTCCGGGCTCTCGGCCTCGACGGACATCGTCGTCGAGCATTTCTATGACTCAATGATCGTGCCGTCACAAGCCGTGGTCGATCGTCGGATCGATGAGCTGCCCAAGGAGATCACCCTGGGCAACGAGCTCGTCGATCACGACAAAACCTTCACCCGCATCGTCTACCGCGTGATCGACGGCAAAGCCATCGCCACCCCGGTGCAGGTCGGGCCTTCGGATCTCACACAGACCGTCATCACCGCCGGGCTCACCAAGGACGACCTCATCATCACCGGCCCGTTCCGCGCTTTGATCGATCTCCGCCACGAACAACAAGTCAAAGACCAAGACGCGGCTGACCAAGAGACCATCGACCGGGCCAAAGCCGCCGCCAAAGACAAGCGAAAAACAAACAGCCCGGACGAATCCTCAGATGATGGTGTGAACGAAGAACAGAATGAATCGCAAGCTGAGTCTGAACCCGCAGCCCAAGAAGGGTCGCCCTAAGCATGCTGGCCGCCCGCAAAAAACCGGCATCAAGCACGCCTCAACCCACCATCAAGATCACCGCCCTCAAGAAGATCTTCAAGGTAGGCGAGGAGCGCGTCCGCGCACTCGACGGCGTCGATATCGAGATCTACCCCAACGAGTTCGTCGCGATCATGGGGGCCTCGGGCTCGGGCAAGTCCACCCTGATGAACATCCTCGGCTGCCTCGACCAGCCAACGTCGGGTCAGTACATCCTCAACGGCTACCCCACCCACCGCAAGGGCATGGGCAAGCTCGCCCAGATCCGCAACCAAGAGATCGGGTTCATCTTCCAGAGCTTCGAGCTGCTCTCCCGCTCGAGCGCCCTCAAGAATGTCATGCTCCCGCTGCTCTACTCGAGCACAAGCAAACGACCACGAAAAAAAGCCAAAGCCGCCCTCTCGCTCGTCGGGCTCAGCGACCGGATGTCCCATCGCCCTAACCAGCTCTCGGGCGGGCAACGCCAGCGCGTCGCGATCGCCCGTGCGCTCGTCAATGACCCCAGCATCTTGCTGGCCGACGAACCCACCGGCAACCTCGATTCCAAGACCACCGTTGAGATCATCAACCTCTTCAAGGATCTCCACCAGACCGGGCAGACGATCGTCGTTGTCACGCACGAGGAAGATGTCGCCGGGCACGCCGAGCGGATCATCCGCCTGCGCGACGGGCGGGTGATCTCCGACCATCTCACGGCCGAAGACCCAATCCACCTCGACTGGGTCGAGCGCATGGCCGCCGGACGCGGGAGCCTTGCGGAGGTCACGCAGGCCGAGCTTGAAATCAACGCCCAGGCGGACGCCAATCGCCCCGAGCCCACGAAAGCCCGCGGCTTCTTCGGACGCAAACAACCCAAGCCCGCTCCGCCAGCCACGAGCGAAACCGTCGATCAGCTCGACAACTGGGATCAATGGGAGGTCGAACAATGAGCATCACCCTCCTCTCTCCGGTCCGAGGCATCCGTCGCCTGATCCTCCAATCGCTCTTCATCGCCTTGGCGCAGGTCTGGGCGAACAAGGCCCGCGCGTTTTTGACCTCGCTGGGCATCATCATCGGGGTGCTCGGGGTCACGGTGGTGGCCGCCGGGCTCGATGGGATGCAGGGCTATGTGCTCAACCAGTTCGAGGGCATCGGTGCCAAGAAGATGTGGATCTGGGGCAATGTGCCCGAGAGCAAGCGCTCCGTCATGAGCTGGACCGACGCCAAAATGTCCACCTACGAAGCCCGCCTGATCCTCGACAAGGCCCAGGCCGTGGACACCCTCACCCCGACCTGCAACTCCAACTGGTCGGTCAGCTTCGGCAAAGAAAACCTCCAGAATGTGAATGTCACGGGCATCTGGACTGCGTGGCACGAAATCGAGGACCGACAGGTCGTCTACGGGCGTCCGTTCTCCAAGATCGACGATCAAGAGAACCGCCAGGTGTGCCTGATCAACGAGCAGGGCATCGAAGAACTCAATCTGAGCACGGACCCCACCGGCGACTACATCATCGTCAACGGACGACGCTTCCTAATCATCGGCACCATCGAAACAAAGGAGATGAGCCCGATGATGGGCGGCGGGCAATCCCGCGCCGAGATCTACATCCCCTTCTCGACCCACAAGATGATGAACCCCTACTCGTGGACCAACCTGACCGTCCAGCTCCACGATCCCAAGTTCGCCGAGGACGCCAAGGCCGAGATCCGGTTCATCCTCCGCAACCACCGCAACCTCGGGCCCGAAGACGAGGACACCTTCGATATGTTCGTCATCCAGAGCGCGATCGAAGACTTCAACAATGTCGCCCGCGTCATCGGGCTTGTCATGAGCGGCGTCGTCGCCATCTCCCTGCTCGTCGGCGGGATCGGGATCATGAACATCATGCTCGTGTCTGTCTCCGAACGCACCCGCGAGATTGGATTGCGCAAAGCCATGGGCGCCAAGCCCCCGGTCGTGCTGCTCCAGTTCTTGGTCGAAGCCGTGGTTCTGTGTGTGATCGGCGGGCTCGTCGGGCTGTTCTTGGGCAACCTGCTGGTGGCCACGGTGCAGTTCATACCGAATCTCCCGATCGAATCCATCTCCATCCCGAGATGGGCGACCCTGCTCTCGCTGGGATTCTCAGCAGGCGTCGGAATTGTCTTCGGGATGTTCCCCGCTATCAAGGCATCCATCCTCAACCCGATCGATGCACTCCGCCACGAATAAACCTTTAGAGACCCGACCATGCACACGCACCGCACATACCTCCCGATCGGGCTCCTCGCTTTCACACTGGCCGCGGGCGGGTGCATGTCCAACCCGTTCGGAGCGGACCCGCTCGATACCCACACCGTGGCCTCGCCCGAGCGCCTTCGATCGATCAATACGCTCGTGCTCGAACGCATCGCCGTTGATACGAGTGCAACAGATGCGACCAATCGCTCTGGTCAAAGCTCGGCCCAAACCCTCGAAGACGCCCGCGAACGCTTCAAGGATATCGAACGCGTGGACCTCACCCTCGATCACGCGCGCGTCTCGGCGTTGACCAATAACCTCGGGCTGGGCGCAACGCTGATCGCCCCGAGCATCGCCGCCGAGCGCGTGTCGGAAGAAGAAGGACGGTTCGAAGCCCTCTTCACGCTCGGCGCGTCCTTCGCCGACAACGACAACGCCACAGCCTCGACGCTCTCGGGCGGGCAGTCCACCTCGCGCAACATCACCCCGGGCGTCACCGTCCCCTTGCGCACCGGCGGCTCGCTGAGCATCACCCTCCCGGTCTCGCGCTTCGAGACCGACAACTCGTTCTCGTTTCTGAATCCTTCGTATACGACGGATCTGAACTTCTCGCTGAGCCACAATCTGCTGCGTGGCGCCGGGCGAAGAGCCGCGACGCACTCGATCCGTCTGGCTGAATACGATCGCCAGATCTCCGAGAGCCAATCCAAGCTCGAGGTGATCCGCGTGCTCGCCGAGGTCGATCGCTCGTACTGGCGGCTCTACGCCTCGATCCGCGCCCTCGAAGTGGTCGAGCAGCAGCACGCCGTGGCCCAGGCCCAGCTCGAGCGCGCCGAGCGCAAAGAACGCGCGGGCACCGGCACCCAGGTCGATGTCGTCCGGGCCCAGTCGGGCGCGGCCGATCGGGTCGAGCAGATCATCCGCGCCCAGAACGATCTGCAGCTCAACGAACGCGCCCTCAAGGTGCTCCTCAACCTCCCGGGGCTCGATGTGAACTCCTCGACGCATCTTGAGCCTGTCTCTCCACCCGATCCGGTGGAGTATCGGTTCAACCCCGAGCCCTTGGCCCAAGCCGCGATCGACAACCGGATGGAGCTGCTCGAACTCGAGCTCCAGCTCGCCCGCGACGCGGCCACCATCGCCTTCGCCGAGAACCAGAAGCTCCCGCTCCTCGCCATGCAGTACACCTACCGCGTCAACGGGCTCGGCGGCTCGCTCGATAGCTCGGTCGACACCCTCACCCGCAACCACTTTGAGACCTGGAACATCGGCATCAACGCCGAGATCCCGCTCGGCAACGCTCAGCGGGAAGCCTCGCTCGGGCAATCCATCTTGGCCAGGCTCCAACGCTTGGCCACCCGCGATGCCCGCGAGCAGGCGATCACCCGCGAGGTCTACGACGCGACCGACCAGCTCAATAGCACCTGGAACCGCATCCTGGCGGCTCAAGAAGCCGTGCAACTGAGCGCCCGCGTGCTCGAAGCCGAGCAACGCCAGTTCGATGTGGGTCGATCGACCACCACCGATGTCCTCGACGCCGACGCGAACCTCGCCAACGCCCGATTAACCGAGATCAGAGCCGTGGTCGAGTACCAGATTGCCCAGATTGATCTCGCCGTTGCGACCGGGACGCTGCTCGGGCAATCGAAGGTCGACTGGGCCCCGTCCGACCCCCGGCTCGATGACCCGGAAGGCGCCGACGCCCGCGCACGCGAGGGCGTCACCCCCTACCGCCCCGGCTCGGGCATCATCACCAACCCATAACCGACAGACGCGAAAAATCTTGTCCCAAACGGATCGATTTCGCTCGATCAAATACCCACGCGTGAAGTGAAGGCGATGATGCGCCGATGTGCACCGTGTCATGGACATCAACGACCAACTCAATCCAGCTGACGATCGGAGTTCCACCGATCGTCACGCCCCAAGCCGGGCCGACGAGATCGCGATCAGCGCGCTCGACCTGATCGAGATGATCAAAGCCGGCAACGGGAGCGATGTGAACGAACTGGTCAGCCAGATGCTCCGCGAACGCCCGGCGGCCTAAACCGTCAATCTCCAACGAGTAAAAAGCTGCAGCGTTCTCGCTTGCAGCTTTCTCTCATAGAGCATTGTTGGATATTCAGCTGATCCTGATACAGCTTATGGGCAGCCGGCGCCGAAGGCGTCGAGGAAATCAGACACATCGAAGAAGTCGAAGATCCCGTCGCCCGTCAGGTCGGCCTGCGGATGCTGCGCCCCGAACAGATCGAGGAACTCGGAGACATCGAAGAAATCCAGGATCCCGTCGAGGGTGAGGTCGGCTTCGCACGCCATCGCGTTGATCGTGTATCGACCCGCGGCGACATTTGGATAGACATCCACATCGCCGTTGGCCCACATGATGGTGATGCTCGCGGAGGTATCGCTTCCAAGCCCCGCGTGCACCGAAAGCTCTGACTGCGAGAGGTAGTTCGACCCGCCATCGAGGTAACGCATCTGGTTGTGGCTGTCAGAATCAATCAGCACCAGCGTGCCGAACCCGTTGGGCGCGAGCCCATCGACGGCCGAGGTGTTGAGCTCGATCGTGATCGAGTTGGCGTCGACGGCCGAGATATCATTGCGGTAGTAAACCATCGGCTGGCGGTTATTGATCACGATGATATCTTGGTCACCGTCACGATCAAAGTCGGCATTGATCAGCCCGCGTCCTTGTCCGGCATCGGTCATGCCGCAGGATGCCGCAATATCCGCGAAGGACCCGCTGCCATCATTGAGATAGAGCAGCGATGGATCGTTGGCGAAGATGCTATCGAAGCCGTTGACCTCGAAGAGATCGAGGTACCCGTCGTGGTTCATGTCCACCGACACGGTGCCCCAGCCCCAGTAGCCGTTGTTGACCCCGTTGGGGATCGAGGACTCGACGAAGACATGGTCTTCGTCGGTGCTCAGATAGAGCATGTTGCCCGAGCCACCCGGCCCAGGCCCGCCGGGCGCGATGCGTGAAGAGACATACCAGTCGAACACGCCGTCGTTGTCGTAATCGCCGAAGGTGTTGCCCATGCCGTTGGAATCGAGCCCGGTGCCGGCAGTGGCGGTCTGGTCGGTGAAGCTGCCGTCGCCGTTGTTGACGAAGTACTTGGAAGTGACGAAGTCAGCCACAAAGAGCAGCTCGGGGTACCGATCGCCGTCCATATCAACAAAGCGAGGCGCGAACCCGCGGACCGCGGTCATATCAATGTCGAGCGCTGTGGTGGTCACATCATTGAAGGTGCCGTCGCCCATGTTCTCGAAGAGCTTGTTGCCCCCGAGCCACCCGGCGACCGCGAGATCGAGATCGCCATCGAGGTCATAGTCGCCGAACGCCCCGCTGAATGCATCGCCGAGCACGGCGTGCGTGGTCGAGACACCCGCGATGGCGGTGACATCGGTAAAGGTGCCGTCGCCGTTGTTCTTGTAGAGGACATTGCCACCGGGTGTGCGTTCCTTGGGCGTGCCCAGCGAGGTGACGAAGATATCGAGCCAGCCGTCGTTGTTGTAATCGCCGACCGCGGCCCCGGTGCCCTGGTGCGTGCGGGCGATGCCCGCGGCTGCTCCGTTCTCGGTGAACTTGCCCGTGCCGTCGTTGATGTACAAGCGATCAACGCCCGCCGAGCCGCCGATGACGAAGAGGTCCTGGTCGCCATCGTTATCAAAGTCGCCGGCCGCCCCGCCGCCGCCCATGAACTCGATATCCGACTGGGTCGAGATTGTTGCATGCGGTGTCGAAAGCCCGGCTTCGATCGTGATCTCGGTCACCAACGGCGGCGAAGCCATCGCTGAGCCGGCAGCGATGGTCAACATCAGGGCTGCGGGCATCAAAACGCGGTTCTTGGGGCCGTCAATGGTGTTGATAAGCGCTGTGGACATGGTCAATCTCTCCAATATCTGGTCGAATCCCTCTGCATAAAGATATCGTCTCAGGATATCCGATCGATCCATCGCCACCAAGCAAAAACGCCGATATTTGTCGCCCTTTGGTGGGTTTGGGAGCCTTCTGGCCAGATCGAACTATCGTGTTATCGGACGACGCTCATCGGCGCATGCTTGGAATCTGCTACTCACTCATCGCGATTCATCACGCGGACATTGCGTCGCCCGTCGAGCGGGCCGTTGGGGGCGTGGGTGCGGGCGAAGAACCGCTTGATCTTGAGATACGCAAACAGCACCACCCCGAGCACCAGCAGGATGATCACCAGCGGGATCAGGATCGCGATCCCGACCACAAAGCCCACGATCACGATCGCCACCAGCAGCACCAGCGAGAAGAACTGCCCGATCGGCCCGGGCCTGCGGAAGCCGCCGGCTTGGGTGCCAGTCGAGAAGCCGAATTGTGGATTGGGTTGGTTCATAGTTTGGATCATGGCTTGGATCAAAGCTGGTCTATGAGTCTCTACTGAGATCATAGGGATTCGGTTCGTTGGATTTCGTCGTTTGCCCCTTCCCAGAATGGCTGAGCCTGTGTAGGATGGTGATTCATTCCATATGACCGCCATTTTGCTGTGTTTGGGGCCCGAGTTGTCAAAGAAAAAGTCCAAAGAAACTGCCGAAAACACCGAAAAAACGGCCGCGGACGCTCCTCGCAAATCGTTTGTCCATCTGCATTTGCACTCCGAATACTCCCTGCTCGACGGGGGCAACAAGGTCAGCAAGCTCGTCGATCGCGTCAAAGAGCTCGGGATGGATGCCGTCGCCATCACCGACCACGGCAACATGCACGCGGCGGTCCAGTTCTACAACGAAGCACGCAAGAAGGGCATCAAGCCGATCTTAGGGGTCGAGGCCTACATCGCCCCGCGCGATCGCCACGATCGCACCTACACCGGCGTCAAAGACGGGGGCTACCACCTCGTGATGCTCGCCGAGACCCTCGAGGGCTGGAACAACCTGCTCTATCTCTGCTCCGAGGCCTACCTGACCGGTTTTTACTACAAGCCCCGCATGGATCGCGAGCTGCTCGAAAAGCATAACGAGGGCATCATTACCATCAACGGGCACCTGGGCTCCGAGATCGCCCATCACCTCGTCAAGTACGAGCAAACCCGCGACCGATCGCACTGGGACAACGCCAAAGAGGTCGCCCAGTGGTATTCCAAGGTTTTTAAAGGCTCTGAGCACGGGCCGGGGTTCTATCTCGAGCTCCAGCACCACATCGGGCTGCAGAACTCGATTAACCCGCATGTGATCAAGCTGGCGCGCGAGCTGGACTTGCCGTTAGTCTGTGACAACGACAGCCACTTCCTGCTCGAGGACGACTGGGACGCGCACGACACGCTGATCTGTATCTCCACGGGCAAGGTCAAGAACGATCCGGACCGGATGCACTACCCGACGGAGCTGTTTGTCAAATCCGCCGAGGAGATGGAAGCGGTTTTCCATACCGACGAATACAACAACGACGAGATGGGCCAAGCCGGCTACGAGGCCATGGCCAACACCGTGGCGATCGCCGACCGGTGCAATGTCGAGGTGCCCATCGGCGCCAACCACGCGCCCGTCGTCATCGTCAAGGCCCCGGCGGTGAGCAAGCTGCCCAAGCACAGCGCCAAAAAATACGAGGGCGACCTGACCGCGTGGTTCAAGGATTATTGTACCAACTTCGAGCTCGACCCCGCCAACGACCCGGACCTGGACCAGGCATCACTCAAGGAAGAGTGTGACCAGACGCTGCGGATGCTGTGCGAGGCGGGCATGGTCTGGCGCTATGGGCCAACGATCTTGGATCATCGCCACGAGCAGATCGAGCACATCGACGAGATGCCCGAGGGGCTGAGCCCCGACGAAGCCGACGGGTGGAACAAGTGGGCGCGGCTCAACCGTGAGCTCAAGATCCTGGCCGACAAGCTGATCAGCGCGTACTTCCTGATCGTGTGGGACTTCGTCAACTGGGGTCGTCAGCGCGGCATTCCTTCGATCGCCCGTGGCTCGGGCGTGGGCACGATGTGTGGGTATGTGCTCGGTCTATCCAACGCCTGCCCTGTGCACTATGGGCTGCTCTTTGAGCGATTCACCGACCCCGATCGAACGGAGTATCCCGATATCGATATCGACCTGTGCCAGAACGGGCGCATCGAGGTCATCAACTATGTCCGCGAGAAGTACGGGCATGTCGCCCAGATCATCACTTTCGGGACACTCAAGGCCCGGGCCGGCATCCGCGATGTGGCCCGTGTGCTCGAGATGCCGCTGGGCGACGCAGACAAGCTCGCCAAGCTCGTGCCCGAAGAGCTGGGCATCACGCTCGACAAAGCGCTCGACCAAGAGCCCGACCTGCAAGCATGGTACGAGCGCGACGCGATGGTCAAGCGGGTCATCGATACCGCCCGGACCTTCGAGGGCCAGGCCCGCCATTCGAGCGTGCACGCCGCGGGCGTGATCGTGGCGACGCGCCCGCTCCATGAGGTCGTCCCGCTCTACAAACCCTCGGGCGGGGGCGACAACGAGATCATCACCCAATGGGACGGCCCGACCTGCGAGATGATGGGCTTGCTCAAGATGGATTTCTTGGGCCTGCGCACGCTCAGCGTGATCGAGCGCGCCCGCGAACTCATCAACGAATCGTTCACTGAAGAACAGATCTGGAAAGCAGTCGGCAAGGAAAAGAAGAAGGGCTCCGACCACCCGCTCGACCTCGACCGGTTGCAGTTCACCGATCCCAATGTCTTCGCCATGTTCCAACGCGGCGACACGACGGGCGTGTTCCAGTTTGAATCCGGGGGCATGCGCAAGCTACTCAACTCCATGAAGCCCGACCGGCTCGAAGATTTGATCGCGGCCAATGCGCTCTTCCGCCCAGGGCCGATGGACCTGATCCCGGACTACAACCGGCGCAAGCACGGCACCGAGGAAGTGCCCAAGGTCCACGAGATCGTCGATCGGTTCACCGCCGAGACCTACGGCGTCATGGTCTACCAGGAACAGGTCATGCAGATCGTCCACGAGCTCGGCGGCATCCCGCTGCGCAGCGCGTACTCGCTGATTAAGGCGATCTCCAAGAAGAAAGAAAAGATCATCAACGCCGAGCGACCCAAGTTCGTCGAGGGCGCGTTCGCCAAGGGGCTCGACAAAAAATCCGCCGGCGAGCTCTTCGAGCTGATCCTCAAGTTCGCGGGCTACGGCTTCAACAAGTCGCACTCGACGGGCTACGCGATCGTCGCGTACCAGACGGCGTACCTGAAGACCTACTTCCCCAGCCAGTATATGGCCGCCTTCCTGAGCTTTGAATCACAGGCACAAAAAGTGAGCGACTGGATCCCATACCTCGAAGATTGCAAACGCCTCAAGTTCATCGATCCCACAACGGGCGAAGAGCTCCGCTCGGGCGTCGAGGTGCTCGCGCCCGATGTCAACAAGTCCAAGCCCGACTTCGGCGTGGTCTATGAAGAGAACGAAGAGCACACCCCGGCGAGCGGGCAGATCATGTTCGGGCTCAAGGCCATCAAGGGGGCGGGCTCCAAGGCAATCAACGCGATCGTCGATGAGCGCGACCGCGGCTTGGGGATCGCCGAGGGCGAAGAGGGCGAACGCAAGGCGTTTACCTCGCTCTTTGAGTTCTGCGAGCGTGTGCCCAGCAGCAGCGTCAACAAAGCGACGATCGAGGCGCTGATCAAGGCCGGCGCGTTTGATTACATGTACACGCGCGACCAGCGCGCTTCGCTGGTGGCGTCGATCGAAGCAGCCGTCAGCGCCGGGCAGACCGTGGCGGCCGACAAAGCCGCGGGGCAAGGAGCGCTCTTTGGTGGCGGGGCCGACGAGCCCGCCCAGACCCAAGAAGCCAGCGACGCGATGCTCGCCAAGGTCGAAGCCTGGAGCGAGGCGGAGATCCTCAAGCAGGAGAAGGATGTCCTCGGGTTCTATGTCTCGAGTCACCCGATGGAGGAATGGAACCACTGGGTCCGCGCCTTCACCCACACGCGCGTGGGTGATCTCAAAAAACTCGCCCAGGACAAACGCGTCATCGTCGCGGCCATGGTCCAGAGCACCCGCATCATCGTGATGCGCAACGGGCGCAACGCCGGACAAAAGATGGCGATCCTCACCATCGAGGACGCGACGGGCACGGCCGACGCGGTGATGTTCACCAATGTGTACCAGCAGTTCGGGCACCTGCTCGAAGACGACCAGCCCAAGTTCTTCATGGGTCGGCTCGACCACTCCCGCGGCGACGCCCAGATCATCATCGATCGGCTCGTCCCCATCGACGGGCACCCGCTCGAACAGGGCACCGTGCAGGTCATGGTCCGCCCGGATCGGCTCAACGGCTCCGCCCACGAGCGACTAATCGCCGCCAAATCGACGCTGCTCGAACCCGTGGACCCCAGCGATCTCTCGCTGGGCAAATCCGCTCGCCCGGTGGAGGTGATCGTCGAGACCAAGGACGCGTGGGTGCTCGTCGAAGCGACCAAGGGCGTGGGCAAGGTGACGCTGCGCCCCGAGCTCGTCAAGCAGATCGCCGGCGAGCTGGGCGAAGACTCCGTCCGCCTGGCCGGCGGGGTGAGCGTGGAGATCAACAAGGAAGACGATCGGCGGAAAAAGTACGCCAAGGCGTGAGCTAGCCCCGGACCAGGTGCTGTTGCTGCTTGTTGATTTGTCCGCACTCGGGGCACTTGTTCGATTCGAGCCCGGCGAGGGAGTAGCCGCAGCTTTGGCAGTGCCCGGACGGGTGGACTTTGAACTTAGACTTGCTGATCGCCGCCAAGACAAGCACCGCAACACCGGTGAGAATCACGCCCCAGCCAGGACTCAAAAGCAGTCCGATGATGATTGGCCATCTGAAGGTATAGACGATTGATTTATGTAGGTTGGTGTTTTGCAAGAGCGCCCCCACGAAGAGCGACATGATCATGCCAAAAAACATCGCACCCACTGCGTAGACGCACGCGAACGCGAACACCTCACTGGTCGTGTAGAAGGAACTCCATCGAGAAGTGATCAAGGAAAAAAACTCCCTCAGCACAATGCCCCAATACACGACGCTGGCCAGACTCATGACGCATACAAAGAAGATGGCGTCCCACCGCTCATGGCGAATGAAGTCATAGGGATACCGAGCCTGACTCATCTTCGATTTGCGGATCGCACCATGCACGACTTGGAGCGGATAGCTACAGAGCACCACAGTGAGTATGCCCCATCCGAGTGCCATCACGATCGACCCAAACAAGCTATCGAACAGGTTGTCAAAGTTCAGTTCGAGTTGCCTCCGCCCGATTCGGCCGATGTCTTCTGAGAGAATGATCCCAACGAGAGGGATTGCAAGCATCCACAGCACCCATCGCCCCCCGCTGTGGGCAGACACAAAGTGCGATCGCACCAGATGAACAACCATGAGAATCAGCAGACCGATGCTCACCAAGGTCACAAAGGTGCTCAGCGACCAGAGCGGGCTTGGGTGGGAAAATGCAGACTCGATGACCAGGGCACCCGCGTTCACCAGGTACATCACGCAGGCGTTGATCCCGATGAGCCGATAGATCCACACGGGCATCGCCAACGGCTTGGGCTGCTCGGATAGCGTGCCCGGTTCACCTGGACCCGATTCGATTTGGGCATCGGCGTCCATCAGCTCGGGTCCCAGCGGGTGTCGAGCTCGTGCTCGACACCAAGCAGGTCGAGCAGCTTGCCGACCATGAAATCGATCAGGTCGTCCACGCTCGTCGGACGCAGATACAGCCCCGGGTTCGTCGGCGCGATGATCGCACCGGCCAGGGTCAGGGTGCGCATGTTCTCGATGTCGATCAGGTTGAGCGGTGATTCTCGGTGGGCGATAATCAACGGCCGACGCTCTTTAAGCGCCACAGCCGCGGCCCGAGTCAGCAGGTTCGAGCCGCTGCCGCTGGCGATGGCGCCCAGCGAGGTCGACGAGCAGGGGGCGATGACCATGCCGTCGTTGAGGAAGCTGCCCGTGGCGATGACCGCGCCGACATCCTTGTTGGGGTGCACGATCAGGCGATCACGGTAGGATTGGGCATGAGCATCCTCGATCAAGTGCGGACACATGGTGTCCAGACTGATTTTGTTGATCGCCATCTCGTCAACGAGCAATCGCTTGCCAAAGTCCGTGACCACCAGATGCACCTCGTGGCCCTTGAGCAGGAGTTGCTCGAGCAGACGCACCGCGTAGAGCGCGCCCGATGCGCCCGAAATGCCGACGATGTAGCGTTTGCCGCTGGCGGAGACCGGGGCGCTCGGCGGGGTGGATCGGCGGGGGACGGATGGGGGATTGGTGCTCATGGATCAATCGTATGGAAGATGGGCGCTCTGGGCATATATCGGGCGGATATCTGCACTATGATGGTGCAGAGCACCACGCTCAGACCCGCCCTGTGATCTGCCCTCAGACCAGCCATTCAACCAAGGTGACCCCGATGAAACCGCTCCCAACGCACACAAAGACCCCACCCAAGACCAGCCCAATGAAGGCGATTCAGATCGGTTTGCTTGGTGTTTCTGGCCTGCTTATTGGGCTCTCGGGCTGTGTGAGCTACACCAATGTGCCCGTCCCCGCCAGCGCCCCGGCCTTCGAGAGCGCGAACCACTGGGCCTCCGTCTCGGTCATCACCGAGGCCCTCTCGACGATCATCGCCAAGCACCCGCCCAAGGGCGACTATGTGATCAACCTGCCCGCCGGCACGACGCCCGAGACCTTCGAGAAGATCATCGCCGAGCTGCCCGCCGGGGCAACCATGCCGTTTGACGGCATCAGCAGCGACCTGCCCGTCTACCACATCGGGCGCGTCTGGATCCGCGCCTCGGATGCCAAGGTCGATGTGATCTACCCCTTCACCGGCTACGACGGGGCTAAGAGCGATCAGAATGTCACCGTCTGGCTCAACGGCGGCGTCCGGCGCTGGCGCGCCTACCGCGAGCAGAGCTGGTCCGCCGGGACGATCCCGACGCCGCCGATCTATGTCCCGATCGTCGAAGCGGACGACGCCGAAATCAACTCGAACATGGGCACGGACATGGGCATGGACGAAGCGGACACCGGCTCGATGGAATCACAAGCCGCCCCCGAGACCCAGCCAGCACCCACACGAGCGCCAGAGCCGACACCGACGCAGGCTCCCAGCTCCACACCGGGCTCAGCACCCAGTTCAGCACCCAGTTCAGCACCCAGTTCAGCACCCGGCGGCATGGAATCCGGCAATGGCTATCGCCAAGTCCCGCTCGATTCATAACTGACCAGCAATCACAGACCAAGGCCAGCACCATGTGGAACGGGCATCACCTGATCTCGATGGAGAACGCGAACGCGGCCCAGGCCCGTGCGCTCTTGTCGTTGGCCCATCAGGATGCCTTCGCATCCGATGCCCTCGCCGGCTGCTCCGTCGCCAACCTCTTCTTTGAAGATTCCACCCGCACGCGCGTGAGCTTCTCGCTGGCCGCCCAGCGACTGGGCGCCCATGTCGTGGATCTGACCAGCTCGGGCTCTTCGCTGTCCAAGGGCGAGACCCTGCTCGATACCGCGTGGACCATCGAAGCGATGGGCGTCGACGCCCTTGTGATCCGGACGGGGCAGTCTGGGGCGTGCGGGCTCATCGCCGAACATGTGCAGATCCCGGTGATCAACGCCGGCGACGGCACCCACCAGCACCCGACCCAGGCACTGGCCGACGCGCTCACGATCGGGCGGGCCTTAAAAAAAACTCAGGGCTGGGATTTCTCGGGGCTCAAAGTCACCATCGTCGGCGATGTCGTCTCCTCGCGCGTCGCCCGCGCCAACATCGGGTTGCTCACTGCCCTTGGCGCTCAGGTCTGCGTGGTCGGGCCGACGATCATGGCCCCGGATGCGATGCGGGTGCTCGGGTGCAGCGTCGAGCACGATCTGGACCGGGCGATCGAAGACGCGGATGTCGTGATGATGCTGCGGATCCAGCTCGAACGCGGGGGCGGGGCCGTGCTGGCATCGACCCGCGAGTACCACCAGAGCTTCGGGCTCACCAAGGCCCGCGCCGATCGGCTCAAAGCGGGCGCGATCGTGATGCACCCGGGCCCGATGAACCGGGGCGTCGAGATCGCCGGCGAGGTGGCCGACGCGAGTTTCCCCGACGGGCCATCGGTGATCCTCAATCAGGTCGCCCACGGCGTGCTTGTCCGCCAAGCCGCGCTGGTCCTTGCTGTTTCATGCGATCAACAGCCGCTCGACCGACAGGCTCGAGTAGCTGATTGACTCTATAAATGAGTGTTTTACGAAGCGGCTTGGCGCTTGGGTGCCTGGTTCTGGTTCTGGCTTTTTTGCTCCGCGTCCGCGTCCTTGACCCACCAGCGGGTGCCGGGGAACTGGGCGTAGAGCACATCGAGGAGCTCGCGAGAAATCAGAGCAAGATTCGCCGGCTTGTTGTTCAGCAGAGCAATGACCCCGGACTTGGACTCGAGGTAAACCGTCCCCACCGCGATGGCACGGGACGGATCGCTGGGCACGCAGTTGGTGTGCGTCGA
>Ga0209344_10002456_pt1 | contig 20567 bp, 13 predicted proteins | sample Cruoilmetagenom6_FD_187293 | JGI IMG/M metagenome (GOLD analysis project Ga0209344, IMG submission 187293) | Oil polluted marine microbial communities from Coal Oil Point, Santa Barbara, California, USA - Santa Barbara Oil Seep Sample 6 (SPAdes)... | ecosystem: Environmental > Aquatic > Marine... | reverse complement strand
TGCTTTGGTTACTATTCACGGAACCATCATGGTGTTCTTTGTATTAACTGCAGGTTTGAGTGGAACCTTTAGTAACCTCCTAATACCATTGCAAATTGGCGCTCGAGATATGGCTTCTGGTTTTCTAAACATGGTATCGTATTGGCTTTTCTTTACATCTAGTGTAATCATGGTTATGTCACTTTTTGTTGAAGCTGGACCAGCCTCTGCAGGATGGACAGTTTATCCACCATTAAGCGCATTACCACAAGCTATTCCGGGATCTGGAGCAGGTATGACACTATGGTTGGTGTCTATGGCTATTTTTATCGCATCATCTTTATTAGGGTCATTAAACTACATCGTAACCGTAATTAACTTACGAACCAAAGGAATGTCTATGACAAGATTGCCATTGACGATTTGGGCTTTCTTTGTTACGGCAATAATCGGTGTTGTTTCGTTTCCAGTTTTACTTTCGGCTGCCTTGATGTTGATCATGGATAGAAGTTTTGGAACCTCATTCTTCCTTTCAGATATTTATATAGCCGGGGAAGTATTACACAATCAGGGAGGATCTCCAGTATTATACGAACACCTTTTTTGGTTCTTAGGACACCCAGAGGTATATATTGTAATTCTACCCGCCATGGGTCTGGTTTCAGAAATTATGGCAACCAATGCCAGAAAACCAATTTTTGGTTATAGAGCGATGATTGCATCGATTTTAGCTATTGCCTTTCTATCTACCATTGTTTGGGGTCACCATATGTTTGTTACAGGGATGAATCCGTTCTTAGGTTCGGTGTTTACGTTTACAACATTATTGATCGCAATTCCATCTGCGGTAAAAGCCTTTAACTGGATTACTACACTTTGGAAAGGAAATATTCAGTTTAATACGGCAATGCTATTTTCCATAGGTTTTGTTTCTACCTTTATTTCAGGTGGTTTAACTGGAATTATTCTTGGTGATAGTGCCTTAGATATTAACGTTCACGATACGTATTTTGTAGTAGCTCACTTCCACTTAGTGATGGGTATTTCTGCACTGTATGGTCTGTTTGCCGGAGTTTATCATTGGTTCCCAAAAATGTTTGAAGGACGTATGATGAACAAAAACTTAGGATATGTTCATTTCTGGATAACAGCAATTGGAGCATACGGTGTTTTCTTCCCGATGCACTTTATCGGTATGGCCGGACTACCAAGACGTTATTATACAAACACAGCATTCCCTTATTTTGATGATCTTGCAGATGTCAATGTGGTAATTACCATTTTTGCAATCATTACCGCTGGCGCGCAATTGGTATTCTTATACAATTTTATTCAATCTATGTTCTATGGGAAAAAAGGACCAAAGAATCCTTGGAGATCTACAACCTTAGAATGGACGGCAGAAGTGAAGCATATTCACGGAAACTGGGATGGCCCAATTCCACATGTATATCGCTGGTCTTATGATTATAGTAAAATGAACAAGGATGGAACTGATTATGTCATTCCAGGTCAGGATTATATTCCACAGCACATTCCGATGCATGATAATGAAGACGAAATGGAGCACTAAAGAAGCTTAATTCGCTTTATTTAATAAATATATTTGCATCCTCTTTCAATTCTGGAAGGGGATGTTTTTTTTGGTTCATTTTGTAGTCTAAGTCAATGATTGGTGGGCGTTAGCCTATGTGATTACCGGTCTAACCTTCTAAGAAAGACCTAAATTTTTGTAATTCGTAGCTGTCAGATGCGTTTTGTGCTGTAGGAATAATTAAGGGTTTTTACGTATATGCAATGGTTTGATAAACAGTATCTTTATAACTGTGATAATTATGTACAACAGTAAATCGTGGGGATTTTACTGTGTTCATTTAAGCCGCGCCTCTCAGGTGCGGCTTTTATTTTATACTAATTTCTTCGGAAATGATTCTTATAGGGAAGCAAACGTTCGCTTTCGTATATTTGTGCTATGAACGAACATTTGGACCCTTCCGAGGAAAACCTCACACCACAAGACCTGGATCTTGAAAAAAAATTACGTCCGCTGTCTTTTGATGATTTTACGGGACAAGATCAAGCTTTAGAGAATCTTCAAATATTCGTTCAAGCTGCAAATCAAAGAGATGAAGCATTAGATCATACTTTGTTTCATGGCCCTCCCGGACTTGGAAAAACAACACTGGCGCATATTCTTGCCAATGAGCTTAATGTTGGCATTAAGGTCACTTCTGGTCCCGTCTTAGATAAACCAGGAGACTTGGCCGGACTGCTTACTAACCTTGAGGAGCGAGATGTCTTATTTATTGACGAAATTCACCGCCTTAGCCCTATTGTGGAAGAGTATCTCTATTCCGCCATGGAAGATTATAAAATTGATATTATGATCGAGTCTGGTCCTAATGCGAGATCAGTACAAATACATTTAGCGCCTTTTACCTTGGTAGGGGCAACCACGCGATCTGGCTTGCTAACAGCGCCTATGAGAGCGCGTTTCGGGATTGCCTCAAGACTACAATATTATAGTACAGAACTTCTCACCACCATCGTGCAGCGAAGTTCAGGAATTTTAGATGTGCCAATTAGTATGGAAGCTGCCATTGAAATTGCCGGAAGAAGCCGAGGCACACCTCGTATTGCCAACGCGCTATTGAGAAGGGTTCGTGATTTCGCTCAAATTAAAGGAAATGGAAGCATCGATATTGCTATTGCAAAGTACTCGCTAGAAGCGTTGAATGTTGATGCGCATGGTTTGGACGAAATGGACAATAAAATTCTAACTACCATCATCGATAAGTTTAAAGGTGGTCCTGTTGGTATCACGACCATAGCAACTGCTGTATCTGAAAGTCCTGAAACCATAGAAGAAGTATATGAACCTTTTTTAATTCAGCAAGGGTTTATTATGCGCACACCACGCGGACGCGAAGTAACAGAAGCCGCTTATAAGCATTTAGGTAAAATCAAAGGACCAACGCAAGGCGGACTGTTTTAAACTATGGAAAAAGAGGATATTCCAAAGGTTTCTATTTTCGGGTTTTTAAAACATGCTGCTCAGATCCTTAAAAATCCGTTGCCTTTTCACCACAAAAATTTTGAAAAATTAGGGAATACATTTCAACTTCAAATTGGTTTTGGTAATTCGGTTTATTTTTCGCGAGATGCTGGGTTTTTAAAATACGTACTTCAGAAAAATCAACGCAATTATACCAAGTCGAAAATTCAAACAAAAGATCTAGCCAAATATGTGGGTTACGGGTTATTGACTTCGGAAGGAAAACATTGGCAAAAGCAGCGTAAAATGATCCAGCCCGCTTTTCATAAAAAGCAATTGGTCAATTTGCTTACCGCAATGCAAGAGGCTATTTCGGTGGAAATTTCGAAACTACCTTTAGAAACGCCCGTCGATATATTTCCAACCTTTAATGATCTTGCATTTCAAACGGTAGCGAAAGCACTTTTTAGTGGAGGTGTTACGCTTCCCGAAATAAAAAGGTTGCAGTATATTACTGAAACTGCTCAAAAAATGTTGGTACGCGAACTACGGCAGCCGTATAAAATATGGTGGTTTAAATTAAGCGGAAGCATCCAGACCAATATTAATCTTGTACAAGAGGCACGTGATATTTTACAGCAATTGGTTGATCGTCGTAGAGAAAGTGGCAAACGAGAAGACGATTTACTTGACATGTTGTTGGATGCGCGTTATGAAGACGGGACAGCCATGGAGCCAAAGCAGCTTATCGATGAGATCTTGATTCTGTTTACAGCTGGCCACGAAACGACTTCAAATGCACTCACGTTTACAGCTGAACTTCTAGCACGTGATCTTAGGGTGCAGGACAAGGTGTATCAGGAAATACATCATGCGAAATCTAGTACGGAAGATTTAATGGATTTTATAAAAGCACTTCCATATACCAAACAAGTTATTGAGGAATCAATGCGTCTATATCCTCCCGCATATTTTATTGATAGGGTCAATTTGGAAGATGATGAATATGGTGGCATGGAGATTAAGAAGGGGTCCAATTTGCTTTTTTCACTCTATGAAATTCATCGAAGTCCAGCCTTTTGGGAAAATCCCGAAACCTTCGATCCATCGCGGTTCGAAGTAGAGAATTCGGTAAAGTATTCAGCGTATTACTATCCATTCGGCGCCGGACCACGAATGTGTATTGGGAATAATTTTGCTGTTTTTGAAATGGTACTCGCCATCGCTGAATTGCTTCACCATTTCAGCATAGAACTTAAAACAACGCCCATACAAATTACACCGCTCATTACGCTAAAACCAAAAGATGCTATCTTAACCTTTCAAAAAAGACGGTAGTGTACAACAATACAAGTAAGCATTCGCAACTCATAAAGGCTGAAGCCAAGCGTTTAGGCTTTCTTTCATGTGGAATAAGTAAGGCAGGTTTTTTGGAGGCGGAAGCGCCTCGATTGGAAACTTGGTTGCAGAACCATATGCATGGCGAAATGAACTATATGGAAAACCATTTTGACAAGCGTTTAGATCCTACTAAATTAGTTCCTGATGCCAAAAGTGTGGTCTCCTTATTACTGAATTATTTTCCTTCTGAAGTGCAAAGAACCGACAGCTATAAAATTTCGAAATATGCCTACGGAACAGATTATCACTTTGTGATAAAGGATAAACTGAAGGAATTGCTCCATTTTATTACTTCGGAAATTGGCGAAGTTCACGGTAGGGCATTTATCGATTCAGCGCCTGTATTGGATAAAGCCTGGGCCGCAAAGAGTGGCTTAGGTTGGATCGGTAAACACAGTAATTTACTTTCAAAACAGACGGGCTCTTTCTATTTTATTGCGGAATTGATCATCGATCTTGACCTTGATTACGATACGCCAGTTACAGACCACTGTGGCTCATGTACTGCATGTATCGACGCGTGTCCAACCCAAGCTATTGTCGATCCGTATGTGGTTGACGGAAGCAAATGCATTAGCTATTTTACCATCGAATTAAAAAATGAAATACCAAATTCGGTAAAAGGACAGTTTGACGATTGGATGTTTGGTTGTGATGTATGTCAAGATGTTTGTCCGTGGAATCGATTCAGTCAGTCACACCGCGAACCACTTTTTGATCCCAATCCGCAATTACTTGATATGACAAAAAATGATTGGGAAGAAATTACTACGGAGGTCTTTCAGAAGCTCTTTAAGAAAAGTGCAGTAAAGCGTACAAAATTTAGTGGTTTACAGCGAAATATTAATTTCTTGAAGAAGTAGTTCCGAAGATAAATAAAACGAATTTTACGTATCCTGTAATGACAGGCATCTTTTACGACCAAAAGATCTAGAGAATTCAACTAAAACACGATGAAAAAGGTCATTTTGCTTACCCTTATTGCTGTATCAATTACAACAGTTAAAGCACAAAGTGCATGGACATTAGATGAGGGAGCCGTTTATACACAACTCAACTTCATGAATATTGGTCCGTATAATCGTTTGGTTTTAGACGGAAATCAAACGGTTATGCTTCCAGGAACGATCACAGATAGAACCTATCAGGCATATGTAGAATATGGTCTTACCTAGAAAACAACGTTTAAGTGTAAGCATCCCATTTAAATCTGTTGAAAATGAATTAAGTGATGCTCTGGGAGAAGTTGTAGGTAGCGAGGAAATACATGCGTTGGGAAATATTACAGCGGGTGTTCGACATAATCTTTATCGGGGTACATTCGTAGTTTCTGGGTCGTTTCAGCTAGAAGCGCGAACAGGAAACTACGATTCTAGCTCTGATATTGCAACGGGTTTAGATGCGTGGAGTGTCATTCCTTCTATTTCTATTGGAACAGGCACAAACAAATTTTTTGCTCAGGCGAATGTGGGCATTGCCTTGCGAACGAATGACTACAGTCATGGATTTCAGGCAAATGGTGAAGTTGGATATAAGCTTTTTGATCGTGCATGGTTTATTGGGCGACTTGACTTCATTGATTCATTTGAGAATGGCGATGTAAACATCCCTGTAGGCCAATTAAGTACGTTGCTCTATGCAAATGATCAAGAGTATGCCGGGTATTCGCTCTAGGCTATTGTTGAATTAACCAATGAACTTGGAATCACTGCGGGCACAGGAGGTGCTTTTTCGGCAAACCTCTTGCCGCGTAAAGCTGCGCTTAGTTTTGGATTGTACTATAAATTTGCCACGAAAAACGTTCAATAACCTTTCTTGATTCCTCGTACTGCTTTACATTTGTAATTCATCAAACCGAAGTAACTTACTTCTATCAATATGAGCAAACAAAGCAGACGTCGCGAGGCCCTTTTATATCACGCCAAACCAAAACCAGGGAAGATTCAAGTAGTTCCAACAAAGAAGTATGCTACCCAACGAGATCTTTCGTTAGCATATTCTCCAGGAGTTGCAGAGCCTTGTCTTGAAATTGAAAAGGACAAAAACAACGTTTATAAATACACTGCGAAAGGTAATTTGGTGGCTGTGATCTCTAACGGTACTGCCGTATTGGGTTTAGGAAATATTGGTCCAGAGGCTTCAAAGCCTGTTATGGAAGGAAAAGGATTGTTATTTAAAATATTTGCCGATATTGATGTGTTTGATATTGAAGTTGACACCGAAGACATTGATTCTTTCGTTGAAACGGTAAAGAATATCGCGCCCACGTTTGGTGGTATCAATCTAGAAGATATTAAAGCTCCGGAAGCTTTCGAAATTGAACGACGCCTAAAGGAAGAGCTCAATATTCCTGTTATGCACGATGATCAACACGGTACCGCAATTATATCTGCCGCCGCTTTGTTGAATGCATTAGAGATCGCCGAAAAAGATATAAAAGATGTGCGTATTGTTATTAGTGGTGCGGGAGCAGCTGCGGTTTCTTGTACTAGATTATACAAAGCGTTTGGAGCTACACCCGAAAATATTGTCATGCTTGATAGTAAGGGTGTGATTCGGGCAGATCGCGAATCGCTTTCCGAAGAAAAAGCAGAATTCGCCTCTACGCGAAAAATTGATACGCTAAAGGAAGCTTTAAAAGATGCTGATGTCTTTGTAGGTCTTTCTATAGCTAATATTGTAACGCCTGGAATGCTGAAGGTGATGGCCAAAAATCCAATTGTTTTTGCCATGGCTAATCCCGATCCAGAAATTGAATATGATCTCGCCATTAAAACGCGTGATGATATTATTATGGCTACGGGGCGAAGTGATCATCCTAATCAGGTAAACAATGTTTTAGGTTTCCCTTTTATTTTTAGAGGTGCGCTGGATGTGCGAGCGACAAAGATCAATGAAGACATGAAAATGGCCGCAGTTAAGGCATTGGCCGATCTTGCCAAAGAACCCGTGCCAGAGCAAGTAAATATTGCTTACGGGGAAACGAAGCTTACCTTCGGAAAAGAGTATATCATACCAAAACCATTTGACCCGCGTCTTATTGCGACCGTACCACCCGCAGTGGCAAAAGCTGCCATGGAAAGTGGTGTAGCCCTAGAACCTATCACCAATTGGGATAAATACCGCGACGAATTATACGAAAGAATGGGGAGCGACAATAAAATTGTTCGTCTACTTCTCAATAGAGCAAAACTGAATCCAAAGCGTGTGGTTTTTGCGGAGGCCGATCACTTAGATGTATTAAAAGCTGCGCAAATTGTTGCCGAAGAAGGTATAGGAATTCCAATATTATTGGGTAGGAAAGAGATCATTCTCGATTTGATGGAGCAAATTGAATGGGAAGGTGATGTGGAGATCATCGATCCTAAAACCGACGAGCAATCTGCAAAGCTAAACTTTTATGCCGAAAAGCATTGGTTAAATAGACGAAGACATGGCGTTTCGCTTTACGATGCTCAAAAATTAATGCGGGAGCGAAATTATTTTGCTTCTATGATGGTGAATGAAGGCGATGCTGATGCGATGATCTCGGGCTATTCACGATCGTATCCTTCCGTGGTGCGCCCCGTTTTGGAAACTGTAGGTCGATTTGATACGGTTTCAAAAGTAGCAACGACCAACTTAATGTTGACCAAAAGAGGACCGTTGTTTATTTCAGACACTTCAATTAATATTGACCCAACGGCAAAAGAGTTGGCTAAAATTGCGCAAATGACCAATCATACCATGAAAATGTTTGGTATGGATCCGGTCATTGCGATGATCTCGTATGCTAATTTTGGTTCATCTAAAGACCCACATGCTACGAAGGTTCAAGAGGCCGTTGAATATCTGCATCGTGTGACACCTGATATGGTAGTAGATGGTGAATTGCAAACCGATTTTGCGCTCAATCCAGAGATGCTTCAGAAGAAATTTCCATTTTCAAAATTGGCCGGTAAAAAGGTGAATGCACTTATTTTTCCAAATCTAGACTCAGCGAATAGCAATTATAAGCTGTTAAAGGAACTCAATAATGTAGAGTCTATTGGTCCAATTATGCTAGGAATGCGTAAACCAGTTCATATTTTACAGCTTGGAGCAAGCGTGGAGGAAATGGTAAATATGGCTGCCGTGGCAGTCGTGGATGCACAGCAAAAGAAGAAGCGAGAAAGAGAGCAAAATGCGCATAAAAATAAACGGAAATAGGAGGCTATTTTTTAGTAAGGTCGGGGCTTTCGACTACAAATAATTGTACTATATTTGAAACCTTAACATAATGTTCACATATGATACACCATTTGGAGGGAAGATTAGTGGAAAAAAATCCAACTGATGTCGTAATAGCGTGTAATGGGGTGGGGTACTTTGTCAATATTTCGTTACACACCTTTGGGCAACTTCCCGCCACAGAAAATGTGAAACTTTATACGCACTTGCAGGTTCGTGAAGACGCCCATACATTGTATGGCTTCTCGACGGTGTTGGAGCGTGAAATTTTTAGATTGTTACTTTCGGTTTCGGGAGTAGGAGCTAGTACGGCGAGAACCATGTTGTCGTCACTAGATCCAGAGCAGGTTCGTGATGCCATTGCATCCAATGATCTTGCTACGATACAATCGGTTAAGGGAATTGGTTCTAAAACAGCGCAACGCATTGTTTTGGACCTACAAGACAAGATTTTGAAAGTGTTTGGAATTGAGGGTATTTCTTCGGTTTCGAGCAATACGAATAAAAATGAAGCGTTATCTGCTTTGGAGACATTGGGGTTTGCCAGAAAGCAGGCTGAAAAGGTACTTGACACAATTGTTAAGCAAGACCCTTCAGCATCGGTAGAAACGATTATAAAACAAGCTTTAAAAAAATTATAACAATTGGGCGCACATAATTACTATTGCAAGCATAGATTTTTAAAAGTATTCATGATTACCGGATTTTTATTTGGTGGTCTTTTTTCATTATACGCACAGGATTCAACGAATACTGGCTATTCCATGGGTAGTATGGATCTACCCGAGCCGCAGAGTATTCAAGATGCGTATCAATACGATCCCATCTCAGACCGTTATATCTATACCAAAACCTTGGGGGATTTTAATATTACCTATCCTATAATTCTTACTCCGGAAGAATATCAAGATCTGATCTTAAAAGAACAGATGAAGGAATATTTTAAGGATAAAATTGACGCCGTTGATGGGCGTAAGGAAGGTTCCGAAGAATTACAGAAAAATTTACTCCCAACATTTTACGTAAACTCTAGCTTTTTTGAAAGCATCTTTGGAGGAAATAGTATTGAAGTAATTCCGCAAGGTAGTGTTGAGATGGATTTAGGTGTTTTGTTCACAAAACAGGACAATCCTGCGTTTTCACCTCGAAATCGAAAAAGTCTTTCTTTTGATTTTGATCAACGAATTAGCCTAAGTTTATTAGGAAAAGTAGGGGAGCGACTTCAAGTAACGGCGAATTACGATACGCAATCTACCTTTGATTTTCAGAATCAGATCAAACTAGAATATACGCCAACCGAGGATGATATCATTCAGAAAATAGAAGTCGGTAACGTAAGTATGCCATTAAATAGTACGCTTATCCAGGGGGCTCAGAGTCTTTTTGGTGTAAAAACTGAACTGCAATTTGGTAAAACAACCATTACGGGAGTTTTTTCAGAACAGAAATCGGAAACACGTTCCGTAGTGGCTGAAGGTGGTGCTACGATCAACGATTTTGAATTGTTTATTTCTGAATACGATCAAGATCGTCACTTTTTCTTAGCACATTATTTCCGCGACAATTACGATCGCTCTTTACAGCAATATCCGTTCATTAATAGTAATATTCAGATCACACGTTCTGAGGTTTGGATTACCAACAGAACCGCACGTACTGAAAATGTTCGAAATATCGTCGCATTGCAAGATATTGGAGAATCAGATCGTACAAATATTGGGTTAAATCCAATTCCTGGAGGATTTATCAATCAATCTCGAAATGCTTTCCCAGATAACAAAAACAACGATTTTAACCCGTTAGGAATAGATGATCCTTCTATTCAGAGTATTTTAACGCCTGCAATTCGTGATGTTTCCACCGTGGGACAAGGATTTGGTGGTGTTCCGGTGAGTGATGGTACAGACTATGTTACGCTTGAAAATGCTAGAAAACTTCAGCCGAATGAATACCAACTAAACAGTCAGTTAGGATATATTTCCCTGAATCAACGTTTAAATAACGATGAAGTTTTGGCTGTAGCATTTCAGTATACGGTAAACGGACGCGTGTTTCAGGTAGGAGAATTTTCTACAGATGGTGTAGATCCAACAGGAGGAGAAATTCCACCGATTGATCCAGGTGATGAGCCTGTGGAAGGGATTCCGCAGAGTATCGTAGTAAAATTATTGAAGAGCAATATTACTACAGTAACAGAACCTATTTGGGATCTGATGATGAAAAACATCTATAGTATTGGTGCTTTTCAATTGGAACAAGAAGATTTCAATTTGAATGTACTCTATACCAACCCTTCTCCGTTGAATTATATCAGTGCAGCTGAAGGAAATATGAATTTTCCTCCACAACCTTTACCCGAAGATGTGGCAAACACAATCTTATTGAATGTATTCAATTTGGATCGTCTCAATTATAATGGTGATCCGCAAAATGGAGGAGATGGATTCTTTGATTATATTCCTGGGATTACGGTAGATACCCAGAACGGGCGAATAATATTTACAAGTGTTGAGCCATTTGGTGAATATCTATTTGAAAAGCTGCGATCTGATGATCCGCCTGCTGTTCAACCATTTTATGACATGCCGGCTACGTATAACGCCAACCAAAACAAGTACGTTTATAGATCCCTGTATAGAACAACAAAAACACAAGCGGAACAAGAAGATAGTGATAAGAATAAATTTCAGTTGAAAGGTACTTACAAGTCTACCGGAGCCGACGGAATTCCAATTGGAGCGTTCAATATTCCTCAAGGTTCAGTTACCGTAACTGCTGGTGGAAGAACACTCGTCGAGGGGGTGGATTATACTGTAAATTACCAATTAGGACGCGTACAGATCTTAGATCCAGCGCTATTGAATTCAAGCACTCCGATAAATATTTCTACAGAAAACAATACGCTCTTCGGTCAACAAACAAAACGATTTACAGGATTAAACGTAGAACATAAATTCAATGATGAATTACAAATTGGCGCGACCTATATTAATTTAAATGAGCGTCCTTTAACTCAAAAATCATCATACAACGTTGAACCAATTAATAACACCATCATTGGGTTTAATGCAAATTATTCAACCGAAGTTCCATTCTTAACGCGTTTGGTAAACAAACTTCCTAACATTGATACGGATGTAGAATCAAATGTATCTGTGCGTGGTGAGTTTGCATACCTTATTCCAGGAGCGCCCAAGGTGTCTGATTTTGGTGGAAAAGCGACTGTTTATATCGATGATTTTGAAGCTTCACAAACAGCGGTTGATGTCAAATCACCATTAAGCTGGTATTTAGGAAGTACACCGGAAGAGTTTAGAATAGATCCAAATGCATCTGCAGGGGATCTTTTACAGTATAATTATCAGCGTGCCCGCCTTAACTGGTATACAATTGACCCGATTTTCTATAGCAGTCAGCGTCCAGAGGGGATCAATGATGAAGATCTTTCGTCGCCATTTACACGTCGTGTGTTTAGAGATGAGATCTTTCCAGAGCAAGATATTATTCAAGGTCAAACACAGGCATTGTTCCCTTTAGATTTAGCGTTTTATCCTTCTGAAAGAGGGCCGTACAACTACGATCCAGATCCAGCAGTGGTTGGAACGAATACATTGAATGATCCTCAAGAACGTTTTGGAGCGATCACGAGACAATTGTCTACAACCGATTTTGAACGTTCTAATGTTGAGTATATTCAGTTTTGGGTGATGGATCCGTATGCTCATGATGATTCTATTGTTGACGATGGGTTTGTTTATTTTAACTTAGGAAATATTTCCGAAGATCTTCTTCGCGATGGTAGAAAACAGTATGAAAACGGACTTCCAGGCGATGGGGAGATGAATACGAATACAACGCCTACAGCTTGGGGTAAAGTTCCTACCAACCAATCTTTGGTGTATACATTTGATTCTACAGGTCCAGATAGAACAGCGCAGGATATTGGTTATGATGGTTTAAATGATGCCGACGAACAAGGAATGTTTGGAGGCTATGCAAATCTTCCAGATCCATCGAATGATAACTACGAGTATTTCTTGCAAGCCGAAGGAAACGTCTTGGATAGATACCGAAACTATAACGGAACAGAAGGGAACTCTCCAGAAAATGTAGGAGATACTAATAGAGGTTCAACAGCACAGCCGGATGTAGAAGATATTAACCGTGATAATACGATGAACACGGTAGATGCGTACTACGAATACAAAATACCTATTTATAGAGGAATGAACGTGGATAACAACACGGGAATGAACGGTAGTTCGCAGGATTATATTACGGATGTAAAGAATATTGATGTTACATTGCCTGACAATTCGGTGATTCCAGTACGTTGGGTACAATTTAAAATTCCTATTCAGGAACCAGAAAGAGCTGTTAACGGAATATCCGATTTCCGTTCTATTCGTTTTATGAGAACCTATATGACAGGTTTTGAACAGCCAACTGTATTGCGTTTTGGAACCTTAGAGTTAGTGCGTGGAGATTACCGTCGTTATAATCAATCATTAGATTTAGCGAACCCTGGACAAGATCCTTCGCAAGATGATACCGTTTTTGATGTAGAAGCTGTAAGTATCGAAGAGAATGGCGGGATATACGTATTGCCTCCAGGAGTAATTCGTGAAGAATTAAATAATAACAACAACCTGATTCGTCAAAATGAGCAATCATTGGCATTACGTGTTTGCGGTTTGGAAGAGCAAGATGCGCGTTCTGTTTATAAGAACTTCAATGTAGATATGCGTCAGTATGAGAATCTAGAAATGTTTATTCACGCGCAAGGGATCGCTAATGAGACCACACCAAATGATGGCGATCTTGTGGCCTTTATGCGTATGGGTAATGACTTAGATCAAAACTATTACGAGGTTCAGATTCCATTAAAAATATCTTCCGAATCACTAAGTCCGGAGGTCGTTTGGCCAGTAGAGAACCGTTTTAATTTACCACTTAAATTGCTTCAGGAAATAAAAACTAGAACCACGAATAATACAGATGAAGCTGTTTTCTTTGATCAGGATGAGTTGATCGAAGGATCGGGAAGTGGTCCAGAAAATGATCTGCGAATAGGAATTAAAGGACGTCCAAGTTTTGGAGATGTTCGTATCATCATGCTAGGGGTTCGTAATGCAACTTCTGGAGATCTTTGTGGTGAAGTATGGTTTAATGAACTTCGTCTTTCAGAATTAAAAAATCAAGGAGGATGGGCAGCCGTCGCCAATGTAGATGCTAACCTGGCCGATTTTGCTACCGTAAGTGCAACAGCAGGAAGAAGTACGGTTGGTTTTGGTAGCGTAGATCAGGGACCAAACCAGCGTAGTAGAGAAGATGTTCAGCAGTATGATGTTGTTACTAACTGGAATTTAGGTCAGTTGTTACCAAACAAATGGGGTATTCAATTACCGTTTAACTACGGAATTGGAGAAGAGCAGATCACACCACAATACGATCCAGAGTTACAAGATATTGAACTAGATACAAGTTTAAAGAATGCCGCAACAGAGGCTAGTAGAGATTCTATTCGTGAGCAATCGATTGAATATACACGTAGGCAAAGTGTCAATTTTATTGGAGTTAGAAAAGAACGTACAAGTGATTCCAAGCCAAGGATCTATGATGTGGAAAACTTAACACTGTCGTATTCTTACAACCAAGTAGACCATAAGAGCTTTGAAATTGAAGAATCTTTAGATCAAAATGTTCGAGCTGGAGCAACCTACAATTACAACTTTACACAAAAACCGTACGAACCATTTAAAAAGAATGACTCGGTTTTTAACGGTAAATATTGGCAGTTTTTAAAAGATCTGAACTTTAATTACGTGCCAACAAATTTGGCGGTTAGTTCAAATATCGTTCGTCAGTATAATGAACAAAAATTCCGTGAGATCAATTTTATCGAGGGAAATATTCCTGCGCCAAAGTTATACCAGCGCAACTTCTTATTTGATTGGCAGTATACTTTAAATTATAATCTTACCAACTCGTTGCGTTTTAACTTTAACTCGGCGAACAACCGAATTATCAATAACTATATTGATGATGAAGGAAACGTAAATAATGCTGTGGGCATATGGGACGGGTTCTTCGAACTAGGAGATCCTAATCGTCATGTGCAATCGCTTCAAATCAATTATGATCTTCCAACGGCTAAATTTCCATTCCTGAAATTTATAAGGGCGACCTATTCATATACGGGAGATTTCCAATGGCAAGATAGCAGCGATTTGTTCAATAATATTGAAATACCAGCAGACGATGGTAGTGATCCTATTGCTTATGATTTAGGAAATTCAGTACAAAATGCAAGCTCCCATAAGATCAATTCTACTTTAGACATGAATAACTTTTATCGTTATGTTGGTCTAAAAAAGATCACCAACGGTTCGAAGCGTGCTTCGGGTGTTAAAGGTGGCGGTCTCGAAGGTGCTGGCGATAATGGCGGTGGTAAAACAGGTGGCGAACAAAAAGGTGACGAAACCGCTAAGAAAAAGGGAAGTCTAAGTTCAGACGGATCAGGAGGTCGTGGCGGACGTGGTGGTGCTGGCGGTGCTGGTGGAACTTCTTCATTAACAGGAGGAGAAAAAGCAGCCAATACGTTAATAGGCCTAGCAACATCAATTAAGAAAATTCAATTTAACTATCAAGAAACACAAGGTATTTACTTGCCAGGTTATACGCCTTCAGTGGGATTTGCAGGTACTGTTGAGCCTACTTTTGGTTTTACCATGGGTAGTCAGAGTGAGATTCGTGATCTAGCAGCGCGCAAGGGTTGGCTTACCATTTATCCTGAGTTTAACGAGCAATACACTGAAAACGAAAGCAGACAATTAGATGCGCAAGTTAATATTGAGTTGATTCCAGATCTGAAGATCGACTTAAACGGAAGTAGAGTGTATTCTGAAAATTATGCAGAAAATTATATTGTTGAAGACGGGGTCTATCGATCTTTAACGCCTAATACCTTCGGAAACTTTAACATCTCAACCTTATTGATAAAAACAGCCTTCGGGAAGAGCGATGAAGTGTCTTCCGAAGCATTTGACGACTTCCGAAGCAATCGTCTTGTTATTGCAAAACGCCTTGCTGAAAGTCGTGGTATTGATACATCTGATCCAAGTAATTTGGATGATGATGGTTTCCCAATTGGTTATGGTAAAACGAGCCAGGACGTATTGCTTCCTGCTTTTGTTTCTGCATATAAGGGAAGTAATGCTTCCAAAGAGAAAACAGGGATCTTACGTGATATTCCGTTGCCAAACTGGGATGTCAAGTATACAGGGTTAATGAATTTAGCTTGGTTTAAGAAGCGCTTTAAGCGATTCTCTATTCAGCACGGATATCAAGCAGGATATACGGTAAACCAGTTTCAAACTAACTTAGATTTTGATCGAAACGATCCAGATGCAAAAGATCAAGCGGGTAACTTTAAAAGTAAATTGTTCCTAACGAATGTAAACTTAACGGAGCAGTTTTCTCCATTGGTTCGTGTTGATTTTGAAATGAAAAACTCGGTAAAGATCTTGGCAGAATACAGAAAAGATAGAGCTTTGTCATTGAGTTTTGCAAATAATTTATTGACTGAAATTCAAGGAAATGAAGTTGTTCTTGGTCTCGGATATAGGATCAAGGACCTTAGAATTGGAACTAATTTTGGCGGGAAGAAGAAAATACTGCGAAGTGACTTAAACTTTAAAGTAGATTTATCACGTCGTGACAATAAAACGGTTATTCGATACTTGGATATTCAAAACAATCAAACAACAGCGGGACAAACCATCTATGGCTTGCAATTCTCTGCAGACTATGCCTTGAGCAAAAATCTAACGGCTTTGTTCTACTATGATCATACATTTTCTGAATATGCTATATCGACCGCATTCCCGCAAACAACAATTAGAAGCGGATTTACATTGCGTTATAACTTCGGAAACTAAAAAAAAAGAAAACACTTAATACAAATTACTTATGAATGTTCCTTCAAATTTAAAATATACAAAAGATCACGAATGGATTTTAATAGAAGGTGATATCGCCACAGTTGGTATCACAGATTTTGCTCAGGGTGAATTGGGCGATATTGTATATGTTGAAGTAGAGACCCTAGATGAAACTATGGATATCGAAGAGGTATTTGGCACCGTTGAGGCTGTTAAAACTGTATCGGATTTATTCTTACCTGTTTCAGGAGAGATCATTGAATTTAATGATTCGCTTGAGTCTGAGCCAGAAAAGGTGAATAATGACCCTTATGGTGAAGGTTGGATGATTAAGATCAAAATGTCTAACCCTGATGAAGTAGGACAACTATTGGATGACGAAGCTTATAAAGAAGTTATCGGAGCCTAAGACGCTATTCGTAGTTGCCTTAGTCTATACCATATTAGTAACAGCTGCCTTTTTAGCTCCGGCGGCCGACGTGCCAAAAGTTAATGTTCCCTATTTAGATAAAGTATTCCATGTGTTAATTCACTGGTTATTAGGCTTTATTTGGTTGTGGTTCGCATTTTCTAGTGATAAATATCATAGTTTTATTAAGACCGTACTTGTAGTTTTGGTTATATGCTTCTCTTATGGCATTACCATTGAGTTGCTTCAACACTATTTTACTGCGTCGCGACAATTTGATTTATTTGATGTCTTAGCAAATAGTTTTGGAAGTCTACTTGGGTTTTTGTCTTTTAATGTTTTGAGAAGTAGGTTAGTTCACTGAAATAGTAACTCCTAAACTCACTGCAATGGAAATAAAAAAATATCCTACGGCAGAAATTGGTCGGTATAGCCTTATATTTTTTCAAATAGGGATGGTTCTCATGCTGTTTTTTACATGGCGAGGACTGGAATGGAAAAGCTACAATACAGCAAATCTTGATAACGAATTTGTGAATGTCTCCGATTTACTCGATGAAGACGTTCCCATTACAGACTTACCGAATACGCCACCTCCACCACCACCTCCGCCAGCTGCTGCAATATCAACTGTTATCTTGGAAATAGAGGATGAAGCAGAAATTGAAGAAACCATTATAGAGTCTTCAGAATTAAATCAAGATTCTAACATCGCGGAAATCGACGAAATTGAAGAAATGGAAGTCGATGAAGAAGAAATTGCCGATGTTCCTTTTGCGGTAATTGAAGATGTGCCTATTTATCCAGGTTGCGAGAACGAGCTCAACAACAATGCGAAAAAAGAATGCATGTCTCAAAAGGTGCAGAAATTTGTAGTTGGAAGGTTTGATACAAATTTGGCTGGTGAATTAGGTTTAGAGGGCAGACAGCGTATTTCGGTGCAGTTCAAGATCGATAAAAATGGTGATGTAATTGATGTGCGTGCGCGCGCTCCGCATCCTAGATTGGAAGAGGAAGCTGTTAGGGTGGTTAGGGCCTTGCCTAAAATGATTCCAGGAAAACAACGTGGGAAGCCCGTTGGTGTTCTTTATGCACTCCCCATAATATTTCAAGTAGAAAACCAGTAATTGAGTTTACGTAGGGTTTTGCTTTCGTGTTTTTAGTCTATGGCACAATAATTGAGCCTAGTTGTACAGGTGTAAGAGCCATTTAGAACCTGATTTTATTGTTTCATTGACCATTTATTCATGATACATTATCGAGTTCGTTCTATAATGAGTTTGAAAATCATTTTTTTAAACATAATTCTGTATTATGTTTTAAAGTCCAAGAGATTTTCTATAAATTAGCAACTATATAAATACGATATCATGGAAGTAAAAAAGAATCCCAAAGCAGATCTTAAACAATGGAGCTCTGTTTTTCTATTAGCAGGATTGGCATTTATGCTTTTTGTTGGATGGACAGCCATTGAATGGAAAACATATGATAAGTCTGCGTTAGACGCAGGAATGGTAGATGTTGGTGATGATTTGGAAGAAGAAATTCCAATTACGCAGCCTATTACGCCACCACCGCCACCGCCACCACCGCCACCAGCACCTGAGGTGATCGAAGTGATAGAAGATGAGGAAGAGATTGAAGAGACTATCATTGAGTCTACTGAAACCAATCAAGAAGAAGAAATCGTAGAAATTGAAGAAATTGAAGAGGTAGTAGAGGAAGAAATTGCCGATGTACCTTTTGCAGTAATTGAAAACGTGCCTATTTATCCTGGATGTGAAAGTGCAGGGAACAACGCAGCGAAGAAAGCTTGTATGTCTGAAAAGATCACAAAGTTTGTTCGTAACAAATTTAGAGGTGATGAACTTGCTTCAGATTTAGGTTTGGAAGGAAGACAACGTATTTCAGTTCAGTTTAAAATTGACAAGAATGGAAACGTAGTTAATGTTTTAGCACGTGCACCGCACCCAAGTCTAGAAGCTGAAGCCAAGAAAGTAATTGGTGCTTTACCAAAGATGACGCCTGGGAAGCAACGTGGAAAAGCGGTTGGTGTATTATACTCACTTCCTATCGTATTTGAAGTTCAGTAAATACAGTAAAACTTTATAATTTAAGGTAAAATCCTATCGGCAACGGTGGGATTTTTCTTTTGTGGCATAACCCTTGTATTCCCTAAGTATTATTAATTCTTAAAATACAACGTTATGGAACCATCTGTAAAAAGTAATCAAAAAGTACTGACCAAGAGAGCCGACAAAAAGAATATCAACATTCGTTGGAATTCGAGGCTGTATTTTCAAATCGGACTTATTCTTAGTTTGTTGGCCGTTTTTCTAGTAATGGAGATAGAGTTTGAAGTTAAGCCAAATCCTATATCTGATGGGGGAACAGGGATGATCTTAGATCCGGCCACGATACAGTACACGGTAGAGGTGCCTGCTAAGCAACCTGTGGCAGTGGTAAAGACACCAACAGTGAAGCCGCCGATTCGACAGAAAGTGCAGGCCACAACCTTTACACCTGTAGATGATTTGGTTAAAACAGATGGCCCTGATATTGCGCCAACAGATATACCTGTAGTAGACGTTGACCCTAATGCGAATACGGGCGTGGTCACTCCAACACCGCCAGTGAATACTGGAAAAACAAATGTGATGAATGTGGAACATGTTCCTGTTTTTCCAGGGTGTGAAATGGTCATTGGGAATAAAGCGAAAGTAGATTGCATGTCATCGAAAATTGCTGCTTTTGTAAGTAAAAAATTCCGTACGGAAGATTTTGAAGATCTTAGTGGGGATCCAATACAAAGAATATTTGTCCAATTTACAATCGATAAAAATGGCGATGTTGTTGACATCAAAGCGCGCTCGAAACATACCGCACTAGAAAATGAGGCAAAAAGAGTGATCGATAAGCTTCCAGAAATGAAACCTGGAAGACAAGGAGATTCTAATGTAGATGTTGTTTACATGGTTCCCATTACTTTGCAAATAAAGTATTAGTAATAAAAGGCCCGTTTTAGTCAATTAAAACGGGCTTTTTTTCATCTTGTCATACGACGAAAAAAACGTATCTTTCAGCGTTAAATAAACGCTTTAGTACGATTTGATGCCCCCGAATACGCGTATCGACTACGGAACGTTCAGTAGGCATACCATCATCGACTGAAATACAATTTTGTACAGATGAAATACATTGCCTCATTGCTTTTTTTTCTACTAGCTACTTCAGTTTTCTCGCAAAATGCCGTAAACCAATATGAGAAGTATCCCGTATTTCCCGAATGTACATCAGAGACTATCAATGCACTTGAATCTTGTTTCAACAATACCTTACGCACCTATATTTATGAAAACTTTAAAGTGCCTTCTGTCGTTTCTTCGGAATCGTATGAAGGATCAATGAATTTGTTTTTTGAGGTCGATAAGGAAGGAGTATTCAAATTGTTATATGTTGATGCGATCTATAATGAGTTGAAAGATGAAGCTAAACGTGTTTTCAGCTCGCTTCCGAAGATAGAACCAGCAACCTATAATGGCAATCCGTCTTATGTTCAGTTTACCTTAGCGGTAAATATACCCCTAACCAAACCACTGGCTTCAATTCCTTCGGAAAGTAAAACAGTTAC
>Ga0209344_10002455_pt1 | contig 20571 bp, 16 predicted proteins | sample Cruoilmetagenom6_FD_187293 | JGI IMG/M metagenome (GOLD analysis project Ga0209344, IMG submission 187293) | Oil polluted marine microbial communities from Coal Oil Point, Santa Barbara, California, USA - Santa Barbara Oil Seep Sample 6 (SPAdes)... | ecosystem: Environmental > Aquatic > Marine... | reverse complement strand
AAACCAACCAAATAAGAGCCATCAAACAACTTCTGACTTAGCGTTGCTGTAGCATTAATAGATTGTTTAGCTCCATTTGGAATTGCATCAAGATTTCCATCATTATCGATATCAAAAATAATGACTTGCTGTTTTATCCAATTGTTGTAACCAACTTCTGCATTAAGTTGTGGTAAACCAGAAGCTGTTGTTTCCCATTTTTGTTTTTCTGCAGCATCAATATCTCGAGTTGCATTTTTAACTTGTCTGTTATTTTCTAAGGCATAATCTATAGCTTGTTGAAGCGAAAAACTATTCGCACTCTCTTGAGAAAACCCAAAAGAAACTGTGATTAAACTTATAATTAATATGAGTGATTGTCTCATGAGTTATGGTTGATTATTAATGAAATTATTTAAAATAGTCATTCCCTTTTCTGTTACGATTGCTCTCAAATGGTATTCGAGATAACTTTCCATCAAATAATCCATTGTAAAATTTGATGAAGGAAAAATGTTGTCATCCTTAATACCAGACATACCATTAAAGTACATTCTAGAAATAAAATCGACATCGATATTAGATCTAAAAAGCCCTGTATCAACTCCTTTTTGCATACTCTCCTTTACAGATTCATGCATTTTATCAAATTGTTTTAAATGCAACATCTGATATATTTTTGGGTAATATTTTTTGAGTTGAAACTGAGGTGATGTTTTTTCATTTTTTAGATAATTCATCACATACATTTTAATATCGTATAACTCCTCTATTGGATTTTTTGAACTTGTACAGATGCAATCAATACCATCACAGATATTTTCAAAAACGGTAAGCGAAACAGCCTCTATTAACTTTGTTTTATTTTCGAAATGCACATAAATGGTTTTTTTAGAAATACCCATTTCAGTGGCTATGTCATCCATTGTAACACTTTTAAATCCTAGGCTTAAAAACAATTCTGCCGACTTATGTATAATTTGTTCTCTCATAATTTGAGTGCAAATCTACAACAGGAAACTTTAAAAACAAAAAAAGTTTCCAAAGTTTTAGTGTTTTTTTAACATAACGTTAAAGTGTGATTGTAGATTTAGGCAATTACATTATTTTTGTAGAATGCAGAATATTCAATCCTATCATGAGGCGTTTATAAAACACCTTGAAACTTTCATAAAACCTAAAGAACCTAACACGCTTTACGACCCAATCAATTATATCATTCAACTTGGAGGAAAACGTTTACGACCAATTTTAACGTTAATGACTGCCGAAATTTTTGATTGCGATTACAAAAAAGCACTTAATGCTGCTTTAAGTGTAGAGGTTTTCCATAATTTCTCACTGGTTCATGACGATATCATGGATGATGCTCCATTACGTCGTGGAAAAGAAACGGTTCACGAAAAATGGGATGTGAATACTGGGATTCTTTCTGGTGATGCTATGCTCATTATGGCATATCAATTATTTGAAACTTATGAATCTAAAGTCTTTCAAGACTTAGCAAAATTATTCAGTAAAACAGCATTAGAAGTTTGCGAAGGACAACAATATGATGTCGATTTTGAAACTCGAGATGATGTCACTATTCCTGAATATTTAAAAATGATTGAGTACAAAACTGCTGTATTGGTTGGTGCTGCAATGAAAATGGGAGCAATCGTTGCTAAAGCTTCGGAAAGTTGTCAAAATTCAATTTATGAGTTTGGTAAAAACCTAGGCATTGCTTTTCAATTACAAGATGATTATTTAGATGCTTTTGGAAATCCAGAAACCTTCGGAAAACAAGTTGGAGGTGATATAATTGAAAACAAAAAAACGTATTTATATCTGAAAGGTTTAGAGTTTTCTAACGAAGATGACAGACGACAATTAGAACACTTATACAGTATAAATCCATCAGATCCTAGTGAAAAAATAGACACTGTAAAACAATTTTTCATATCTAGTGGCTCTTCAGAAGCGACAAAAATGGAAATTGAAAACTACACAAATAAAGCATTCTCTGTTTTAGAGAGCATAAAAATTTCTGAAAAACATAAAAACACACTAAAAGCATTTGGAAATAATTTAATGACTAGAAATGTCTAATGCAACTACCACAAAACTTTGACCATTTAATTTCTGAAGCTGAAAGCTTAGAGATCTATTCAAAACTAATACAACAAATCCACAAAGATTTTTTATTAGCTAATATTGATCTTGATTTTGATGAAAACATTTTACCTTCAAGTTTAAAATACTTGCTACACGAGATTATTTTTAAACTCATACAAGAAAAATTTGCCGAATACCTCAACCTATTATATATCATCGATGTTTCAGAAACAAAAATAAAACAGTTAGATGGTAGCGACACTCTAAAATTATCTGAAGAAGTCACTTTTTTAATACTGCAACGTGAATGGCAAAAGGTTTGGTTTCGAAACAAATATTCTTAAAAAAACACTCTCACAAATGGAATATAAGGATCTGCATATATACTTTTCTCTTTACTGTAAAGTAAATCGTATCTAATTCCGAAAGTGACATTTTTATTCCCATAACCTATTCCCATAAACAAACCAGGATACCAGTAATTCTCATCTTTAAAAACAGAATCATTAAATTTACGATTCACATTGAGTTCTTCAAACTCTACAGATACTTGTAATTCTTGTATTGGATTATACAACCCAATAATACTCGCTCCAAAAATTGTAGACTTAAAAAAATCATCCTGCTTATTATAAGTCGCATTTAAACCAACTCCAGCTGCAAACTTTGAATTAAACTCATAAATTCCAGTTGGAGATATTGTTCCGCTAAAAAAACCATCTCCAAAACTTAAACCTATTCCTCCACCAATGCGTACGTGATTCCAAAAATCACTAGCATTATCTTTATTTTGAGAAAAAGATAACAATGTACAAGTCATAAAAACAATAATGCAAGTTTTACTTTTAAAAAGAGCTGAAAAATTCATTATCTAAAATTTGAGTTAAATTACATCTATAAATATACCAAAAACGCACCTATTTTTAGTAAAAGTTGTATTTTTGACTAACATTTTGTTGAAGCGAAAACGACTTATACCAAATAATGGATAAATATTCCTTTTTAAACGCAGCACATACAGCATACTTTGCTGATTTATACGATCAATACCTAAAAAATCCTGATTCTATTGAACCAAGTTGGAGAGCCTTTTTTCAAGGTTACGATTTTGGTAGTGAAAGCACTGGACTTACAGATGAAAGCTCTCCTGAAGATTTTTCATGTGATGATGTTTCTGAAAATTTAACCAAAGAATTCCAAATAGTCAAACTTATTGATGGCTACAGAAATAGAGGTCATTTATTTACAAAAACCAATCCTGTTCGTGCAAGAAGAAAATATGCACCGACACTTGAAATAGAAAATTTTGGGCTTTCGCAAAGCGATATGGACACTATATTTTCTATAGGAGACACTTTAGGACTAGGTAAAACAACGCTTAGAAACATTGTTGACCACCTAGAAAAAATCTATTGCGAGTCTATTGGTGTTGAATATATGTACATAAGAAAACCTGAAGAAATTCAGTGGATTCAAAATAAATTAAACATAAACGATAATCAACCACAATTTTCGCCAGACGAGAAAAAATATATTCTAAAAAAACTAAACGAAGCCGTTTCTTTCGAAAGCTTTTTACACACAAAGTATGTTGGTCAAAAACGTTTTTCATTAGAAGGAAATGAATCTTTAATTCCTGCTCTTGATTCACTTATTGAAAATGCAGCAAATCATGGTGTAAAAGAGTTTGTAATGGGTATGGCACATCGTGGTCGTTTAAGTACACTAACAAATATCTTTGGTAAATCTGCAGAAGACATCTTTAGTGAGTTTGATGGTAAAGATTATGAACAAAAAGTATTTGATGGCGATGTAAAATACCATTTAGGCTGGACAAGTAATCGCGTGACTGATGGTGGAAAAAAAATCAACTTAAATATCGCACCTAACCCTTCACATTTAGAAACTGTTGGTGCTGTTGTAGAAGGTATTGTTAGAGCAAAACAAGATGACAAATACAGTGAAGATCCGTCGCAAGTTCTCCCAATCATTGTGCATGGTGATGCTGCAATTTCTGGTCAAGGATTAGTATATGAATTGGTTCAAATGGCACAATTAGATGGCTATAAAACCAATGGAACAATTCATATTGTAGTTAATAATCAAATTGGATTCACCACTAATTATCTTGATGGTCGTTCAAGTACATACTGTACAGATGTTGGTAAAGTTACTTTATCTCCTGTAATGCATGTTAATGCTGATGATGCAGAAGCTGTTGTTCATGCAATGTTGTTTGCACTTCATTTTAGAATGAAATTTAAACGTGATGTATTTATTGATTTATTAGGATACAGAAAGTATGGTCATAACGAAGGTGACGAACCTCGTTTTACACAACCAAAATTGTATAAAGCCATTTCAAAACATCAAAACCCAAGAGATATTTACGCTGCAAAATTGATTGCTGAAGGGGTTATTGACAAAGGTTATGTTGCGGAATTAGAAAAAGAATACAAAGATAAACTAGAAGTTAATTTAGAAGATTCTAGAAAAATAGATAAAACAGTCATCACTCCTTTTATGGAAGATGAATGGGTAAACTTTCAAACGGTTGTTGAAGATAAAATGATGCAACCTATTGACACAACTTATCCTAAAGAAGGTTTGGCAAAAATCACAAAAGTGATTTCAAATTTACCAAAAGACAAAAAATTCATTCGTAAAATAGAGCGTCTTGTTCAATCTCGTCAAGCCATGTTTGATGAAGACAAATTAGATTGGGCAATGGCAGAACATTTAGCATATGGTACATTGCTAGAAGAAGGTTTCGACGTACGAATTTCTGGACAAGATGTAGAACGTGGAACATTTTCTCATAGACATGCAGTTGTTAAGGTTGAAGACAGTGAAGAAGAGATCTTATTACATAATCAAATTAGTGATTCACAAGGACGATTCTTTATCTATAACTCATTGCTTTCAGAATATGGTGTTGTAGGTTTTGACTATGGCTATGCTATGGCTAGCCCAAAAACTTTAGTGATTTGGGAAGCTCAATTTGGTGATTTTAGTAATGGTGCGCAGATTATGCTAGATCAGTATATCTCTGCTGCCGAAGATAAATGGAAGCTTCAAAACGGATTGGTGATGTTATTACCTCATGGTTACGAAGGTCAAGGTGCTGAGCACTCGTCAGGTCGTATGGAACGCTATTTACAATTATGTGCAAAAGACAATATGTTTGTTATGGATTGTACAACTCCTGCAAACATGTATCATTTGTTACGTAAACAAATGAAAGCAGAGTTTAGAAAACCATTAATCGTATTTACACCAAAAAGTTTATTGCGTCATCCTTTAGTCGTTTCATCTGTTGATGAATTTGCTAATGGAAGTTTCCAAATGCTAATTGACGATAATGCAGTAAAAACAGACAAGGTAAAAACGTTAGTTTTTGTTACTGGTAAATTCTATTATGATTTATTAGAACAACGTGAAGCTCTTAATAGAGACGATGTTGCTTTGGTAAGAATAGAACAATTATTTCCATTACCAGAACAACAAATAAAAGATGTTATTGCTAAATATAAAAATGCAGATGAGATTGTTTGGGCTCAAGAAGAACCAAGAAACATGGGAGCTTACAGCCACCTATTAATGCATCTAGATGAAGCGAAATCATTTAGAGCAGCAACACGAAGACCTTATGGAGCTCCTGCAGCTGGTAGTAGTGTGCGTTCTAAAAAACGTCATAAAGAAGTTATAGATTACGTATTTGACAAAACCAAAAACAACCAACGTTAGAGAATTGCATTCCTTAAAAAGGAATTACAGAATAAATAAACCGAAACAAACGCTTAAAAATAAAATTACAGAACGATGATTTTAGAAATGAAAGTTCCTTCTCCAGGAGAGTCAATCACAGAAGTAGAAATTGCAGAATGGTTAGTTCAAGATGGAGATTATGTTGAAAAAGATCAGGCCATTGCTGAAGTTGATAGCGACAAAGCAACCCTAGAATTACCTGCGGAAGCTAGTGGAACTATTACACTTAAAGCTGAAGAAGGTGACGCTGTTGAAGTTGGTGCTGTTGTCTGTTTAATAGACACGAGTGCTGCAAAACCTGAAGGTGATGAAACTACTACTGCAAAAGAAGAGAAAAAAGAAGAAGCTCCAGTAAAAGAAGAACCTAAAGCTGTTACAGAATCTAAAACGTATGCCACAGGGTCTGCAAGTCCTGCAGCTAAAAAGGTTTTAGCAGAAAAGGGAATTAATGCATCTTCTATTTCTGGAACTGGTAAAGATGGACGTATCACTAAAGATGATGCTGTAAATGCAGTACCATCAATGGGAACTCCAACTGGAGGATACAGAGGAACATCTCGTAGTAAAATGTCTATGCTGCGTCGTAAAGTTGCTGAGCGTTTAGTTGAAGCTAAAAATACAACAGCCATGTTAACAACATTTAATGAAGTTGACATGTCTCCTATTTTTGAACTACGTAAACAATATAAAGAAGACTTTAAAGCTAAACATGGTGTTGGACTTGGCTTTATGAGTTTCTTTACACTTGCTGTGGTTCGTGCATTAAAAATGTATCCAGCAGTTAACTCAATGATAGACGGAAAAGAAATGTTAAGTTATGATTTCTGTGATATTAGTATTGCAGTTTCTGGACCAAAAGGTTTAATGGTTCCTGTAATTAGAAATGCCGAAAACCTTAGTTTTAGAGGCGTTGAAGCTGAAGTAAAACGTTTAGCTATTCGTGCTCGTGACGGACAAATTACTGTTGATGAAATGACAGGAGGAACATTTACCATTTCTAATGGAGGTGTTTTTGGAAGCATGCTATCTACACCTATTATTAATCCTCCTCAAAGTGGAATCCTAGGAATGCACAACATTGTTGAGCGTCCTGTTGCTATTGATGGTAAAGTGGAAATCAGACCAATTATGTTTGTCGCTTTATCTTATGATCACAGAATTATTGATGGTAAGGAATCTGTAGGTTTCTTAGTCGCTATTAAAGAAGCTTTAGAAAACCCGACAGAATTATTAATGGATAATAACATTAAGAAAGCTTTAGAAATGTAAATCATTTCACATAAAAAATTAAAATAAAAAAGCGCATTCCGAAGATTTGGAATGCGCTTTTTTCCCCTAATAAAATAACTAACTAATAACTAAAAAAAATTAACAAGAATATTTACTGCAATGATTACAACAGCACTCACGATTAAGCCTGTTATAAATAATTTGTTAGTTAGACTTGTTTTATGCTTCATCGTATCCATTTTATTTCTATTTTAAATTATTTTTATTTTTATGATAAAGTTCTGGGATGAGGCATCCCAGAACTTTAAACCCTAATACTAATTATCTTGTTAATTAAGACTAATTAGTAGCTATTTAAAATCCCTATATAAATAACATAATGTAAAACTCGACAATTAATCCATGCAGCGCAATACGTAGTTCTACGTACATCCTAAAATTTAACTTATAAAAACCTGATAAACAGACTCTTATTAAATGTTAAAATTTAAAAATGCAAAAAAAAACTCTGAGTTCTAGAAACTCAGAGCCTTAACCCTTTATTTCAAAAGGAAAATTGATTAATAGCACTACAAACTTCGTTATTAATCTAGTATAGCGCAATACGTAGTTCTACGTATATTTCAATTTTTTCCATAAAAAAACCTCGAATCAATGACAATTCAAGGCTTTTTTGTAAAATAACTCTCCCTAAAGAATTAATAGCACTACAAACATCGCTATTAATTTGGTACCAAACAATACGTAGTTCTACGTATATTTTGATAAAAATTCTTCTTGTTCTTTAGCATAAATTGCTATACTATTTGAATTAGAGGATAACTTAAGTTTAGATCTAATATGGCTTTTATGTTTTTCAACAGTTCTATTTGAACAGCCAATTATGTCTCCTATTTCTTTTGCTGTTTTATTCTTAGCTGTTAACTGGAGTACTCTCATCTCAGTATTAGTAAGCGTTTTTAATTCATCAGGTGTTTGCTTTATTTCTAAATACTCAATAAGTTCTGGACTAAAATAAGATTTCTCTTGTAACACATTTGCTATACAATGTTCAACTTCGTCAATAGCAAATTCTTTAAGAATATACCCATATATATCAAGAGATTTAGCTTCGTTATAAATGTCCTCACTTTTTTCAAAAGTGATTATAATAACTTTAGTGGTGAGGCCTGCTTCCTTACATTTTTCAGCAACTTGTAAACCTGTAAGATAAGGCATTTGTATATCTAAAATTGCTATATCTGGCTTATGTGCTTTAATAAGCGTAAAAGCTTCCTTTCCGTTTTTTGCACTTGCAATTACATTAAATTTTTTTTCAAGAAGAAAATCTTTGAGACCTTTAAGAATTAATGGATGGTCATCTGCGATGATTATTGTAGGCATTTGCTATTAGCTTGAGGGATTTTTATAAAGATAATTACATTTTGTGAAAAACAAATAAAATCTTACAACTTTAGATATAAATACTTTTTTTCATAATCGATTACAGCTTTACCTTTTTTTAGCACATCAGCTCCAATAATTCCGTCAACAGGTTTTGAATTGTGACTAGTTAGTGCGGTATTTACATGAGTTAAATTAAATAAGATAAGTGCTACTTTATCTTTTTTCCACTTTCCAATCTTTAGTTTATTTCTTCTAGAAATCTGTGTCAACATATCTGTAGCTCCTGCTCCTGCAGCTTTAATATCACTCTTCTTTGCTTTAAGATTAAACGTTTCTACGGCTTCAAAACCAACACAAGAACTAGAGGCTCCTGTATCTAAAATAAATAGCCCTTTTTGACCATTAATTTTAGCCGTAATTTCAAAATGATTCGTCTTGGTTAAGTGTAACTTTATCTTTGTATAGCCTTTATTTAAAAGGAACTCTTGTAAGGTTTCCATATCATCTACTTTTTTACAAATATAATCTTATAAAACATTTATTTTTGCATCATGATACTTACAGATACGCATACACATTTATATAGTGAAGCTTTTAATGATGATAGAGAAGAGACTATTCAACGTGCATTAGACGCAAATGTTTCCCGCTTCTTTATTCCTGCTATAGATTCTAGCCATACTAAAGCAATGCTTCAACTTGAAGCAGATTATCCAGATTATATGTTTTTGATGATGGGTTTACATCCAACCTCTGTTAAAGACAATTACAAAGACGAATTAAAACATGTTGAAGAGATGCTTGCTCAACGTCCATTTTATGCCATTGGTGAAATTGGTATTGATTTGTATTGGGATACTTCAACTTTAGACATACAGAAGAAAGCGTTCAAGCATCAAATACAACTAGCAAAAAACTATAAGTTACCAATTGTGATTCATTGTAGAGAAGCTTTTACCGAAATTTTTGAAGTTTTAGAGACTGAAAAAGATGATGGTCTCTTCGGAATTTTTCATTGTTTCACAGGTACTTTAGAACAAGCTCATAAAGCAATCTCTTATAATATGAAATTAGGTATTGGAGGTGTGTCAACCTTCAAAAACGGAAAAATAGATCAGTTTTTAAATCAAATTGATTTGAAGCATATTGTTTTAGAAACCGACTCACCTTATCTCGCACCTAAGCCATACAGAGGAAAACGCAATGAAAGTTCCTACCTTACAAAGGTTTTAGAAAAATTGTCTGAGATCTATGGCGCTTCCGAAGAAAAAATTGCCGAAATTACAACTCAGAACTCAAAAGAAATTTTTAGTATTTAATCATGTTACAATCGCAACCTAATATTTTATTAATTTATACAGGAGGTACCATTGGTATGATTAAAGATTCTGATACTGGAGCTTTAAAAGCCTTTGATTTTGAAAATTTACTAGAACGTATTCCTGAATTAAAATTACTAGACTGTAATATCAATACCATCTCTTTTGATGAACCAATTGATTCTAGTAATATGGATTTAAAATATTGGGTTCAAATTGCAGAAATTATTGAAAATGAATACACCCGTTTTGATGGCTTTGTCGTTTTACACGGAAGTGACACCATGAGCTATTCAGCTTCAGCACTAAGTTTTATGTTTGAAAACTTAGCAAAACCCATCATTTTTACAGGATCGCAATTACCTATTGGAGATTTACGAACAGATGCCAAAGAAAACCTCATTACCTCCATACAAATGGCATCTCTTCAAAAAAATGGAAAACCAGTCATTCGTGAAGTTGGACTTTATTTTGAATATAAACTGTATCGAGGCAATCGTACAACCAAAATTAATGCAGAACATTTTGAAGCCTTTGAATCTTTAAATTATCCGCATTTAGCAGAATCTGGTGTACACCTAAATGTTTCCGAAAATGCTTTATTCAAACCTAACATTAGAAAAAAACTCATCGTTCATAAAACATTTAACACCAATATTGCCTTGATAAAACTATTTCCTGGTATTTCTGAACCAATACTCGAAAGCATCTTAAACACAAAAGACTTAAAAGGTGTCGTTTTAGAAACTTATGGAGCAGGCAATACAACTACTCAGCAATGGTTTATCGATTTATTGAAGCAAACCATAAAAAAAGGTATTCCAATTATAAATGTGACACAATGTTCTGGCGGAAGTGTGATGATGGGACAATATGAAACCAGTTCGCAACTAAAACAAATAGGTTTAATTTCTGGAAAAGACATCACTACTGAAGCTGCATTAGCTAAATTAATGTTTATGCTAGGAGAAGGCGTTTCTATGAAAACATTCAAAACTATTTTTGAAACATCTCTACGCGGAGAAATGTGTTGAAAAAGTTCAAACCAAATTTTAAGCTTTAAGAAATTTTGTAGTTCTTTGCGTTCACAAAATTAAAAAGAGAGGTGGCCGAGTGGCTTAAGGCGCACGCTTGGAAAGCGTGTAAACGTTAATAGCGTTTCGAGGGTTCGAATCCCTTCCTCTCTGCAAAAGGAAACCTGCAACTTTCATTGCAGGTTTTTTTATTCAAATACATTATTGAACCATAAGTTCGGGATAATTTATTTAAATAAAAAATCTACACACCTTTTTTGGGTGTTTTAAGTTTCTATGCTTGCTCAAGATTATCTAATTGGGATGGACGAAGTCAATCCTTTATTTGTAGAAGCTTGCTTCAGTAAATTATTTGGGCTTTTTTAATAAGCAAACACTAGTTTGCAATTTCAATCTATTACCAGCACACCCATTTGAAGAACAGCGAAGTTAATCCTTTAATAATTTTAATCCCAAGGCTCTTTAATTCTGAATTTGATTATTGTCTTTGAATTAATATATTCATAGCATATTAAAACTACAAACTTACTTGATTTTAAGAACCTTATAAATTTAAAATCAATATACACATACCTACATGGTATCAAAAACCTTGTAAGATATTCTAACGAGAATAATCTAACTCAGTTGAAGAGCTAATTATAACATAACTTACTCCAAATTTTAACACTCTTATTTCTAAAAACAGAATCCAAATCAAAAGTTTTTCGCTTACCTTTATATCATGTTCGCACTAGTAGATTGTAATAATTTTTATGCTTCATGTGAACGCGTTTTTCAACCACAATACAACAACAAACCTGTTGCCATTTTATCTAATAATGATGGTTGTGTGATTTCGCGTAGCGACGAAGCCAAAGCTTTGGGTTTACCAATGGGAGCTCCTGCGTTTAAGTATGAAGAGTTTTTTAAAACACATCATGTTCGTGTGTTTTCATCAAACTATCCGTTATATGGCGATATGAGTAGTCGTGTAATGTCTATTTTAGAACAATTTACACCAGACGTAGAAGTGTATAGCATTGATGAAGCATTTTTACAATTTAAAGGCTTCGATAATTATGACTTTAATGATTACGGACTTCAGATACGACAACGTGTTTTAAAATGGACAGGCATTCCAACATCTGTTGGTATTGCCCCAACTAAAGCATTGTCTAAAGTGGCCAATAAAATTGCTAGAAAATTTCCAAAGAAAACCAATGGTGTGTATGTCATCGATTCTGAAGACAAACGAATAAAAGCCTTAAAATGGATAAAAATAGAATCTGTTTGGGGAATTGGTCGTGGCTTACAAAAACGATTGAAAACGAGAAACTGCATTAATGCTTATGATTTCACACAACTTAGTGATGAATGGGTAAAAACAAATATGGCAATTGTTGGTTTGCGTTTAAAAAAAGAATTGTTAGGCATTCCAATATTAACATTAGAAGACCCAATCCGACAAAAAAAAGCGATTGCTACAACACGTAGCTTTGAATACACCTATTCTGATCTTGATAATTTAAAAGAACGCATCTCAACATTTGCTACCAGTTGTGCCGAAAAATTACGCAAACAACATTCATGTTGCAATATGGTTTATATCTTTATCAAAACTAACAGACACAACAAAATAGGTGAACGTTACGAATCTATAAATACTATTATAAATTTACCTTATCCAACAGACTCAAGTTTAATTATTAGCAAATATGCTACTGAAGCTTTGAAAGATATTTATAAAAAAGGCTTACATTACAAAAAAGCTGGTGTCATATTAATGGGTTTAGCACCAAAAAATGAACGACAGCTAAACTTATTTGTGACTGAAAACCCAAAACACCAGCCATTAATGCAAACGATTGATAGTCTTAATGAAAAATACCAATCTCATAAGATAAAATTAGGTAATCAAGATTTGAAACGCAAGTGGAAAATGCGACAAGAACGATTATCACCAAAATACACGACGAATATTAACGAAATACTTACAGTAAAATGTCTTTAAAATTCCTAACTCCTAAAAATGCACTTGAGTTTTATACTCCAGACGACACACAATCTCTAGAAATTATTTTAGCTCAGACAGGTATTTCGGCTGGTTTTCCTTCTCCTGCTGATGATTTTAAAGAATATAAAATTAGCTTAGATAGAACTTTAGTAAAAAACAAAGAAGCTACGTTTTATGCTAAAGTTAACGGACAATCAATGATTGGAGCAGGATTAGATGATGGCGACTTATTGGTAGTAGATAAAAGTTTAGAACCTGCACATAACAAAATTGCGGTTTGTTTTATTGATGGTGAGTTTACTGTAAAGCGCTTAAAAGTAACTTCTGAAGGTGTATACTTACAGCCAGAAAATCCAGTTTATGATCCTATTTTAGTAACAGAAAGTAATGATTTTCAAATTTGGGGCATTGTAACTCATGTGATTAAGAAACTTTAAGCTAAAATTAATTTCTGCTTTTTTTTAATTTAACATTTAACTATAGTATATTGTCTACCCAATAGTATTCTTTACCAACCATGAAATACACACTTAACTTTATATTGTTTTGCTTCATAACTTATTCTTATGGACAAGAAAAAATTCCATTTATAGACTATGATACTGTTTCAACCTTAGTGTCTGAAAGCGCAAACAAACAAGACTATGACAAGGTTCTTGAGCATCTTAACACCATTAATAAAAATGATTCTACCTACTGCTCTATACTAACATCAAAGTCATACTATCTCATTGCTCAAAAAAAATATGATGCAGCATTAGCAGCAAGTAATGAAGGACTATCCTCTAATTGTGATACTACATCAAAGTTGTTTTTATTAATGAATAAAGGTGTAAGCTATGCAAGTCAAGAAAAGTATAATGAAGCACTAATAGTTTATAATGAAGCTTTAGAATTATTTCCTAAAAACGCTAAGCTCTGGTATAATAAAGGAATTGCCTTAGAAAATTTAAATAACATTCAAGATGCTGTAAAAGCTTATCAAAATTCAATTACATATAATCCACTATATCGAAATGCACATTTACAATTAGGGAGTATTTGTTATCGTCAACAACTCATGGCTCAAGCATTAATGTGTTATAATATGAGTTTGCTAGCAGAACCAGATACTGAAAGAGCTTTTAGTCTGTTAAAATATGTAAATGATTTAGTCGCCAAAAAAAATGAAAATGAAGCTGTATCAGATTTAAGTATTTCTCCAGATGATGAAGTCTTTGAAGATATTGACCTTGTTTTAAACAATAGAATTGCATTAAACTCAAATTACGAAATAGATAATAAAATTAATATCTCTATTGTTAAACAAAATCACGCCCTATTAGAACAATTAAAATCAATTGAAGGTAATGATGGTTTTTGGGCCAAATATTATATACCATTTTATCAATGGGTAGTTTCAAATGATAATTTTGACGACTTTACATATACCATAAATATGTCTATAAAAAATGAGGACTACAAAAAGGTTATTGAAAAAAATGAAGATAAAATAGCGGCTTTTATTGATATATATGTTGCAAAGTGGTATGATCTTTTTAATACAAAATCTAAAGAAAACATATCATACAGTTACTACAATGGTAAGTTTCAAGCTGAAGGAAAAATAAAAGGCGATACATCTGTTGGAGACTGGGTGTTTTATGATAGAAATGGACGTGTATCAAGTAAAGGTTTCTACAACGATAAAGGTGAACGAGAAAAAGAATGGACATGGTATCACGATAATGGAAACATCAAAGAAATTGCCTTTTATAAAAATGGAAAACTAGAAGGACAAAATAAGTTATATTATGATGATGGAAAACCATATATATTGTCCAACTCTAAGAACGATAATTACGATGGCGAATACAAGTATTTCATAAAAAGAGGAGGTCTAAAGCAAAAAAAATACTTTAAAGAAGGTGACCTTAATGGTAAATATCTGGCTTTTTTTGATGTTGGAGAATCACACATAGAGTATGAAGCAAATTATATAGATGGTGTTATTGATGGAGATTTAAAAGAGTATTACGCCAATGGCGACCTATATTCTGTAATAAATTTTAAAGACAACTTAAAGAACGGAAAAGAGGTTCAGTATTATTGGAACAAACAAAAATCTTTAGAAGCAAGTTATAAAGACGACAAGCTAAATGGCTCATACCTTAGCTATCATTCAAATGGAAACAAAAAAGAAGTCGGTCAATCTGAAGATGGCTTTTTTAACGGCTTGTGGCAAGTATATTATGACAATGGCATCTTAAATACCGAATATACTTATGACAATGGAAAGCTAAATGGTCTTTATAAATTCTATGACATTGATGGAAAATTAAATTATGAATTTCAATATAGAAAAGGAGAAATCATTAGTTACAAATTTTATGATAAGTCTGGTGACATTCTCTCTAACAAAAGAAAAAAAGGAGGCGAATTTTTTTATGAAGGTTATCATCCAAATGGAAACAAGGCTGCTGAAGGTTTATATGACATAAGTGGAGGAAAAATTAAAGATTGGAAATTTTATAATAATAATGGTGTACTTATAGAAGAGGGTTCTTATGAAAATAACGACCCTATTGGCATTCATAAACTATACAATAAAACTGGTGAGTTAGAAAGCGTTTACGACTACCTCGATAATGGAACGACTTACTATCAATACTTCCACAAAAATGGACAATTAAGGTCTCATGGCTGGTATAAAAATGAATTAAGACATGGAGAATGGAAATATTATTATTTAGATGGAACTCTTGAATCCATAAATTTTTTCCATAAAGACGATTTACTTGGTGTTCAAAAATATATGAGTGTAGATGGTAAATTAAACCGTGAATCAACATTCAATTATGGTATACCTATTGAAGACGTGTATTTTAATACAGACGAAAAAGCTTTCGAAACAGTTAATTTTAAATCGACCGAAAATAATAACAAACGAATAACACATTATCAAAACGGCAATATAGAAACAGAAACAAGTTTTGTTAATGGATTGAAACAGGGTTCCTATACGTTTTATGATTTTTATGGTAATGTTGGTGTTACTGGAACTTATCATAATGATGAAATGAATGGCGAATGGACGTGGTACTATGCCAGCGGAAAAGTAAAAGGCACTGCAAATTACCTTAATGGTAATTTAAATGGAGAATCAAAAAATTATTATGAATCTGGACAACTAGAAGATAGTTATCATTATGAATACGGTAATCAAACTGGTAAATCGTTATCCTATTATGAAAATGGTAATCTTTCAATTTCTACAGAGTATTTAAATGATCAGGAACACTCTCGTAAAGAATTTTACAGTCCTTCAGGTCAACTACAACTGGTACGCATTTATAATTATGGTGTACTTATTGGCTATACTTATTTAGATTCAAATGGAAACGAAAAAGAAATGATTCCTATCACTAATGAAACAAGTAAAATTGAAGCTTTCTATGATAACGGAAAACCTTCCAGAACTTTTGAATACATCAATGGTGCACTACATGGTGATTATAAAACATATTACTATAATGGGCAACTAGAAAGCTTAACCATTTATGAAAAAGGAGAAGTTCACGATACGAATACAACTTATTACGAAGATGGGAAAATAAAAATAAAAACAAGTCTGACTTATGGTATAAATAATGGTTTGAAAGAACGTTTTTATCCTAGTGGAAAACTAAAAGAATCAATACCATATTTGAATGACGAGAAACATGGAGAGGCAAAATATTATAATGAAGCAGGACAACTTACTAAAACTGAATACTATTCTAATGGGACAATGTATGCTGCAAACAATTAAATCTAGTAATTATATAACTATTTTACTATTATGTATTCTTATGCCTTTTCAAGTTGACGCTCAACTTTCAGCAGAATTTGAATTGAATAAAACCAAATATCCCGAATCTCATATTGTTCGATTGCTAGATGAAGTGGTTATTTCTGTGGAAATAAAAAAAGATAATATAGAAATTAAACAATCGTACACCGAAGAAGATTTATTCTTAGATAAAACAGCAACTTATGGTTCTAAAAGAGCCTTAAATTTTTCAAGTTTTTTTGAATTCAATTCTGTTGAAGCTACTTCTTACGAATTTGATAATGGTAAATATAAAGCCTATAAAGTTGAAGATTTTATCGAAAAAGATGAACTAGACAATTCGTTTCATGATGACACAAAATCTCTGAATTTTATATTTCCTAAACTTTCAGTTGGTGGAAAAACAAAATTACAATACTCTGAAATTGTAAAAAACCCTCGCTTTCTAAGCCCAATATATTTCGGTGATTTCTTTCCTATACAGAAAAAAAAAGTAACTCTTATTGCAGATAAGGATATCGAATTTCGATTTCAAGAATTTAATACTGAAGCCTTTAATATCACCTTTAGTAAAAAAGAAAAAAGAGGAACAATTATATATACATGGGAACTTTTAGATGTCGATCGATTTAAAACCGAATCTAATGTTCCAACTTATAAACGCGTGTTACCTCATATTGTTCCAATCATAAAATCTTACAAAGTTAATGGTGAAACGATTAAGGTTCTTAATGATGTTTCAGATTTATATACATGGTATTACTCTTTAGTGAAAGACATAAATACGAGTCCGTCTGATCCTAAACTTGTAAGCTTAGTAAACGATTTAATAAAAGACAAAGAAACAGATCTTGATAAGGTTAGAGCCATTTATTATTGGACTCAAAAAAACATAAAATATATTGATTTTGAATATGCTTTAGGAGGTTTTATTCCAAGAGAAGCTAACGATGTGTTCAATAAAAAATATGGCGACTGTAAAGACAATTCGAGCATTCTTTACGAAATGCTTAAAATTGCTGGCCTACAAGGCAATCTTACATGGATAGGAACAAGAACCATTCCTTACACGTACAATGAAGTGCCAACTCCAATCGTTGATAATCACATGATACTTTCAATTGATATTGATAATCAAACTTATTTTCTGGATGCTACAGGTCGTTATTTACCTTTAGAAATGCCATCTTCCTTTATTCAAGGAAAAGAGGCTTTAATCTCAAAAGGTGAATCAGATTATGAAATTAAAAAGGTGCCTGTAATGACTCCAAAAAGTAATTCCTATATAGAACATACCGAACTTAGTATTGATGGAAATCAGCTTTTAGGTAAAGGTAAAACAGAACTTACGGGTTACTATAAAAGAGATTATTTTGTTCAGTTAGAAGATGAAGATACAGCATTAAAACTTAAAGAATATTACAATATTAAGCTACGTAAAGGAAATAATAAATTTTTGATAGACTCTATTACCGAAACTAACAAGTTTGAGTACGATAAAAACTTTGTAATAGATTATACTTTCAAAATTAATGACTACATCAAAAATCTAGGTGATGAAATTTATATTAATCTCAACCTTAGTCAAGACATTACTTATTATAAATCTGAAGAAGATAGACAAAACGATACAGAAATAAAATATAAAAGCTACTACGACTACCAAACCTCTTTAAAAATTCCTGATGGCTATATCGTAGAGTATCTTCCAGAAAATTTCTCTTTACACAATGATTATTTTGATTTTAATATCTCTTATACTCAACTTGATGACCGTATTAATTACTCGCATCAATTAAAAATGAAATTTTTAACCCTTAACTCTGAACAACAAAAAGAAGTAAATACTGCAATTAAAAAATCAGAAAAGAACTTCAAAGAAGTTGTTGTACTAAAAAAGCAATAATTAATGAAATCTAATTTATTCTTACCACTGTTTTGCCTATTTAGTATGGCAACTTTATTTGCACAACCGTTTTATCAAAATTATGATTGGGAAGCCAATCCTAGTTATTCTAATGAAGGGTTTTTAGATAAAAATTTAGTATCAGTAAAAGAAAAAATAGTTACAGAATTCTATTTTAATGATGAAGGAGGTTTGATTGAGTATTTCTTAGAACATAATGTTTACTTTCTAAATTCTGATGATGCCATTGAAGACTATAATAAAATCTACTTACCACATTCTTCAGATTCTAATCTTGAAGTCACAAAAGCTAGAGTAATTACAAAAGAAGGAACTATTATCAATCTAGACGACTCTAAAATCTTAACAGCAACAGATGAAGAAAGCAATAGAACGTATAAATATTTCGCTTTTGAAGGCATTGAAAAAAGAAGCTATATTGAATACTTTTATGTTGTTAAACGCTATCCAAGTTATAAAGGAAAACGATTAAATTTTCAAACTAGTTTTCCTAAAAACAACGTTGAATTTGATTTATATGCTCCTAATAATCTCATTTTTAAATTTAAAAGTTATAATGGTTTAAACGAAGTTGAGAATGACACTATAATTGAAAACAAAAAACACTGGTATTTTAAAATCCCTAAGGTTGAAGCCCTTGACCCAGAAGTCTTATCTGCTTATAGTGCGCATAAAAAATTCTTAATTTATGCATTAGATGAAAACACAGCTTCAAATGCAAAAGACATCACTTCTTATGCTAATGTGTCTCAGAATATCTATGACTTTTACAGTAAAGAAATTTCAAAAAAAATTGGATCAAAATTAAAGCAATTTTTGAAACGTATAGATTATAGTGATAGTGATTCTATTGAAAGTAAAATCAAAACCATAGAGTCCTACATTAAAACAAATATTTATCTAACAGAATCTAGTGGTGAAAAACTATCATCATTAGAAGACATCTTAAAAGATAAGGTGGCTAATGAAAGAGGTATTATAAAACTATATGCTGCCATTTTCAACCAACTAGGAATAACATCTGAATTTGTATACACATGCGAACGTAATTATATGGTTTTTGATAAAGACTTTGAAGCTAATAACTTCTTAACAGACCTCCTCTTCTATTTTCCGAAATCTAAAAAATATATGTCACCAACTGAGACTAATTCTAGGTTTGGCTATCCTCCAGCTTATTTAACTGATACTTATGGATTATTCATTAAAGAAGTTATCATTGGTGATTTCAAATCTGCTGTTGGTAAAATTAAATACATTAAACCTATTAAAGCAGAGAAGACTATAGACAAAATGATAATTGATGTCATTTTTGATTCAAATGATCTCACTAATATTAATGTTAATTTAATAAAGGCTATAACTGGTTATTATGCGCTTTATATTCATCCTTATATGGACATAGTAAAGCCAGAGGATAAAGATGAACTCATTGAAAGTCATGCTAAAACTCTTCATGAAGATGTGAATATCTCAAATAAAAAAATTAATAACGAAGATCCTAAATTATTTGATATAAAGCCTCTCGAATTTGATATTGATTTCAGCTCTAGTGCATTTGTTGAAAAAGCAGGAAAAAAATACTTGTTTAATATTGGTGATTTAATTGGTCCACAAACCGAATTATACCAAGAAAAAGAAAGAATTCTTCCAGTAGATAGTGAGTTTGAAAGAAGTTATATAAGAAAAATCACAATTACTATTCCTGATGGTTATACAGTTGCCAACCTTGATGACATCAATATAAGTAATACTTATACGAATGATAAAAACGAAGTATTAATGAGTTTTGACTCTTCATTTACTCTAAATGACAACACACTCACGGTTATTGCAGATGAACACTATAGAATAAATCACGTTCCTACTGAAATCTATGAAGACTATAGAAGAGTCATTAATAGTGCTGCTGATTTTAACAAAATAACTCTAATTCTAGAGCCTAAATAAGTTTTTAAACTTTATTAGAAAAGAAAAGCCTTCAATCTATAAAAGAATGAAGGCTTTATCAGTACTCAAGGTGG
>Ga0209344_10002452_pt1 | contig 20581 bp, 19 predicted proteins | sample Cruoilmetagenom6_FD_187293 | JGI IMG/M metagenome (GOLD analysis project Ga0209344, IMG submission 187293) | Oil polluted marine microbial communities from Coal Oil Point, Santa Barbara, California, USA - Santa Barbara Oil Seep Sample 6 (SPAdes)... | ecosystem: Environmental > Aquatic > Marine... | reverse complement strand
CTCGAGGTCGCTCAGAAATTTATGACATACTAACTCATTTAACGTTTTTGTTTGTTGAGTCTCATAAAATTAGTAAACGTGTTTTAATAGACGAAAACGGATCTACAACTCGTGATTGGATTAAACTTGAAAAGGCTGTGCTTTCAAAAGAAGAGCTTAGTCAAAAAGAACGAGAGATTGCAATCACTCACACCGCAAATATTTTAGGCAGAACATTTAATGAACTTACTGAAGCTCATAAACAATTTACATCAAGTTCAAAGCCAGATCGTTTATTACACATTGTATATTGGTTAGGAAAACTAGCAATAGATGAAGTTGTAAATAACGATAAACGTACAGTGACCTTCAGTCCTGTTTTAAGAGAGCGCCTAGGACATCATATTCATGGAGAAGTTTGGTCAGATCGTATTAAAGAAGAATTACATAAACACGGACTTTTAAAGCGACCAATACACGTTATCAGTGCTAATATGCATAGTGTAATGAATTCTATTTTTGCACCAAGTGCACTAAAGAGTTTAAAGTCTAAAAAAAGCATTTTTGAAGTTTACGAAGCCTTGAGTCAAAAAGATAATCAAACCTTACGCAATAAAGTAAACAAAGAAGCGTTGCAGAATGGAATGATATATATAAAAGACACTTCTGGAACCAATATCGATGTTCAGATTTTTGATACTGCTAAGATCGATTTTTCGAAAACAGATATTGAGGTTGGAAAAGATTTTAATTCTAGTGAAAAACCAGTCATTTTTGTTATGGACTATGCGTTTGGAGAGCAAGCCTATGAGACCATTGATGAATTGCTTAAACCAATAAAAGCAGATGGAGAAAAAGTACTTCTTAATGTTGAATCGGTTTCTATAATGGGTAAAGCTGGTATTTTAGAAGGAGGAAAAGGTGATATTATGATTCCTTCAGCACATATTTTTGAAGGAACAGCAGATAACTATCCCTTTAAAAATGAATTATCTAAATCTGATTTAGAAGGTCAAGGTGTTGCTGTTTATGAAGGCTCTATGATTACTGTTTTAGGTACTTCGCTTCAAAATAAAGAGATATTAAAATTCTTTTATAATTCAACATGGAATGTGATTGGTCTTGAAATGGAAGGAGCGCATTACCAAAAAGCGATTCAAGCAGCTTCAAAAGTAAGAGGAAGTATTAATCCGAATGTTAAAGTTAGATACGCTTACTATGCTAGTGATAATCCTTTAGAAACAGGAAGCACATTAGCATCAGGAGGTTTAGGAACATCTGGAGTAAAACCAACATATTTAATAACTAGAAAGATTTTGCAACAAATATTTAACTTATAAATAAATAACATGAGTGAAAATTCACCAAACACTAACCCTTCTGAAGAAGTAGATTTAGGGCAATTATTTAAAGCAATTAGTAATGTCTTTGATCGATTTATTCGATTTATTCGATATGTTTTTAAGTCGATTTTATCTATTATTATTTTCCCCCTGAAGGCATTAATTACCAATTTTAAATTGGTGATAGTTGTAATTGTTGTCTCTGCCATTTTGGGTTATGCATTAGAAAGCGTGAATCCCAAAATATACAAATCAGAAATGTTTGTTAAACCTTATTTTGATTCTAAATATCAACTTGTAAACAACATTGATTATTTCAATGCTTTAATTGAAAGTGACAACTACGAAGCTTTATCTAATCTTTTTGATATTACCAATGAAGAGGCAGAACAAATAATAGGATTTGAAATTATGACAGGTCCCGAAAGTGAAAATGATAGGATAACCCAATATGATAATTTTTTAAGGAGTATTGATAGTATAAGAGCACAAGAAATCACTTTTGATGATTTTATAGAAAACAGAAATATTTATTCATCAGATTTTTTTGAGATTTCTGTTGAGTCTAAGAAAAAAGATATTTTCAGAAAATTAGAACAAGGATTAAATACGTCATTTAAAAACACTTATTCTGAGAAGAAAATGAAGAAAAGAGATTCTTTAATATACCTTCAAAAGCAAAGTATTTTAGCATCTTTAACTTCTGTAGATTCTTTACAAAAAGTATATATTGGTGTGTTAGAAGAAGAATCTAAATCTAGTAGTGGTTCTATTTCTTTAGGTGAAGGTTTTTCAATTGAACCAGAAAAATCAAAAACAAGGGAGTTTGAATTATTAAACAAAGAACTGCAACTTAGAAATGAATTAAGAATTTTAGAAGAGAAAAAAGTTGAAGAAGATGTATTCTTTGATATTGTATCAGGATTTCAGGAAGTAGGAAACTTATCGGATGATTTAACCAGGAAATATTCTATTATTTTTCCATTATTATCTATTATTTTATTATTCATGATTTTCGCTACAAGAAAAACAATAACTTTTGTTAAAGACTATGAATATTAATAAAAAAGTATTAATTACTGGAGGTGCTGGTTTTATTGGTTCACATGTTGTTAGATTATTTGTTGAAAAATATTCAAAATATCATATCTATAATTTAGACGCATTAACTTACGCTGGAAACTTAGAAAATTTAAGTGATATTGAAAAGGCTTCTAATTATACATTTATAAAAGGAGATATCACTGATGAGAAATTTATAAACGAGTTATTTAACACTCATAAATTTGACAGTGTTATTCATCTTGCTGCAGAATCTCATGTAGATAGATCAATTGAAGACCCATTAGCTTTTGTAAAAACAAATGTTATTGGTACAATGATTTTGTTAAATGCATTCAAAACATGTTGGAAAGGCAATTTTGAAGGAAAATTATTTTATCATATTAGTACAGATGAGGTGTATGGTACGCTAGGAGAAACTGGCTTGTTTACCGAAACGACATCATATGATCCAAATTCTCCTTATTCGGCATCAAAGGCAAGTTCAGACCACTTTGTAAGAGCTTATGGAGAAACCTACAATTTGCCTTATGTTATTACAAATTGTTCAAACAATTATGGACAAAATCAATTTCCTGAGAAGCTGATTCCCTTGTTTATAAATAATATTATAAATAACAAGCCACTACCTGTCTATGGAGATGGTAATTATACAAGAGATTGGTTGTACGTTAAAGATCACGCTATTGCAATAGATTTAGTATTTCATAAAGGGAAATTAGGTGACACGTATAATATTGGAGGTTTTAATGAATGGAAAAACATTGACTTAGTAAGATTATTATGTAAACAAATGGATGCTAAGTTAAATCGAGATAAAGACACTTCAGAAAGTCTAATTACATATGTAAAAGATCGACCAGGTCATGATTTAAGATATGCAATAGATGCTTCTAAAATTAAAAATGAATTGGGTTGGAAGCCTTCAGTAACGTTTGAAGAAGGATTAGAGAAGACAATTAATTGGTACTTAAGTAATGAAAAGTGGTTAAATAATGTAACTAGCGGAGCGTACAAAACGTATTATAAAAAACAATATAGTTAAAAGATGAAAGGAATAATTTTAGCAGGAGGTTCAGGTACGAGATTACATCCTTTAACCTTGTCTGTAAGCAAGCAATTAATGCCTGTTTATGACAAACCTATGATATATTATCCGCTTTCAACACTTATGTATTCTGGAATACATGAAATATTAATAATTTCGACACCTAAAGACCTTCCGTTATTTAAAGAATTACTTGGAGATGGAAAGAAGTTTGGATGTAAATTTGAGTATGCTGTTCAAAATGAACCTAATGGACTTGCAGAAGCCTTTATCATTGGAGCTGATTTTATTGGAAATGATAAAGTAGCTCTTATTTTGGGAGATAATATTTTTTATGGTTCAGGTTTATCAAAATTATTACAAGACAATAATGATCCGGATGGAGGAATAATCTATGCTTACAGAGTTCATGATCCTGAACGTTATGGTGTTGTTGAATTTGATAGCTCTGGTCAAGCCATATCAATAGAAGAAAAACCAAAAAAGCCAAGATCAAACTTTGCAGTACCTGGTATTTATTTTTATGATAATTCTGTCGTTGAAATTGCAAAAAATATAAAACCAAGCCATAGAGGTGAGCTTGAAATTACAGATGTTAATAAAGAATATTTAACTAGAAATAAACTTAGTGTTAGTATTCTTGACAGAGGAACAGCTTGGTTAGATACAGGTACGTTTCAATCCTTAATGCAAGCGTCTCAATTTGTTGAAGTTATAGAAGAACGACAAGGCTTAAAAATAGGCGCCATTGAAGCAGCCGCTTTTGAAATGGGCTATATTAACGAAAAGGAATTTCAAAATCTAGCAAAACCACTTTTAAAAAGTGGATATGGAAAAAATCTACTAGGACTTCTTAAAAAGAAATTATGAACATAGAGGAAACAAAACTTAAGGGTTGTTTTATAATAGAACCAAAGGTTTTTGAAGATAAAAGAGGATATTTTTTTGAAAGTTTTAATCAAAATAAATTCAACGAGCTTTTAGGTTATCAGATTAATTTTGTCCAAGACAATGAGTCTTTTTCTTCAAAAGGAGTGCTAAGAGGATTACATTATCAAACAGGAGAGCATGAACAAGCTAAACTAGTAAGGGTTATCAGCGGAAAAGTTTTAGACGTTGTTGTTGACTTACGAAAAGATTCTGCAACATTTGGACAACACGTTTCCATAGAACTATCAAGTAAAAATAAAAAACAATTGTTTGTGCCACGTGGATTTGCACACGGCTTTGTTGTGTTAAGCGAGACCGTTGTTTTTACATATAAATGTGATAATTTTTACAATAAAGAATCTGAAGCAGGAATTATTTATAATGATTTAAATTTAGGTATCGATTGGTTACTAAATTCAAATGAAATAATTATTTCAGAAAAAGACACGCAACTTCCGTCATTTGAAAATGCCAAAATATGAATATACTAGTCACAGGTGCAAACGGACAATTAGCAACTTGTATAAAGACTTTAGATGCTTCTAATAAGGAGTATCGTTTCACATATAAAAATTCTTCAGAGTTTGATATAACTGATATTTTGGTTGTAGAAGATTTTTTTAAAAATAATACTATAGATTATTGCATTAATTGTGCTGCTTACACAGCAGTTGATAAAGCTGAAAATGATATTAAAAGAGCTTATAACGTTAATGTCAAAGGCTCTGAAAATTTAGCAAAAGCATGTGATAAATATAATTCTACATTAATTCATGTTTCAACAGATTTTGTTTTTGATGGTTCGTCAAGCAAACCTTATAATGAAACAAATGGCACAAATCCTTTAAGTGTATATGGATCTACAAAATTAGAAGGAGAGCAAAAAATACAAGAGAATTTAGAAAGATACTTTATTTTGAGAACGTCTTGGTTGTATTCTGAATTTGGAAATAATTTTTTAAAAACAATGCTTAGGCTTTCAAAATCTAGAGATCAAATTGGTGTTGTTTCAGATCAAATAGGATCGCCTACATACGCGATGGATTTAGCAAGTGTTATTTTAAAAATTATTCAGACAAATAACAAATCATATGGTCTTTATCATTACAGTAACGAAGGTGTTGCTAGTTGGTATGATTTTGCCATGGCAATTTTTGATATAGAAAAGATTGAAATAAAAGTTAGCCCAATAACTACAGAAGATTTTCCGACACCAGCCAAGCGACCTAGTTATAGTGTTCTTAATAAAATGAAAATAAAAAAGAATCTTCAAATTGAAATACCACATTGGAGGAATAGTTTAAAAAAAGCAATAGCTAAAAATAAAAATTTAAATATGAAAAGGAATCAGTAGAAACAGTATCAAAAGGCAACTCATTAAAATGTTGTTTAGTAGCTGAAGAAAATACTGACATATATTTAAGATTTGCGTTCACAATGGAATGAAATACAGGCTGCAGGACATGGAATTAGTAACGCAATTGGAATAGAAATAGTATCAAATAAAACTAACAAACCTCTCTTTATAATAAAGAAAATTTATTGACCTCGTGGTTTTTGGTTTCAAAGCAACAATAATATAATGGCGACTTACAAAACAGAGTCTCACATTCGAAGTTTATTAAAAGGAATTTCATGGAGAATTTTAGCTACTACAGATACAATTCTAGTTGTACTACTTATGACTTGTTTAAATGGAGAATGTAGTTTAGAAAATGCTATTAAAATTGGTTCAGCTGAATTTTTAATTAAATTTTTTATCTATTATTTACACGAAAGAGTATGGCAAAGGTTATTGATAAATAAAGAAATTACTCAAAAGCTAACATTCAAAAAAACACTATCGTGGCGTATCATTGCAACTACTATGACCTTCTTAATTTCTGGCTCTATTTTAAATGCTTTTGATGAAATAGCATTATATATTGCACTTACAGAATTATTTACGAAATTCGCATTGTATTACTTGCACGAAAGACTTTGGTTAAAGTTTCCTCTAGGAAAAATCAGACAATTTTTTTTACGGTAAAAAAAGATAATATGTCAAAACATATAGTACCTCATAGCTATCAAATTTCTAAAGAAGATAGGTTAGTTTCTAATAAGCACAAATCATTTTTAATATGCTTTACAGGGCTTTCTGGTTCTGGAAAATCGACCATAGCAAATGTTGTTGAACAAAAACTATTTGAATTAGGTATAAAAACATATAGTCTTGATGGAGATAATATTATAAAAGGGGTTAACAATGACCTAACTTTTTCCCCTGAAGATAGAACAGAAAACATTAGACGTATTGCTGAAGTATCAAATTTAATGATAGATGCAGGTGTCGTAGTTTTAGCAGCTTTCGTTTCTCCATATAAAAAAGATAGAGAGAACATTAGAACTATCGTCAAAGATGTTAACTTTGTAGAAATTTATATCAACACAAGTATTGAGGAATGCGAATGCAGAGATGTAAAAAGGCTTTATAAAAAGGCAAGAGCTGGTGAAATTAAAAACATGACACGTATATCTGCACCTTATGAAGCATCTGAAAATCCTGATATTGAAATAAAAACAGAGTCAGAAACTATTGAAGATTCTGTAAATAAAATAGTAGAGTTTATAACACCAAAATTGTCAAGGCAATAATGAGTAAATATTATTTAAATTATTTAGACGAATTAGAGAGTGAAGCCATTTACATCTTACGTGAAGTTTGGGCTCAATTTGAAAACCCTGTAATTTTGTTTTCTGGAGGAAAAGATTCAATACTTGTCACTCATTTAGCAGAAAAAGCATTTTATCCTGCTAAAATTCCTTTTCCATTAATGCATGTAGATACAGGTCATAATTTTCCTGAAACGATTCAATTTAGAGATGATATTATCAAAGGGTTAGGAGTAGAACTTATTGTTGGTTCTGTTCAAGAATCTATAGATGAAGGTCGTGTTGCAGAAGAAAAAGGAAAAAATGCAACTAGAAACGCACTTCAAATAACAACCTTACTCGATGCTATAGAATCTAATAAAATAGATTGTGCTATTGGAGGTGGTCGTCGTGATGAAGAAAAAGCAAGAGCTAAAGAACGTTTCTTTTCACATAGAGATGATTTTGGACAATGGGATCCAAAGAACCAAAGACCAGAACTTTGGAATGTTTTTAATGGAAAACACTTCGAAGGTGAGCACTTTAGAGCATTTCCTATTAGTAACTGGACAGAAATGGATGTTTGGAACTATATAAAAAGAGAAAATATTGCCATTCCTTCATTGTATTTTGCTCACGAACGCGAAGTTGTTTGGAGACAAAATACTTGGATACCCAATTCTGAATTTTTAGTGCTTGAAGAGCATGAAGAAGTTGTCACTAAAAAAATACGTTTTAGAACTTTAGGAGATATTACTATTACTGGAGGTGACGAATCTGAAGCAGATACATTAGAAAAAATTGCTAAAGAAGTCGCAGGAATGCGAAATACAGAAAGAGGAAACAGAAGTGATGACAAACGTTCTGAATCTGCAATGGAAGATAGAAAACGTCAAGGATATTTTTAATTAGAAATGAAGTCAATGCTAGATAACAATCAATTATTACGTTTTACAACAGCAGGAAGTGTAGATGATGGAAAGAGTACTTTAATAGGTCGCTTGCTATATGATTCTAAATCTATATTCGAAGACCAATTAGAAGCCATTACAAACACCAGTAAAAAGAAAGGCCACGAAAGTGTAGATTTAGCCTTGTTTACAGATGGTTTGCGTGATGAGAGAGAGCAAGGTATTACTATAGATGTTGCATATAGATATTTTACAACACCTAAGCGTAAATTTATAATTGCTGATACTCCAGGACACATACAATATACACGTAATATGGTAACAGGAGCTTCTACGGCAAATGTTGCAACCATTTTAATAGATGCTAGACATGGTGTAATTGAGCAAACCAAAAGACATGCATTTATAGCTTCTTTATTACAAATACCACACATTATTGTTTGTGTTAACAAAATGGACTTGGTAGATTATTCTGAAGAAGTTTACAACAATATCATTAGAGAGTTTGAAGATATTTCTTCTAAGATGTTAGTGACAGATGTGCGTTTTATCCCAATGAGTGCATTAAACGGAGATAATGTCGTTAATAAATCTGAAAATATGCCTTGGTACCAAGGAGCACCAATGTTACATACTTTAGAAACGATGCACATTAGTAGTGATATTAATAAAGTAGACGCACGCTTTCCTGTTCAAACCGTTTTAAGACCTCAAAGAGAAGGTTTTATAGATTATAGAGGTTATGCAGGACGTGTTGCTAGTGGTATTTTTAGAAAAGGAGATGAGGTAACAGTAATGCCATCTGGATTTACATCTAAAATTAAAAGTATAGATACATTGGGTAAAGAATTAGATGAGGCTTATGCACCAATGTCTGTTTCTATAACACTTGAAGACGATATAGATATTAGTAGAGGTGATATGATTGTACGTTCTAATAACAAACCAGAAGCTTCACAAGATATTGAAGTCATGCTTTGCTGGTTGAACAATGAACCGGCAAAACCAAGAACAAAATATAGCATTCGCCACACAAGTAACGAGCAAAAAGCAATTATTAAAGAGGTTGTGTATAAGATAAACATTGAAAGTTTAGATCGTAATACAGAAGATAAAGACCTTAATATGAATGATATTTCTAAAGTTAAAATTCGTACGACAAAACCATTAATGGTAGATTCTTACAGAGAAAATAGAACTACAGGAAGTATTATTTTAATTGATGACACTACAAATGAGACTGTAGCAGCAGGCATGATTGTATAATTTATAACCAAAATTAAAGATGCTGTTTAACTCACTAGATTTTGCAATCTTCTTTCCAATTGTCTTTTTACTTTATTGGTTAGTTTCAAAGCATTTAAAAACCAGAAACGCGCTAATACTTGTTGCGAGTTATCTGTTTTATGGATGGTGGGATTGGAGGTTCCTTTTTTTAATAGCCATTAGTTCGTTAATAGATTATTATGTTGGTAAGCAACTCTACAAAACAGATGAAAAAAAGAGGAGAAAAGGACTGTTGTTAATTAGTCTTTTTGTGAATCTTGGGTTTTTATTTTATTTTAAATACGCCAATTTCTTTATTGAAAGTTTTGTAGATGCCTTTAGTCTTTTTGGTAAACAGCTAGATATAACTGTACTTAATATCATCTTGCCTGTTGGAATTAGTTTTTATACATTCCAAACCTTAAGTTACACCATTGATATTTATAGAAAGCAATTAAAACCAACCAATGGCGCATTATCATTTTTTGCTTTTGTAGCATTCTTTCCACAGCTTGTCGCTGGACCTATTGAAAGAGCATCACATTTGTTACCACAGTTTTATAAAACGTATAAGTTTAACTATAAGCAAGTAAAATCTGGACTATTATTGATGGCCTTCGGTTTATTTAAAAAAATGGTAATTGCTGATCGCGTAGCTATTTTAGTGAATCAGGTATATAACAATCCTTCAGATTATTATGGAGTTGATGTTATTCTTGCTACAGTGCTTTTTGCATTTCAAATTTATTGTGATTTTTCTGGTTATTCTGATATTGCAATTGGAGCAGCAAGATCCATGGGATTTGATTTAATGAAAAATTTTGATAGCCCTTATTTTTCAAAGTCAATTACAGAGTTTTGGAGACGATGGCATATTTCTTTATCTACTTGGTTTAGAGATTATGTATATATTCCATTAGGAGGCAGTAGAAATGGAAAGTATAGAACCTATGCTAACCTTTTTATCGTTTTCTTAGTCAGTGGCTTGTGGCATGGAGCTGCAATGACATTTGTGATTTGGGGAGCTATTCATGGCATTATCATTGTTTTTGAGAAAGCAATCTCTAAACAACGTAAGTCCATTTATTCTAAACTCAATCTTAAAAAAGAAGGAGTTATTCGTAATCTCATTTTTACCCCTATTGTATTCAGTATTGTTTGCTTTGCTTGGATATTTTTTAGAGCTAATAATTTATCAGATGCATTAACGTTAATTAGTAATATCAGTTTTAGCAATGTGTCTAACCTTACTAATGGTAAGATTTATGATTTAGGTCTTGTTAAACCAGAATTTATAGTTGCTGTTCTTTCAATATTGAGCCTTCTGATTTTTGAATGGATTCATAAGAAAAGCAATATGCAAAATGTAGTAGCTAAGCAAATTTTGCCAATAAGATGGTTGTTTTATTTAATTATAGTTTTCACTATCTTAATCTTTGGTATCTATGGAGAAAATCAAGTAAGTGAATTCATTTATTTTCAATTTTAATTATGAAGAAGCTAATACTTAAAACACTCTTGTTAACTGTAATATCTATTACTATATTAACTTTTATACTTGATCCTATTTTTAGAGAGGTAAGCGCTAATAGCAAAACATTTAATGACTTTTATAACAATGGCTATTCAGACTCCTTAGACATTCTTGTAATTGGAAGTTCTCATGCCAAGAACACCTATGCACCTATGGTTATTGACAGTGTTTTTAATACTAGAACATACAACTTAGGCACTGGAGGACAGAATTATATTTCAACCAACGTACTTCTAGAGTCTGTTCTTAAAAAAACCAAACCTAAACTTGTTGTAGTGGATTTATTTCCAGCATTAATGAGAATTCCTGTTCAAAAGAAGCCTAAAGGATCTCAATTAGGCGTTTATGACTATACACCCCTATCTATTAAAAAATTAGAAGCAATTAATACAATCTATTCTTTTAATGAACTTCCATCAGTTTTTAGTCCAACTTTGAGATACCATGATAAATGGTATGATAGAAATTGGAAGCAAGAAAGTTTTATTCCAAATCAAAACCTAACGTTTTCAAATGGATACTACAATTCCAATAAACAAATGAATAAAGCTGATCAGACAAAATATAAAAATTTTAGAGAAAAACATGCTGAATTTTTAGTACAGAATAAATTATCAAAACTTGACACATTAAGATTTGAACTCATTCAAAAACAACTTAATGAAACAATTAAAATATGTGAAAAATTTGACTTAGAACTTATATTTGTTTCGGCACCTTATTTTCCATCATTTTATAGGAAAGGACTTAATAATACCCATTTAGCCTTAAAAAAATTTTTTGAAGAAAGAGGTATAATTTTTATCGATTATAATATTAGATTTCTTGAGATGGGTTTAACTACTGATGATTTTTGGAATCAAGGACATCTTAATATAAAAGGCTCAAGAAAAGTGAGTACCGAATTTGTGCAAGATATATCTAAACTTGGCATTTTTGAAGTTAAGGATAAAAATTACTTAGAAGAACAAATATCATATTCAACCCCCAAAACAAAAGAAGAAATAAAAGTTATTTTAAATAAAAGACAAATAAAGCTTATTGAAGAAATCTCTTCTAATGGGAACCAAATAGTATCTAGCCATAAATTTAATGAAGATTTTCAAATAAAAAGCGTGAATTTTTTCATGAATTCTAATAAACGCTATATCGTTTTTGAAGCCAACCAAAGTATTGAAAATTCTATTTTGGATAAGTATTACTTCTTATTTATTAAGACCGTGAATAAAGCCGATTTTGACAAAAGACCTAAATGGCAATTAGGTACAGATAAAAATAAAATGTTTTGGGAAGCTAGTGCTCAACAAATTATAATAAAGGATAAGAGCTATTTACTTTTTTCTTTAGACACAAAAGTTGAAATAACTAAATTTGATGAAATTAGGGCTGTCTTAAGAGATCAAGAAACAGGAAAAAATGTTTCAGGAGCTAAACCACTTATTCTTAAAAATGTATCTGTAATTAAGTAAAATACTCATGTTAAAATTAAATGTATTCTCACTGTTTTTTATTGCTTTATTAGTCCTGAGTTGTCAAGACAAAACAAATAAAGTAAAATCTGTTGAACAAGTGAAAGTAGAAATTGAACCTAGTCTAATAATTGATTTAAACTTTAAAACAAATAAAGAAGGTGTGTTTAAAATCATGATGAATAATATTCAAGTGGACGAATTACAGAAAAAAAGCATTCACTTTTCTGAAGATGTGATATCAACAACCACTGAAGATGCCATAAAAGCAGAATTTGATGCTAATAACATATCTGATAACATCATTATTAGTTTTGGAAACAAAGAAGTTAAAGAGATTGAAATTGTTAACCTATTTGTATCCTACGGTAGTAGTCAGATAAATATTTCTTCACCAAGTGATATTGAAAAATATTTAGCTTTCAATAAATTTATTGAAAGAGACAGTACGTCAAATAAAATAAGAACAAAAAAAATAAACGGTCAACATAATCCTGGGTTGTTTTTTAAGAGAAATCTTATCAATTTACTGAAGAAAGGATAATTATAAATGAAGAGCGCAAAAATTATTCAAGAAAAACTCCTCTTTTTTTTTAAAAACAGCCTAGTAAACAAAAGTTTAAAGGTTCTTTTGTTAAGGGTTCTTGGTGTGCTTTTGTTTTTTTCTTTAACCTTGTTTCTTACCAATAATTTTGACCCAGATTCTGTTGGTCAATACGACTTAAGCAGATCTCTTTTAATGTTTATGGGTGGAATATGCGTTTTCGGAATGCATCAATCTGTCGTTTATTATTCAGGCTATTTACAGTCAAAAAAAGCTACTGATAATTTAAAACTTATCTACAAAAAAATGGCAGTTATAGTTTTGTTTCTGGCGTTAATAATACTTGCTTTTTTTTACTTAATAGATGATAGATATATTGATTGGTTTTTTGAAAAAAAAGCATCTAACTTAGTGCTTAAAACCATAGCAACATTGTTTTTCTATAGCATCACAATGTTGAATATCGATGTGTTTAGAGCAATAAATAAAATTTATCTATCTGAATTGTATAGAAATGTATTCAGATATCTACCATTTTTAATTGCTGTGATTGCGATTTACTATATGCAAAATCAAGCGTTTTTAGTGGACGTGTTTTTATTAAATTTCATTTTTTTAAGTGTCGTTTCATCATTAATGTTAGTCTTCTTTTTTTCAAAGAAAAACAATATAAATCATCAGCTAAATTTCACTTATAAATCGATAATTTTAAGATCTGGACCTATGGCAGTAAGTGCCATCGCTTATATTTTAATGCAAAGTGTCGATATTATATTATTAAGTAAGTTTACAGATTTTAAAATGGTTGCATTTTACTCTGTAGCATTGAAATTAACTGCTATGATATCACTTGTTTTAGCTTCAGTTAATACTGTTCAAGCTCCCAAAATAGCCGAACTGTTTAGTTTGGAGAATTTTGAGGAACTTAACCTATTAGTTAGAAAATCAACACGATTAATTTTAGCATTCACTTTTCCCTGTGTGATTTTTTTACTCTTATTCTCTAGCTTTGTATTGAAGCTATTTGGTGAAGATTATGTTATAGCCCAAACAGCATTATTAATTTTATTAGTAGGTCAATTTGTGAATGCGCTTTGTGGATCTGTAGGTGTTTATTTGAATATGACAGGCAGGCAAAATGTACTTCAGAAAATTTTGCTCTTAGCTTTCGTATTAAACTTAATTCTTAATTGGGTATTAATACCATTATACGGAATAAATGGTGCTGCATTCGCAACATCTTTTAGCATGATACTTTGGAAAGTTATAACGGTAGTTTATATTTACAAAAAAGATAAAATTAAAACTTTTTTCACGTTTAGATAAGCTATATGAGTGTTGACTTTTTTGTCGTTGGAGCTGCTCGATCTGGTACAACGTCTATTTATAATTATTTATCAGTACATCCTCAGGTATTTTTACCTAAGGTTAAAGAGTGCAATTTCTTTTCAGATGTAGAGTCTATGGATTATGAGGCATACGAGCCTTTAGATCCAGACAAGCAATATCATATGAAAATTATTAAATCTCAAGAAGTTTATGATTCCCTTTTTAAAAATGTTTCGGAAGATCTTTTAAAAGGAGATGTTAGCCCTTCATATTTATGGGATAAAAAAACTGCTAAAAAAATATATGAATATAATCCTAAAGCAAAAATCATCATTTCTTTAAGAAACCCAATCGAAAGAGCCTTCAGTCACTATTTGATGCATTTTAATACTGGGTATGAGAAACAAAAACCATTTGAAAGCGCAATATCAGCAAAGAAAATTGAAATTTGGGGAGGAGGTAATCTTTATTTAGAAATGGGTCTTTATTATGAGCAAGTGAAGACTTATATCGAATATTTTGGAAAAGAAAATGTGAAAATCATAATTTATGAAGACTGGATTCTTGATATAAAAAACTCTATTAATGAGGTTTATAATTTTTTGGATATTGAATCTTTTAACGATGTAGAGTTGAACACAAAACATAACGAAACTGTTGTTTTGAAAAATGGAACTGTGATGAATTTTTTAAGAAAAAAGAAGATTAAAAAAGTCTTAAATAAAATACTTCCTGAAGAGTTTAGGGAAAAGTTTAAGAAGAGTTTTTTTAATGATAATAATGCTGAGAAAGAATGTTTACAACCAGAAACATATGAAAGGTTGGTTAATTATTACCAATCAGATATCGTTAAGTTAGAAAAATTATTAGACGTTACATTATCAGAAAAATGGCAAATATCAAATGATTAGTAAAGCACACAAGACTATATTTGTACATATTCCTAAGGTTGCTGGGCAAAGTATAGAAACAATGTTTCTAAATGATCTCAATTTGAAATGGAGTGATCGATCTGAGCTTTTACTAAGGAAAAGACTCTCAAATGAAAAAGGACCTTTCCGACTTGCGCATTTAAAAGCACATGAATATGTTGAGTTAAATTATATTGAAAGTAATGTTTTTAACGATTATTTTAAATTTTCATTTGTAAGAAATCCGTACTCTAGAGCCTATTCGTATTATAAGTATCTTGGTTATTCAAAAATCTGTTCTTTTAATTATTTTTTAAAGTTTGTGTTAGAAAAGAAAATTAAACAACAACACTTTTTCTTTATCTCTCAGACAGATTATTTGTTTGATTCTGAAAACAATTTACTCATAGACTTTGTTGGTAAATTTGAAGCTCTTAATGAAGATATTAAGGTCGTAATAAAAAAATCAAATTTAAAAACACAGACTTTACCTTATGTAAATAAATCTAAAAGTGAAATAAAAAGAAGTGTGAGTAAAGTTCTTAAGAATCCTATTATTTTGGCGAATTTAAAGACAAATAACACTATTTTTAAAGATTATAGAGAAGCTTATGACCACAAAGGGATAAAACTCATCCAAACGCTATATAAAGAAGATTTAGATAACTTTGAATATGAATTCGATTAGTAAGAAAAATATAGTATTTGTAAGTATATCCTCCGATTTATACGGATCTTCTAAATTGCTACTATCTTTAATTTTACAAATAAAACACAAAAGCAATGAATTCAATCTTATTGTTTGCATGCCATACGAAGATGGCCCTTTTAAAGAACGATTAAAAAAAGAGCAAGTTGAGATTATTGAAATGCCTGTTTTAAAACTCACAAGGTCTATGCTTAAGAGTTTGAGCTTTGGTAAGTTTTTTAAAGAATACAAGAAAGGTAAAAACATTTTAGAATCTGCACTTAATGGCCGAAAAATTTATTGTTTACACTCCAACACTTTAGCCACACTTTTTGGCTCATTTTACACATTTAGGACTGATATTTTTCATGTTTTACATATTCATGAAATTATGGACAGACCAAGGTTTGTGAGGTATTTGTTTGCTTCAATCCCTTTGTTTTTTTCTGATAAAATTATTTATAATTCAACTGCAACAGAAGTTTTTTACAATAAAACACTTCCTCTTTTAAAACGAAAAGCAGTTAAGATCTTTAATGGTGTAGATAGAACAAGGGCGTTTTTACAACCCATTGAAAGAGAACCCCTTCGTAAAGAGCTTTATGGTATAGACAATAATACATTTTTAATAGGTTTAATCGGACGTTTTAATAGGCTGAAAGGACAGCCTTTGCTACTTGATGCTTTTAATGAGGTCTTAAAGAAACATAATAATTGTCACTTATCTCTTGTTGGATCACCACCAGACGGACAAGAATATTTTTTAGATAATATCAATAATAAAATAATAGAATATAACCTTAATGATAAAGTTACTATTATACCATTTCAAGAAGATATTTATAAAATAATTGATACATTAGACGTTGTGGTTGTGCCATCAACCGAACCAGAGTCCTTTGGTATTATTGCTGTAGAAGCTATGTTGTCTAAAAAACCTGTAATCGCAACAAATCTTGGTGGACTTGCAGATATTATTGAAAATAATAAAACAGGAATATTGTTTGACGAACCTTATAAAAGTGAACTTACAAAATCTTTAATCAGATTAATTGAGTCACCTGAATTAATGCAAACACTCCAAGATAATGCACAATCTTCAGCTTCGAATAAGTTTGCAAGTGAGACTATGTATAATCAATTTTTAAATGTATACCGTAAATCAAGTAAATGAATCAATTAATTTATAAAACGTTATTTGTTTTTTTGGTTCTGTCTTTAGTGACAGCAAAAATTGAGGTTTCATTTATTATGGGTGTGGTCGCAATACTATTTAGTTTTAATAGACATACCAGTTTTGACCTAGTCAAACTTTTATTAATATTATTAATTATAAATAGTATAGGTTTTTTGGGTGTTTTGAGATCTGATAATTCTCTTGGTGTTTTCCTGAAAGATTTTATTTATTTTTTAAGACCTATTATTGTTGCCTATGCCTCTTACTCATTAATTAAAAAAATAAATAATAAAACCTTTGTTTTTGAAAGTATAATTGTTCTTAGTTTTTTATTTGCCATACGTCATATTTTTAAACTAACTATTAATATTCAACACATTGAAAGTATAGTTAATGCAAGGACAATTGGAGGAAGATATAACCACCTTGTACTTGTTGGATTGTTGTTTTTTACATTAATTAAGGAGAATAAAGTCAAACAGTATGTTGGTGCATTAACTTATAAATTCATGTTCCTATGTGTCTCAATATCATTTATACTTTATTTTTCTAGAGTAATGATTGTTGTCTTTATTATTTTTATTTTAGCTTATAAAGGATATTTTAGATTAACAAGAAAAGGAATTAAAATTTTACTCTTTGGTACATTATTCTTAAGTGTCTTTATGTTTACAATAAATAAATTTAATGTTGATAGTAATTCGAGCGGTTTCGGAGGGTTTATATTCAAAATTCAAAATTCTCATAAAGAAATATTTGAGTCTTTAGATATTGAAAAGATAAAACTAGATAAAAGAGATTTATGGAAGCATTGGCGAGGCTATGAAGCACAAACTGCAATAAAAATGCTCAGTGATGATGGTTTTGTTTCTTGGGGAATTGGTAAGGGTTTTGGTGCTTTGGTTGATTTAGGAGTTGAGGTACAATTATCTGGAGAAGATGTAAGGTACATTCCAATTCTTCACAATGGTTTTGTTTATGTATTATTCAAAACAGGTATATTAGGATTGTCACTTTACTTGTTTTATGTTTTTTATCTTTATTCTTTTTATCGTGCAAAGTCAGTCGATAATCAAATGTTTATAATGAATAGATTATTAGTTGGATGTAGTTTTTATGTCTTTTTTTCAAGTTTGGTAGTTACCGGAATATTTAAGCCATATGACTTTTCAGGCTTATTAATTGGAAGTATCTTTGCTATAAAAAGTTTTTATATTGAAAATAGGAATATTAGGAACTAGAGGTATCCCAAATTATCATGGTGGTTTTGAGCAATTTGCTGAATTTTTCTCAGTATACCTTGCTGAACAGAACCATGAGGTTTATGTTTATAACTCAAACAAACACCCTTTTAAAGAAAAAATTTTTAACGGTGTAAATATTATTCATTGTTATGATCCAGAAGATAAAATAGGGACAGTTGGACAATTTATTTATGATTTAAACTGCATTTTAGATTCTAGAAAACAAAATTTTGATATTATCCTGCAATTAGGATATACTAGTAGTACTGTTTGGCATAGACTTCTTCCATCTAAATCGCTTATCATAACCAATATGGATGGTCTGGAATGGAAACGATCTAAATATTCAAAAAAAGTACAAAAATTTTTAAAATATGCTGAAAAGCTAGGAGTAAAATCAAGTGATTATTTGATTTCAGACTCTATTGGAATTCAAAATTATCTCAAAACAACATATAATGTAGATTCAGAATACATTGCTTATGGAGCCGAACTATTCGATGCTCCAGATATAGATTTACTTAATGAATATCATGTCGAACCCTATAAATATAATATGCTTATAGCTCGTTTAGAGCCAGAAAACAACATTGAAACTATTTTAGATGGTGTAGCATTGTCAAATGACAAGACAACATTTTTGGTTGTTGGAAAACATAATGTTAATTCTTTTGGAGCATATTTAAAAAAGAAATTTAAAAACACGACAAACATCAAATTTGTTGGAGGCATATATAATTTAGAACATCTTAATAATTTAAGGTACTTTTCTAATTTGTATTTTCATGGTCATTCAGTTGGAGGAACTAACCCTTCTCTGTTAGAAGCAATGTCTTCTAAAGCATTAATTGTAGCTAATAAAAATGAGTTTAATAAATCCATACTTAAAGACAATGCATTTTATTTTGGTTCGGCCGAAGATGTAAAATTACACTTAGAAGAAACCATTAAAGCAGAACACTCAATTAAAATACAAAACTGTTTTGAACAGATTAAAGTAAATTTCAGTTGGGAAAGAATTAATAAACAATATTTAGATTTTTTCTATGAGTGTCAAAAGTAAAATAGAAACTGTAATTAATCATCAAGATTTTTTTTCGTATTTAATTGCTTTAATACTTTGTACATCGTTAATAGGTTTTGCACCTAGTAGCTTGGCGTTGATAGTGTTTGTCTTTTTTGCTTTGCGTTTTGCAATAATAAATAAAGTAAAATTGAAACTTGAGGTGATGTTAATTTTACCTATAGTGCTTTATCTTTTTTTCTGTGCGTCGTATTTTTGGTCTGTAGATCAACAACTTACCTTAAAAGGAATGGGACGATTAGTTGTGTTTTTGATTGCTCCATTAACGTTTAGTTTTATTCCAAAATTTACGAATAGATCCTTTCAAATCATTTTTAATTGTTTTTCAATCTCTAACGTGCTTTTAGGAGTTTTTTTTATAATTGTAGCAGCTTTTAATTATTCTAAAATTGGTCGATTAAATGTTTTTACTTATCATAGTTTAGTTGAAATAATAGATTTAAATGCAATTTATGTTTCTTTGTTTTTTTCTGTAAGCTACTTTTTTTTATTGTCTAAAAACAACAAAACTAGACTAGATTTAATCGGTTTGATATTTTTAGGTTTGATGATTCTTTTACTGTCTTCAAAAATTATTATCATCACCTTTGTAATGTGCAATATCATATATGTAGTATTTTATAAAGGAATACATTTTTTAAAAAGTAAAAAGGCAATTGCTATAACCTTACTTGCTTTAAGTGTTGCTACGGTTGCATCAAAAAAAGTAATCGAGAGGTTTTTAGTAGAGAAAACAACAAATTTTGATGAGGTTCTTCATAGAGAAAAATTTAATCGAGTTTATCCTTGGACTGGAACATCGATTAGATTATTACAATTAAGAAATTTGAAAGATCAAATTGAAGAAGATGATATTTTTTGGAAAGGGTTTGGGTTATTTGCATCTCGAGAAAACCTAAAAAAAAGACATTTAGCGTTTAACACATATTATGGTTATCATGATTATAATTACCATAATATGTATGCGCAAATCTTTTCAGAACTAGGGATATTTGGATTAATATTTTTTTTATCAATATTGATTTTAGGGCTTTTAAAATCAATTAAAGTAAAACACTTTTTGTATTTCGCATTTTATTTACTAATGGGAATGGCGTTTTTTACCGAATCCCTTTTGTGGGTCCAACGAGGTTTATTTTTGTTTGTAATTATACATTGTATTTTGAATCGAACAGTTTTTTTTAAATTAAATAAATCAAACACATTTAACTAGTAATATTTTATATTTTTACCCTAAAATTTAGAAGAACATGAAAATTTCAGTAATAGGAACAGGATACGTTGGATTAGTGACGGGAACCTGTTTAGCAGAAACAGGTAATGAAGTTCTTTGTATAGACATAGACGCCAATAAGGTAGAGCAAATGCAAGGAGGAAAAGTTCCAATTTATGAACCACACCTAGATGTATTGTTTGAAAGAAATATTA